>JAESFT010000347.1_pt1 | contig 32995 bp, 29 predicted proteins | sample 9269451 | NCBI WGS metagenome assembly JAESFT01 (sample SAMN14502557, study PRJNA617106) | algae metagenome | isolation source: Scytonema hyalinum WJT4-NPBG1 and co-occurring heterotrophs from well... | place: USA: Mojave Desert, Joshua Tree National Park, California | collected 2006-05-25
TGCTCCCTGAAGTTGCTACTTCTTGCGCTCAAAAAGACTTATTGAAAGCTGCTTAATTTTATTGCTTTATTGTTTGATTCAACATCCGGGTGTTTTGCATTTTCTATGCACCCCCTGAACGTTTACGAAAAAAGAGTAGGAACCGTCCACATCTTCAACCGTTGGGTAGGCAATAAGGTAGGAAAGGTAGCGAACAATTTCCGGAGAATGTAAACGGGAATAATCTCCAATGCGTTGTCGAATTGCTCAATGTCGCAAAAGTTGAGACTCCCGTTTAAACAAAATGTTTGACCACAGGGTAAGAGCATGTCAAGCCTAATTGATATGCTCTTACCTTGATTCACGAATGAGTTTGGGACAGTAATGTTGGTGCTGCTGACAAAACAATTTAAAATTCAAAAATGAATCTTAATTTTGATAGTGCAGCGTGCCGTAGGCATATTAATAATTTTGAGTTTGAGCAAAGTGAGTGACACTTCGCGTTCGAGTTTTAGAAGCTTGCTAGCTGTCATTAAACTTACAGTTAACGTGAAAGCCATACTATAAAGGCATTATCTCATTTTTCTTTTTATTTGTTGTTTAAGTCCGGTTAGGGGAAAATCTATCAAATCTATCCGATCATTTATCGGTATAATCTATTTTGATTGTCTCCATTGTTTCTTATAATTCCAGTTTCAGCCTTTTTTTACAACTTTTTCAACCCGTCGAACTTACATGAAAGTAGAGAGGAACTTATGACTCAATTACTTACCATTGCTATTCCGACTTACAACCGTGCAAATTTACTCGACCAACAACTGGCATGGTTAGCTCGGTCAATTAAAGGTTTTGAATCTGTGTGTGAAATTGTTATTTCTGACAATTGTTCAACCGATGATACGTCAAAGGTTGCCGAAAAATGGCAATCTGCTTTTTATCAAACGACATTTGAATATAAAAGGAATCAAGAAAATATCGGTGCAGTGAGAAACATCGCTTCTTGTATTCAATTTGCTAAAAGCAAATTCGTTTGGACAATTAGTGATGATGACAAAATTTTTGATAACTCCATAGCATACATTGTTAAGTCTTTAACCGAATATCCAGATTTAGGATTAATCATTTTAAACTTCTCCAAAAGTGATGCAAAAACAGGTCAATTTTTGGAACAGCGTTGCTTTGATATTGAGACGGATTTCATGAGTTCAAACGGTAAACAGGTGTTTGAACTTTGTGTGGAACAAAGTACTGGAGGGGTAGGGCTGACAACAGCTTTAGTATACAAAACAGATTTGGCGAAATCTGCTATAGCAAGTTGGAATTCTGGTTTAAATAACTTGGCAGTTCAAATATATTGGACTGCTTTTTGCGCTTCCAAAGCTGGTGCTTTAGTTACTAAAGATAATTATTTGGAATGTGTTGCAGGCACTCATTATTTTATGCAAATGCCCAAGCTTCTCGTCACATTAGAATATGCAGATATACCTGAAGTGATGCTCAAACTTAGGGAAATAGGATTTTCTAATAGTTTTAGTCGGAAAATGCTTGTCACGTGCTTTGCTAAGTTTAATTGGAGAGTCTTTGTGGGAGCCTTAAGAAGATGGCCTGTTGTAGCCGTTCAAGCAATGAGTCGTTACCTAAGTTATGTGTACTTATCTACCGTCAGATATTCGTCAAATTCCTTATCGGTTGCTCCTAGTACTCAGGCTAGAACTGATTGATAAGGTGTAGGTTAGTTGAGCGAAGTGCCAATCTCGGCATTGAGTAGTTAGGATTACGAGATAGAATTCTAAAAAAATAGCGATGGCTACGGCGGAGCGTAGCCGATCGCATTCCCCAAAATATCAAATTCTGTTCCACACTTAAACGCGCTGCAATTTCAGGAAACTGGGATTGCAGATAGTTTACTAACAAAGTGCGATCGCATGATTAAGGAAATATGTATGGAGATGAAAAGGTTATCTATGACTGTTGCAGGAGCGGCATTTACGGCTCTCTTAACTGTAGCTGTAGCTCCAGTTCAAGCTGCCCCGCTAGACTTTAACTTTACTACTGAAACCGGTGCAACAGGTTCGTTTACCTTGAACACAGACACTCTTTCCTCTCGTGAACCTGGTATATTTGGACCTGAAAATCCAGGAATTTTATACTCGAATGCTGTTTCTAACTTCTCTTTTTCATCACCACAGCTTCAGGTGAGTGGTGAAACTGCTGACTGGGAAGTTATCCCATCTATTTTTCTTGGTCCTCCTGGTAGTCCGGTTCTTGCTGGTGTTGATTATCCAGCTGGATGTGCAAGCGGAACTAATTTCACCTGTGTGATTAATATTGGTGTAGGCTACGCAGGAAACCTTCCAAAACTTTCCGATGACCCTAATTCCTACCCTTCCGACCTTATAGGTCTTGGTGTTATGTTAATTGACCCCATAACGCGAGAGTCGGTTGGAATTGAGGAATTTACCCAATTTCAAGTTGTCCGTAAGCAAGTTGTCCCTGAATCAGACTCTGGCTTAGGTGTATTAGCTTTTGGTATTGCTCTTGCAGGTTTACTACTGAAACGCAATTTGGACAGAAAGAAGCAGGTAACTATCTAAAAAAATAGCGATGGGCTACGCCGCGCCTTCGGCGATCGCATTCCCCAAAATATCAAATTCTGTTCCACCATCAAACGCGCTGCAATTTCAGGAAACTGGGATTGCAGATACTTTACTAACAAAGTGCGATCGCCTCCAGTGATTGCAACATTACCTTGCGGAAAATCGCGCCACCACGCCTCAATAAAATCTTTGATTCCTGCTACTAGGGCATAGATAACCCCACTTTGCATAGCCTGTTGAGTATTTAAAGCATACCGCTGGGGAAGTTGCTGGGGTAATTCAACTTTTGGTAATTGTCCTGTTCTTGTACTAAGAGTAGCAAGCTGCAAGCCAAGTCCTGGAAGAATTGCGCCTCCCACAAAAGACTGGTTAGCATCAGCACCTGTAAATGTCAGTGCTGTTCCAGCATCAATCACCAGCATAGGAAAACCCCAATTATTCCCAGCACCCCATAAAGCCAAGGCGCGGTCGATTCCCAGTGTGGGATACATCCCCTTTATAGGAACTTGATCTAAGGTAAGAATGCGAACATTAGGATAAGTTTGCCACAAAACTGTTTGATTGGGAACGACAGAGGCGAGGACGAGGGGAACAGGGGGGGATGAGGGAGATGAAGGGAATTCTCCGTTGTCTTGTTGTCGCGATTTCCTTTTGTTAAATGGGAAAATTTCTGGTGGTAGGTTGTGAAGTGTTGGAGATTCAGACAGTTGCTGGACAACATCTGCTGGTAGATAGTCTGTATCCCAAGCAGAAATGAGCGTTTCACCTGTAAAGTGCGCCCAATGCAGCCGGGAATTCCCAATCATCAATCCCAACCAAGTTGTCTGCTCAATGTCTCTCATCTGCTGTTGAACTCCTACATCCCTGACCCTTACGTGAAACTTTTGGTTTTTTTAAGTCATCTATAGATTTTTTATTAAAACTTTACAAATAAGTCGTGTCACAATAGGAACAGAGTAATAAATACTCAGTTGCTAAGGAGGCTGGTTATGGTAGCGCTCACCGAAAGAACAAAAAAAAGGCTAACCATGCAGACTGTCGAGATTGGTGCCGATACGACGGCAATCCGTTCTCTGGATTGGGATCGCGATCGCTTCGACATCGAGTTTGGTCTGCAAAATGGTACTACATACAATTCATTCCTCATACGCGGTGAGCAAACAGCTCTGGTCGATACGTCGCATGAAAAGTTTCGCCAGCTGTTTTTGGATACCCTCAAAGGTCTGATAAATCCAGCAGAGATTGATTATCTCATTATCAGCCACACTGAACCAGACCACAGCGGTTTAGTCAAAGATGTTCTGCAACTCGCGCCGGATGTCACCGTTGTTGGTTCTAAAGTGGCAATCCAGTTTCTTGAGAATTTCGTGCATACTCCATTTAAGCGGCAAATTGTCAAAAATGGCGATCGCCTTGATTTGGGTAATGGACACGAACTAGAATTTGTGATTGCACCGAATTTACACTGGCCCGACACCATCTTCTCCTTCGACCACAAAACCCAAACTCTCTTCACCTGCGATGCTTTTGGGTTGCACTATTGCTCGGATAGCACCTTTGACGAAGACTTAAAAGCGATAGAAGCAGATTTTGAATATTACTACGAATGCTTGATGGCTCCTAATGCGCGTTCAGTTCTCTCTGCCCTCAAACGGATGGATGAACTGAAAAAAATCAGCATGATTGCCACAGGTCACGGTCCAATATTATACCACAATGTTGACGAACTGACAGGACGCTATCGTACTTGGAGCAAAACCCAGGCAAAAGCAGAAACAACTGTTGGGGTATTTTATGTTTCAAATTATGGATATAGCGATCGCTTAGCCCAAGCAATTGCCGGCGGTATCACCAAAACAGGCGTTGCTGTAGAACTGGTAGACTTGCGTTCTGGAGTTGATTTACAAGAGTTGCGGGAACTTGTAGGTCGGTGTGCTGGAATTGTCGTCGGAATACCTCCAGCTTCTAGTGCAGCGAGTATCCAACCTGCTTTAGGAACCATTGTAGGCTCTGTAAATGAAAAGCAAGCTGTAGGCATCTTTGAATCAGGCGGTGGCGATGACGAACCGATTGACCCGTTGCTGAGTAAATTCCGAAATTTGGGTGTAACACTAGCGTTCCCAGGAATTCGGATAAAAGAAACCCCAGGGGAAGCAACATACAAACTGTGTGAAGAAGCGGGGACAGACTTAGGTCAGTGGGTGACACGCGATCGCAGCATCAAAGCAATGAAATCTCTGGGTGCTGACCTCGACAAAGCATTAGGCAGGCTCAGCGGTGGATTATACATCATCACCGCCAAAAAAGGCGATGTATCCAGCGCTATGTTAGCCTCCTGGGTAAATCAAGCCAGCTTTAAACCCTTGGGAATCTCGATAGCTGTCGCCAAAGATAGGGCAATTGAATCACTCATGCAGGTGGGCGATAAATTTGTGCTAAATGCCCTTGAAGAAGGCAATTATCAACGCCTAATGAAGCACTTCCTCAAACGCTTCGCCCCTGGTGCTGACCGTTTTGAAGGAGTGAGAACCCAGCCAGCCGAAAACGGTGCGCCCATCCTTGCTGACGCGTTGGCATATATGGAGTGTGAAGTTATCAGTCGCATGGATGGTGGCGACCATTGGATTGTATACAGCACCGTTTATGCAGGACGGGTTTCCAAACCGGATGCACTCACAGCAGTTCACCATCGTAAAGTCGGAAATCACTATTAAAAACAGCAGTCCACTCTACCAAATAACTGATAGATAACCGCCTATGAGTCTTTTTTGTCTGGTTCACGGTGCTTACCTGGGTGCGTGGAGTTGGCATCTACTTACCCAAGAGATGCAGGCGCGAGGTCATCAGACGGTAGCAGTGGATTTGCCTATTGAAGACCCCACGGCTGGTGTGGTTCAATATGCCGAAGTCGTGAGCAAGGCGCTGCAAGGATTTGAAGATGATGTGGTGCTGGTTGGTCATTCGATGGCAGGCTTAATTATCCCCGTCGTTGCCAGTCAGCGTCCAGTGCGTCAGCTTGTTTTCGTTGCTGGACTCATCCCCCACATTGGTGTAAGTCTTCTTGACCAGTTTTATGACGAAGTAGATCCCAACTTACTTAAGGCAATAGGCTACGATCTGCCAGAAGTTGATAAGTTCGAGCAGTTCCGCGATGAGCCAGATATGTTCAATCCGGCGGCGCTGGGCATAAACCCTTCACAAGACGAGGCTGCAGCCAGAGACTTTCTCTTTCACGACTGCGAGCCAGATGTGGCGCGTTGGGCAATTCCGAAGTTGCGAAATCAGCAGCTTTTATACATAACTGAAGTCAGTCCCCTACAAGCTTGGTCAGATGTGGACTGCGCGTATATCGTCTGTAGTGAGGATCGTTCGCTTTCGCCTGCATGGTGTCGATATGCTGCACGCAAACGTCTTGGAATTGATGCCATTGAGTTGCCTGGGAGTCATAGCCCATTCTTATCTCGCCCAGCACATCTCGCGGATGTGCTGACCAAAATCGCCTCTACATGAAGCACACAGTTCAATATTGAATTTTAATATAACTTATGTCAGAAACTAAGCCCCGTGACGTTCAGGTTCTCCCCATCGCTACAGACACAACTGTGCTTCGTTCTCGCAGTTGGTCACGTCTGAGATTTGAAATAGAATATGCTCTGGCAAAAGGGACAACTGCCAATTCATATCTGATCAAAGCAGATAAAACCGCCCTTATTGATCCTCCAGGAGAAACGTTTACAGAAATTTACCTGGAAGCTTTGCAGCAGCGGTTCGATTTAACAAATATTGATTATGTCATTCTTGGTCATATTAATCCCAACCGCGCCGCAACTTTAAAAGCTTTGCTGGAACTTGCACCGCAAATCACTTTTGTTTGTTCTAACCCAGGGGCAATAAATTTGCGTGGCGCACTGGAAAACCCAGATTTGCCAGTTATCGTCATGCGGGGAGAAGAGACTTTAGATTTAGGCAAAGGTCATAATTTGCAATTCATCCCCACCCCCAACCCCCGCTATCCAGACCAACTTTGCACCTATGATCGGCAAACGGAAATTCTCTACACAGATAAGCTTTTTGGGGCGCATATTTGTGGCGACCAGGTTTTTGATGAAGGCTGGGAGATATTTAATGAAGATAGGCGCTATTATTTTGATTGCCTGATGGCTCCTCATGCTCGTCAAGTGGAAACAGCGCTGGATAAACTTGCCGACCTGCCCATCAGATTGTATGCTACTGGACACGGTCCTTTGGTGCGCTATGCCTTAGTTGAACTGACGAAAGGTTATTATCAGTGGAGTCAGCAGCAAACATCTGCCGATACAACGGTAGCGTTGATTTATGCCTCAGCGTATGGAAATACGGCAACTTTAGCGCAGGCGATCGCCCGTGGCATCACTAAAGCAGGTGTCAGTGTAGAATCTATTAATTGCGAATTTGCTGATCCTGAAGAACTGCGCGCCGCAGTCGAAAAAGCATCTGGTTTTGTCATTGGTTCTCCCACCCTTGGTGGTCATGCACCGACTCCTGTCCAAACAGCTTTGGGTATTGTTCTTTCCACAGCCACTAACAACAAACTTGCAGGTGTCTTTGGTTCTTTCGGCTGGAGTGGAGAAGCAGTTGATTTAATCGAAGGCAAACTCAAAGATGCTGGATATCGCTTTGGTTTTGACAGTATCCGCGTCAAGTTTAAACCCAACGATGCCACTTTGCAAATGTGTGAAGAAGCAGGAACCGACTTTGCCCAAGCGCTGAAGAAAGCTAAAAAAGTCCGTACCCCCAGCCAACCCGCAACAAATGTTGAACAAGCAGTTGGGCGTGTTGTTGGTTCACTATGCGTTCTTACAGCAAAGCAAGGCGATATATCCAGTGCCATGTTAGCCTCTTGGGTATCTCAAGCAAGCTTTAACCCTCCTGCTTTAACAGTTGCTGTCGCTAAAGACCGCGCTGTAGAACTACTGACACACTCTGGAAACAAATTTGTCCTCAACGTTCTTAAAGAAGGAAATCACATAGGGTTGATGAAGCACTTTCTCAAACCCTTTGATCCAGGACAAAACCGATTTGATGGTGTATCCGCCCAAGAAGCCCAAAATGGCTCTCCCATTCTCACTGATGCTTTAGCATACCTAGAATGCTCCGTAACAAACCGGATGGAAGCAGGCGATCATTGGCTTGTTTATGCGACTGTGGATAACGGCAAATTGCTAGATGATGATGGTGTCACCGCTGTGCATCACCGCAAATCTGGTAACCATTATTAAGGTGATACTAAGCCAGTTTAAACACTCATCATTACCAACGTGCGTACACCCCACCCCTAAGCCTCACGCTGGTTTGTATGCAATAAATGCTAGATGAGCTTTGGGTAAACGGAATTGACCATAACTTTGGGTTGTTTCAACCTCAAAGCCTACTTGACGAAGCTTTGCTGTCACATCTGCCGCTTTGTATAATTGCTGACGGTGGACTTCGTCATCTCGTCTGTAATGTTCACCCACCTTGCGAAAAGTGATGATTCGTCGCGTTAGTATTTCACTGTCTCGCTCCTCTTCTTTTTCAACAAGTACTATCCAGTCCTCTCCCTCGGTAAAGTTCTTGCTTGGGGTTCCTGGTGTGACTTGTCCCGGTTCCGCAATGTCGAAGATAAAAACCCCTCCAGGAGTTAACGCGTTATATATACGGTAGAAGAACTCAACAAGCGTTTGGCTATTGTTGTCTGGATCAAACAGGTAGTTGAGGCATTCACTGACGGAAGTGACAGCATTGCATGGCGGAATGTCAGCTTTGAAGAGCGATTCGATCCGAAACTCGGCATCTGGTACTCTTGTTCGTGCAATTTCGATCATTGACTCAGAAATATCGATTCCCAGGACTTTGTAATCAGCCTTGGTAAATTCTTGCGCCGATAATCCGCTTCCGCAACCTAAGTCTACTATTAGACCTTCCCGTATTTGGCTACGGTTTAGGATTTCCAAAATGCCAGGAGCAGATTTCAGTGCCCAATCACTGAAACCGACATCATGAATAAACGCGAGGTCTTGTTTGTACCACTCATTCATCTTGCGCGACCCCATAGCAGTCCTATTTAATTTATGAGAATTATCAACCGCCAAGACGCCAAGGACGCCAAGAAAAGAGAGAATTTCACGAATTATTTAGGATTCCTATGGCATTGATTTTATAGCGCTTTTGGTTTAATAAAGTACAAATTTATCTGTGTCCATGTGTGTCCATCTGTGGTTAATTATTTCTTTGGTGTACCTTACTCCAGGTTGCAAACCGCTATATTTTCCCAGTTTAGCTGTACATAGAGATGCAAGATATGACATTTACTCCATGGCGATCGCCTTAATCAACTCATTTGCCTCATCCTGCGCTTGCAGCATTGCCTGTCGTAGTGGTTGCTGTCCCAACAAGGCGCTGACAAACTGGTTGTCAAAATTGTTCATAATCGCCGCTGGATACTCTCCTGCTTGCCAAGGCATAGCATAATCCACTCCTGCCACAAGTGCAGCCCGTAAGGGATCTTGGTCATAACCCAATTTTTGGGCAACAGATTTACGGGATGGCAAAGCGAAGCCTGTTTTCGTCCACTTTGTCATACCTTCTTTACCCGTAAGATAAGAAATGAGTTTCCAGGCTTCCGCTTTGTGTTGGGTTTGCTTGTTCATCACGTAGGCGACAGTAAAGACCATCGTGCCTTTGTTCTGATTTATCCTAGGTAATTCTGCGGTAGCAAACTCCAGATTGGGAAAGGTTTCCGTTAGGTAGGGAATTGCCCAATTGCCCTCAATCACCATTGCAACTTTACCCTGACCAAACATTTCACTGCCTGAGTTAGTTCCAACATCAGATTTTTGAGCGGAGGAGCGGTCTTTTTGATACTGATCTACCGCCAATTGTAATCCTTGCAATCCGGCATCACTGGCAAAGGCTGCATAACCATTTTGGTTTACAACTTGACCACCATAGGCTTTGATTTTGTAAGCCTGACGCGCTAACTCTGGAATTTCTCCAAAACCATATTGATCCATTCTGCCATCTCGGTTACGGTCTACGGTCAACTTCTGTGAGTAGGCGCGTAATTCCTTCCAAGTTGTTGGCGGAGTGGTTAACCCTGTGGCAGCAAAAGCTTTTTTATTGTAAAACAGAGCAAGTGTGGAATAGTCCTTGGGCAAACCATAAATATGATTACCGTACTTGAAGCTATTGAGTAGCGTTTGCTCAAAGTCAGCTAGGTCAAATTCGGAGGTAATATATGCATCAAGTGGTTCTAAAACATTCTGGCTCATGAAGAAAGGAGCATCAATTGCATCTAAATAGAAGACATCAGGTGCAGCTTCACCAACTAAACGGGTTTTAATAACATCCATGTATTGGTCGTTGATGACCTCATGTCTGACTTTGATACCTGGGTGCTGTGCTTCAAAGTCTTGTAATACTTCTTTCAAGAGTTTTTGCTCTGCTGGACTAGCTATCCAACCACCGAGTTTGATGGTAACTGCAGTTGGTCCTCTTGAGGCGCTAGGATTGGGTAGGTTGTGACAAGCAATCACCCACAGGGCGATCGCTACTAACAGTCCCAAAAATTTCAACAATTTAGTTCGCATCACGGCTAGATAAAAATTCTGTCACTTTACATACTGTTTTTGTAGCTTAGGATGAAATTTCTTTGTTATCTAAATTTTTGTTGAGAAATGCAAGTTAGAATAACAAACGATGGACCACACAGTTAGAGATGTTTCATCTACCTGTAGATATAAATTATGGATTCTATTCCACTAGAAATGACTGCTTCTGAAATAACCCAGATAACAGTTTCGGAAACAGCACCCTCTCCTACCTCAAAACTCAGCCCACTAATCTCTAAGGATGGTATTCGCACCAGCCTCAAAGCCTCAACCGTGGATGCTGTGTTCGCAACGTTTATGAATATTACTTGTAGCGGGATTTTGCTCAGTAATTTCCTGGTAGAGTTAGATGCCAGTCCCATAGTTTTTGGGATGCTGTCTTCTATCGCGATGATAGTAAATCTCATCCAGCCTTTGGGTGCTTACCTGTCAGAACGCACAACCAGTCGCTTTCGCTTTTCTGTGTTGACAAACGGGACTAGTCGGTTACTCTGGCTACTTCTAGTCATTGGCATTGCAGCCCTAAGCTTAGGACGGATTAATTCTCACCAAGTGGTGATGCTGGTGCTGGTGATTGTCTTGTTAACCAATCTATCGGCAGCATTGGATAGTTCATCATGGTTGTCGTGGATGGCAACCCTCGTGCCTCGGCGGTTGCGGGGGCGGTATTTCGGATTACGTAACAGTCTGGCTAGCCTAACCAATTTGGTTTGTGTACCTTTAGCGGGTTTAGCTGTCTCGAAATGGCCCGGTGGGACTCTACAAGGTTATGGCGTGGTGCTGTTTGTGGGTGTCATCTCGGGGTTAATAAGCTTGGGGTGTCAGTACTTCCAAGTGGATGTGAACCCACAGGAGCAAAACGCTGCTGCCATGAAATCTTCTGCCCAAAAGGCAGTTTCTGATGATGCAAATAATGCAACTGCTGAAGACAGCATCTGGAAGAACTCTAACTTTTTAAGGTTTCTGCTGTATTTCAGCTCGTGGATGTTTGCTGCTAACCTCAGCCTCCCCTTCTTCAACATGTATATGCTGGGCACGCTCAATTTAGAGGTAAGCTGGGTAACTTTCTATGGTAGCCTTCAAGCGGGGGCGAATCTGCTGATGCTTATCATTTGGGGCAGGTTAGCAGACAAAATCGGCAATCGTCCAATTTTGCTTGTTGTAGGGATGGTGGCTGCAAGCGTACCGCTGCTGTGGCTGGCGATTGGTACTAACCTTATTGATGTGTGGGATTTGTGGCTGTGGTTGCCGCTGATACACATCTTTATTGGAGGTAACTGGGCGGCACTTGACTTGTGCAACAACAATCTGCACATAGAGGTGACACCAGTTAAAAATAAATCCATCTATTTCGCGACTACTGCTGCCGTTGGCGGGGTGAGTGGTGCTCTAGGTACCACCATAGGCGGTTTCGTCGCAGAAAATCCTTCCTTTGGAGGCTTAGCAGGATTGTTCGCAGTCTCTGCCGTATTGCGACTTGCAGCGCTTGTCCCGCTGATGTTTGTCCAAGAACCGGGAAGACAATCTTTCACCCAGATGGTACAAAGTCTCTCGATATTTCGCAGAAAGGTAATTGAGAGTTAGGTATTAGGCTGCTTGGTAGAGATACGGTGACTTCTTCCATTCATTCCAAAAAAATGAATAATTAACCGCAGATCTAGACGCCCTTTGGTCGGCTCCCCGTAGGGTACGCACCCTCGACACAGATGATTGGAATAATTTATTTTTTGGAAGTCTCTAAGATTAATAGTCATTGCTTCTAAATTCTCTTCTAACCGTTCCTTTCATCCCCCATATTGCAAACTAACCTGTTAAATAAAGACACAGAAATAATCGTTGTATTTACCAAAGTTTGCGCCTGATTAAAATCAGAATCACCCGTAATCAAAAAATCTGCCTCTGCTGCTACAGCACAAGCTAAAAACTTTGCATCTTTTCTATCTGTTGGAAAATCAATTACCACATTGACATCAATTAGCATCGCTAATATATCAATAATTTCAAACCATTCTGCTCTAACTTCATCTGTCAACTTAAACTTACCGCGACTTAACACCTCCTTATATTCCGCTACAATTTCTTCAGAAACAATCCATTCACAATCTGGATTATCAAAAATAAACTGAATAACTGCTCTTGGTACTCTACCCTTAAGGACAGCAGAAACTAAAACATTCGTGTCAATGACAACTTTCATTGTCCGCGTCGGTAAGCTTCGATCTCTGCTGCTATTTCTGCTTCGGTAATATCTTGTACTCCTGGAAGCGACTGTGTTTTCTCAAATAAATCTCTCAGTTTTTTACTAATTTCCGCTCTTGGGTTATCCTCAGGTAAGATAATTATTTCTACTCGCTGTCCCGCCTGAAAAGGTAAATCAGATAATATTACTTGCTTTGGGTCTGTAATGGTGATGTATTTTTTGTAAACGTTCATAATTCCTCTATTGACTTTGCCTTTCTCAGGTTTCGTGTAGTAGATGATCCAAACTATCGTAATTTCGTTTTCCGTCTCGCTTCAAAAACTTAACTTACAGCGCTTTTCACATGATTAGACCACGATGGGGTGTGAAACAGTTCATTTAGCCCCACCCCGGTTTTGTCTTGCGCCAAAACCGCCCCTCCCGTTTGTGCTGAGTCCAACGCTACAGGCGGGCTTCGCCGTGAGCGCTCAGCGGCTCGAGTGAGCCTCGCCGAACTCCGAACGGTTTCCCGCCGTAGGCGACTGGCGTAAGCGCAAAGCGTGCCGCAGGCATACGCGTAGCGTGTCCGTAAGCGCAAAGCGTGCCGCAGGCATACGCGCAGCGTGTCCGTAAAGACTCAGGACATACCCGGAGGCGGAGGGGATCAAGGAGTGGGGTAAACCAACGTGGAATAAAGGTTTGAATGTGATTGTTGACACGAATGAGCAATGCTATGCCCGTACAAACTTTTCCCTTTTCTCCCCACTCCCCATCTGCCGTTACTCTGCAACGGTAGAACTCAAACTTCTTGTTTCCCAAACCACCATATTGTGAGTTGTCGTTGGTGCGGGTGGCTGGTGCAAAGCAATCAACTGTGCTAGAGTTTTCTTTAGCTGAGTACGAGGCACAATATCATCGACAAAACCGTGCTTTAGCAAATCTTCGGCACTTTGAAAATCGTCTGGCAGTTTTTCTCGTAGGGTTTGCTCAATCACTCGCCGACCAGCAAAACCAATCGTAGCTTTCGGTTCTGCTAAGATGATATCGCCCAACATGGCAAAACTTGCTGTCACACCACCTGTGGTGGGGTTCGTTAAAACGGGAATGTACAGTAGCCGCTCTTCCCGATGACGCTGCAAAGCTCCTGAAATTTTCGCCATCTGCATCAGCGAGAGCATCCCTTCTTGCATCCTGGCTCCACCAGAGGTACAAACAATCACTACAGGATAACGTCGCTGAGTGGCTTGCTCAATCAAACGGGTCAGTTTTTCTCCCACAACAGACCCCATGCTTCCACCCATGAAGCGGAAGTCCATGACGCCAAGAGCAATAGGTAAACCGTCTATTTGACCCAAACCAGTTTTAACGGCGTCTACTAAATCAAGTTTGTCCTGCATTTCCCGCAGGCGATCGCTATAAGCTTTGCGATCGCGGAATTGCAGTGGATCGCTGGGACGCAATTGCTCATCCATCGCTCTCCAGGTGTTTGCGTCAATCAATTGACGGATGCGCTCATCGCTATCAACTCGATTATGATGTCCGCACTCGACGCAAACCATTTGGTTCGCTCTCAAGTCTTTGGTATATGTCAAGACACTACAGTTAGAACATTTATGCCACAGCCCATCAGCAATTTCACGTTCTTGACGTTCCAGGATGGTAGATCCTGATTTGCGTCGATTTGCAAACCAATCTAACAGAGATTTTAAACCGCGTGATTCTTCGTTGTTCGCCATTTGTATCTTATTTGGGTGGATAGTATGTCCAAAAGAGGTCAAGCCCCTTCTTTGTTGTCTTTATTCTTTTATCATTAGCCCTTTGTCCATACTAAGGATTAATGACTCATAACTCATAACTACTTATTCAAATTCGTCTTGTAAGCAAATCAGACCTTCTGTATGCATCTTTGGTTGCCAGCTTAACGAAAATACGTAAACAAATTCAAGTCTCTTGCTCATCTTCTGGCGGACTTAAGAGTAGCAACGCAGTCCACTTGTCTTGTAAACGTACCTGCAAAGCTGCTGGAGTCCCAGCCCCCAAATACGATTTCACCCCCAAATCAATAATTTTTGTTGGTATATCATGAGAGGCAAGCAGTTGTTGCATCAGTTCTGCTTGCCAACGGGTAGTTGTTGTTAAGAGGGTGATCCAAGTCACAAGATGATATTACCAAAAGCTGAAAGATAGATGGGGTGATGAAATTTACAGTTGTGATGTAACAGGAAATGGTGAGATGAACACGACTTTTGTATGAACGTCGTCGCAACGTCTCTACAACTTTTGACTTCCCTTGTTCAGCCCGATCAGAAAAATAACCGCAGGTAAGCAGACAAAATAGCCTCGCCGCCAAATAGAGCAATAACTGCGCCGCAAGCAAGAAAAGGACCAAAAGATATCTTTTGTCCCCATTTTTGAGGCGATAGTATTATACTACCTCCACCTACGATCGCTCCCACCAGACAAGCAAGAAAACTAGCAACAAGCAAATACTTCCATCCTAGCCATGCTCCCATCATGGCTGCTAATTTGGCGTCTCCTCCACCCATAGCAGTTTTGCCAAACACAATTGAACCAATGATTCTGATCGCATCAAACAGCCATAAGCCCAAGACTGCTCCTACGATCGCGATCATGAAATGATCTACCAATCCTAGCCAACTCGCTTCTAGTAAAAAACCATAAACCATCTGAAAAACAATTCCCATGACCAAACCCGACTTAGTCAACGGGTTGGGTAATGTCATTGTATCTATATCTATCAGCGATAGCGCTAATAACCAACTGCAAAACGCCCAGTAGCCTATTGTAGAGAGCGAAAATTTAAATATCCAAAAAACTAGCAAAAAAATAATACCCGTTACCCCTTCTACCACAGGGTAACGGATAGAGATTTTACTTTTACAATAACGGCAACGCCCTCTTAACCATAGCCATCCCAACACTGGGACATTATCGTAGGGTTTGAGCTGGTTTAAGCAATGGGGACAGCGAGAAGGCGGAAAAAGAATCGACTGCTGAGTTGGTAAACGATAAACGACAACATTTATGAAGCTACCAATAGAAGCTCCTAGGGCGAAAACGATGACACTTGCCTGGACTATGATCAAGGTGTCCATTAAGTCAATTGTCTTTTGTCATTTGTCCTTTGCTCAAAGGTTATAACACTGACTCATGGCTAATGACTTAATACATATACGATTCAATTTGATTCAACTGCACGAAACATTCTTGTGGCAAGAGGACTGGTTGATTGGTAAAAATCACCTTACCTCGGTGATTAAATCGGTTAATAGCGACTCCTGAAGGTTGCCCAGTCATTTCAGGATGTACCTCACAGTAAATGTGATAAATCTGACCAGCGGCTCTGATGACGGCAGGATCAATCAAAGCTGGCTGGGGTTTTTGGTTGGTATAATTTGCTTGTCCTTGTTTTAAAGCGTACACCACTCACTGTATCTTGTTGTAGGTTTGTGTTAATAGTTTATCCGAAAAGTTTCAGCAAATGTTGCCAAAATTGTCGGTTTGAGCTTATGCAATTATTCGGCTTCGAGGACTTGAATAAGTGCCTCGCCCATAGCGCGGCAACCCAGAAGGTTCATGCCCGGAGACATTATATCTCCAGTGCGATCGCCTCTTTGTAAAACTTGTAACACTCCTTGTTCAATGTCATCTGCTGCAGTTGGTTCGTTCAAACCGTATCGAAGCATCATAGCAGCACTCAAAACTTGTGCTAAAGGATTTGCCTTATCCTGTCCTGCAATATCTGGGGCGGAACCGTGGACGGGTTCAAACACTGCTGGATTAGAAGCACCCAAACTCGCAGAGGGTAACATCCCAATACTGCCAGTCAGCATAGCAGCGGCATCCGAGAGGATATCGCCAAACAAGTTACCTGTGACAATCGTATCAAATTGTTTGGGAGCGCGTAACAACTGCATGGCTGCATTATCTACATACAGATGAGAGAGTTCCACATCCGGATACTCTTGGGCAAGTTTGATGATGCGATCGCGCCACAGCTGAGAAACTTCCAACACATTCGCCTTATCCACAGAACAAAGTTTCCCTCCGCGTTTGCGTGCAGCTTCAAACGCCACCCGTCCAATGCGCTCAATTTCCGATTCGGTGTAAGCCATTGTATTTACACCGCGCTTTTCACCAGTTTCTGTTTCAAAAATGCCCTTCGGCTTGCCAAAGTAAATTCCACCCGTGAGTTCGCGCACCACCAAAATATCAACACCTTCCACAACTTCGCGTTTTAAGGAAGAAGCATCAATCAATTGGGGCAAGATTTTTGCCGGGCGCAAATTGGCAAATAAACCCAACCCTGCACGCAGTCCTAACAAACCTGCTTCCGGGCGTAAATGGGATGGGAGGGAATCCCACTTATAACCACCAATAGCCGCTAGTAAGACAGCATCGCTATTGCGGCATATATCCAAGGAGGCGGCTGGTAGGGGTTCGCCTGTAGCGTCAATGGCTGCACCACCGATGAGTGCTTCAGTGAATTCAAACTGAATATCAAACTTCTTCCCTACGACTTTCAGCACGTCTACCGCCACTGCCATAATTTCGGGTCCAATGCCATCGCCAGGGAGTAGGGTAATGCGGTATTGCTGTGCCATAGTTTCGTTTTAGCTGGGTAAATGTTTAATCGCGCAGAAAATCTTGCAGATTAAATATCATACCTAGCAAGTGTACGCTCATGAGTAGCAATCGAGCAAAAAACTGGGTTAAGCCTGTAATCCTTATTTGGTGGTCATATCAGGTTCAGTTAATCACCCACAATTCCCCTACGCCCCACGCCGCAAAGCGGCGTGGGGCGATTTTATTATTATGTAATTCAAAGGACTTGATATAAAAGATTAAGGAAGGCAAGGAAATGAGTAAACACCTGCGTGATCATCTGGACTCGCCCGAGCAGGAGAGGCAAGAGGAGGCGGCGGAGTGGAAAGCTTACATTCAACAGCAACAGGCGCAGGAGGAGGAACGGCAAATCTCAGAAGAGCAGCGGCAAACCTCAGAAGAGCAGCGGCAGTCTGCCGAAGAAGACAGGCACTCAGAGGAGAAGCAGCGACAGACGGCGGAAAAAATCAGGCGGGCTACTGAACAAGCACGACAAGTGACTGAAGAAACCAGGCTGGCGGCTGAAGAAACCAGGCTGGCGGCTGAAGAAACCAGGCTGGCTACTGAACAAGCACGACAGGTGACTGAACAAGCACGAGTGGCTGCTGAACAAGCGCGACACGCAGCTGAACAAGCACGAGTGGCTGCTGAACAAGCGCGACACGCAGCTGAACAAGCGCGACAGGCTCAACTGGAGCAAGAGGAGATTTTGAAGGAGATGCGGCAGTCTGCCGAACAAGCGCGACAAGCTCGTAGTAAAACCGATTAGTGCAGGAAGCGATACTGTTGGTGGCAAGTACTCTGGCAGCTGGCAGAGGTTTGCCCGTAGCGTCAAATGCGATCGCGCTTGCAGTAGAGATTACACACGAGACAGAGATAAAATTTTGGGAAATCCCACTATTGAAGAAATCGTTGCCGAAATTAAGGAAATGCGGCGAGAACAGCAGGAGCAAAGCGAAAAGTAGAAAAGCTGTCTATGGTAGCGATTAGGATTCCCTGTAATTTTCTTTAAAATTAAGTGTTATTGGATACAAATAATTCTCTAGGGGCAAGCAATCCCTAATGGGAAAATCAAGTTTTTATTAAAACTAGTTTCAATTTCCGAAACAAACCTGACAAATACTGTAGTCAGAAGGTACGCTGACTGTTATTCAACAATTGCAGCTAAACAAACAGGGTAGACTACCAGACGCGCTAGATGCGGATAGTTCTGTGTGTCATAGTGTCGTGCGCGTCTATAACTCAGTATGGCTGAATGCAAATAAGTATAATTCCAAAATGCACCAGTAACTATGACAAAAGAACTGGCAATTCGCACCTGTGGACTGACTAAGCAATTTGACAGACACGTTGCGGTTAATAATATTGACTTAGAACTCCTAGAGGGTGAAGTTTACGGACTGATTGGTCCTAATGGCGCAGGGAAAACGACTCTCATCCGGATGTTGGCTGCAGCTGAGGAACCGACTACGGGTGAGATTTATATTAATGGCGATCGCCTACGACGCGACAAAAGCAACCCTACCCTCAAGCGTCGTCTAGGCTACTTACCCGATGACTATCCGCTGTACGACGAACTCACAGTTTGGGATTACCTAGATTATTTTGCCCGACTTTATAAATTACGAGAACCACGCCGTACTCAACGCTTACATGAAGTTTTAGAACTTATACAACTCGGTAATAAACGCAATAGCTTGATTTCTACCTTATCGCGAGGAATGAAACAGCGTCTGTGTTTGGCGCGAACAATTCTCCACGAACCGATTGTCTTGCTGCTGGATGAACCAGTGTCGGGATTAGATCCAATCGCTAGGATGCAGTTTCGCGAAATCATCAAAGTGTTGCAAGAAGCAGGGATGACGATATTGATTTCCTCCCACGTTCTCAGTGATTTGGCAGAACTGTGTACCTCAGTGGGAATTATGGAACTTGGCTTCCTGGTAGAAAGTTCATCGCTACAACAACTCTACCAGCGTCTTGCCCGCCAGCAAATTGTGATATCGACTTTAGGGAAGTTAGACGAACTTTTAGGCGAACTGAAAAATAATCCTTTCGTGGAAGAGTGGGAGGTGATGTCTACAAAAAACAGCGTGCGGGTAAATTTTTCTGGAAAACAGGAAGATTGTGCAGATTTGTTGCGATCGCTTGTTAAAGCTGGTGTTCCTCTGACTGATTTTCACTGTACTCAAGAAGACCTAGAAACAATTTTCCTCAAACTAGGTCATAAGCAAGCATCTTGATGACTCATTAGTCATTTGTAGAGACGCGCTGTTTGAAGCGTCTAAACGATGAACTTTGATGCAAATTGATTCACTTAATTGTGGGGTTTCTTTCAAATGATAATCAACTTTATAGAAAAACTCGGCGATTGGAATCCGCAATTGTTACGAGAACTTAAGGGTCGCCTGAAAGTTTTTCCGGCTGTGATAGCGGTTGTGACATCTCTACTTGTTCAGTTAGTTGTTTTCCTGTATCAATTGCGGGAACTTCCTGGCGAAAACTACTCGCTCTACGCACAATACTGCAAAATAGGTTTAACTTTTGATCAGGCAAGAATCAAACTTGAAAGAGAACTGTCAATACAATATCAACAGCTGCAAGAACAATTTCGTCGCTATAGCAGTTCTAGTGAGTTCGACCAGGTAAAACTTGAGCAAGTTAAATCACAAATAACAGAAGTAAAATACAAACAACATCATATCCACCAAACCTTAAGTAATCAATTTTGTCCTTTAGACCAAATTGATATGCAAATGTGGTGGCGTGACCACTGGCAATACATATTCCTATCGCTAAGTGTGTTTTTTATTTTCACACTGTTAGTGGCTGGCACCTATTTGCTTATTAATAACTTAGCGACGGAAGAACGGCGCGGTACGCTGAATTTTATTCGCCTTAGTCCTCAGTCAGAAACCAGTATTTTGACTGGCAAAATGCTGGGCGTCCCCATCTTAATTTATCTGGTCATCTTCACAGCAGTGCCTCTACATTTCATTGCCGGACATACTGCTAATATAGCCACAAGTTACATTTTGAGCTTCTGGGCAATCCTCGCTGCTAGCTGCATTTTCTTCTACAGTGCTGCACTGCTGTTTGGTTTATGGTGCCGTTGGTTTAGTGGTTTTCAACCTTGGTTAGGTAGTGGTGCTATTCTATTATTTTTGTTAGTCACTATGGGTTTGGCAACATCCAGCTCATACATGATTCCTGTCACTGTGCTTTTTAGAATATTCAGTCCCTTTGATGTCACTAACTATCTCTTTCCCAAATTATTCAATATATACGATGGTTCATCGCTAAAACAATTGCAGTTTTTTGATTTACCAATAGGTAAAACTGTTGTTGGTATTGTGAGCTTACATTTATTGAATTATGCTTTGTGGACTTACTGGGTTTGGCAAGCACTGAAGCGTTGTTTTCGCAATCCCAATTCTACTATTTTGAACAAACAGCAAAGTTATTTCTGGATGGCTTGCTTGCAAATTGTCAATTTTGGATTTTACTTCGGGGTTTATCAAAACATCAATAAGTTAACTTTCTATGATGTGCAAAACTACCTAGCTTGGCAGTGTCCTTTGAACTTCTTGGTATTTCTCGGGTTAATAGCAATTCTCTCACCTCACCGTCAAACTATCCAAGATTGGGCAAGATATCGACACCAAAATGGTACGAGTAGCAACAGTTCTTCTCGGAAAAACTCTTTGTTAGAAGATTTAATTTTGGGTGAAAAAAGCCCAGCTATTTTGGCAATAGCAATCAATCTTGCCATCGCTGCCACCCCCTTCTTAGTGGGAATTTTACTTTGGTATCATCCGGCGGAAGTTAACCTTATTTATAGAATGAAGGTACTTTTGGCTGTGGGTTTGTTCATAAGTTTGATAATGATTTACGCCACTCTGACTCAACTTATGCTGTTAATGAAAACTCCCAAACGTGGTTATTGGGCTATTAGCACTATAATAGCAGCAGCTTTCTTACCACCGATGCTGTTAGCAATACTAGGCATTCATGCATACAAAATGCCAACTTTGTGGCTATTCACAAGTTATTCTTGGGCGGGTATTTCAGAGGCTGCAACTACCACAATTTTTATGGCTCTTCTAGGTCACTTAAGCATCTTAACATTGTTAACCTTCCAGTTGACACGCCAAGTGAAATTAGCAGGGGAGTCTGCGACAAAAGCATTGTTAGCAGGGCGCTAAGTTTTTAGACATAGATCTCATTTGCCTGTTGGTTATGGTGGTCAATGCCCACCTAATTATTGAAAAAAGTGAGAACTTTTGTCGGTTTTTACCAACTTTAGCCATAGCAGTCCTAAATCATAAGGCTTACGAACACGCACTCGCGTTCCTGAAACTCTCTTTTCTCCTACTTTGCGCCCTCTGCGTTTCTGTCGTTAATTCAATCAAACCCTTTTTCACAAATCAAATAGGATTGCTATATAAGCTAGAGATTTTAATTCCTGGCGGTACTAAGGAGAACTTATGATGATACACAATTTAATAGACCGAGTAGGTGATTGGAATCCTCAATTATTCCGAGAACTGAAAGGACGCCTCAAAGGTTTTAACGTAGTAATTGCAGTTGTCTTATCACTACTTGGTCAACTGGTACTATTCCTTTATCAATTGCGAGAGTTACCTGGTGAAACACATTCACTAGTCGGCAATTACTGTCGTCAGCGTCCATTTTACGAACAGGAACGAAGCCAGATTTTTCGACAATCTAATGACCTTCATAGACAATTAGATGGTTATAGAAATACTCAACCACTCAACTCTAATCGAATACAAGAACTTCAAGCACAAATCGCGCAAGTAAAGACAAAAAATTCTGAGTTTGAGAGTTATTTATCCAACAATTTCTGCCCCACAGACCAACTTGATATGCAAATGTGGTGGCGTGAACATTGGGAATACATATTCCTATCGCTTAGTGTGATTTTTATTTTCACGCTGTTAGTTGCTGGCACTTATTTGCTGATTAATAACTTAGCGACAGAAGAACGGCGCGGTACGCTCAATTTTATTCGCCTCACTCCCCAATTGGAAACGAGTATTTTGACTGGTAAAATGCTGGGTGTTCCCATCTTAATTTACCTGTTCATCTTCACAGCAATGCCTTTACATTTCATTGCTGGACGTGCTGCCAATATTGCCACAAGTTACATATTAAGCTTCTGGGCTGTCCTGGTTGCTGGCTGTATTTTCTTCTACAGTGCTGCACTACTTTTTGGTTTATGTTGTCGTGGGTTCAGTGGTTTTCAACCTTGGTTAGGTAGTGGTGCTGTTCTATTATTTTTGATATTGACGATGCAAATAGCGTTGTCTGGTTCATCTTTAAACCATTCTGCTGCTTGGTTTAGGCTGTTAAGCCCATTTGACATGACGCGATATTTGTTCCCAAACCTGTTTTTCAGGCGATATAACTCTGAACTCATCGAAAAAGTGCAGTTTTTTTATATCCCGATAGGAACAAATCTTGTCGGTTTGATTGGTTTACACTTGTTGAATTATGGCTTGTGGACTTACTGGATTTGGCAAGCACTAAAGCGTTGTTTCCGTAATCCAAACGCTACCATCCTCAGCAAGGGTCAAAGTTATTTTCTGGTCGCTTGTTCCCAAATCATTCTTTGGGGATTTACTATACAGTATATAGAAAACTACTGTCCCTCTACCCCTCCATATAAGTTGAGTTGTTCTATTCATGATGTGAATTACCAAATACAACAAAATTTTATTTGGCTAGTCTTCTTCAACTTAGTGCTGTTGTTTGGTTTAATTGCAATTCTCTCACCTCACCGTCAAACAGTACAAGATTGGGCAAGGTATCGACACCATAATCTTTCTGGTCATCAAAGTGTTTGGAAAAATTCTTTGTTGCTGGATTTAATTTTAGGTGAAAAAAGCCCTCCATTAGTGGCAATGGTGATTCATCTTGTGATGGTGACGACTCCATTAGTCATTTGGATTTTACTGGCACCTATTTTGAATGTTCATCATAGCAGAAACCTAAATTGGCTAATTAACGATGTTGGTAGGTTAAATGCCATCTTGGGTGTGGCTTTGTTTATCACCTTAATGATGATTTACGCCACGATAGCCCAGAAGATGTTGTTGATGAAAACGACTAAGCGTTCTTTCTGGGCAATTGGTACTATTGGTGCAGCAATTTTCTTGCCATCACTCATTTTAGGAATGCTTCATGTTGACCCTTCCAAATCACCTATCGTATGGTTGTTTTCGACCTTTCCTTGGGCTAGTCTGGAGTACGCTTCGACGCCAACAATTTTTCTGGCTTTCTTGGGAGAATTCAGTGTTTTGGTATTGTTAAACTTCCACTTGAGAAAGCAGATAAGACTTGCAGGAGAGTCAGCGACCAAAGCACTCATGAGTCAATAGTCAATAGTTATTACAGTAATGACTAATGACTAATGACTAATGACTATTTAATTGCCTTCTTCACCAATTCTGGAATTTGAGAAGGACGTTCTGCGACTGGGACTTCTGCTTGAGAAAAAGCCGCTAATTTACTTTTTGCTGTGCCAAAATCAGGGTCGCGTCCGATGACAGCCGCTAAAGTTCCAGTTTGACGCCAATGTTTGACGGGTGGTGCTTGTGTCCCTGCAATATAAGCAACGACTGGTTTATCAATTGCTTCCGCAATATACCGCGCTGCGGCTTCTTCACGACCACCACCTGATTGACCAACTAAAACAATTGCTTTTGTGGCTTCATCCTCATCTAATATTTGTAGCCATTGCAGAAAAGACGAACCAACGATCGCATCACTACCAATGCTGACACTAATTGACTGTCCTAAGCCAGCATTGGTTAATTCTCTAGCAATTTCATAGGTGAGAGTGGTGCTGCGACTGAGGATACCCACTGAACCAGGCGTGTAAAATTCACTCGGTTGAGTCCCCAAGAGAATTTTCCCTGGTACGATGATGCCAGGACTATTTGGTCCTACTATCAGGGTTTCGGTTGCTTCGGTTTCGCGAAGTAATTGCACCATATCCAATGGTGGCACGCCAGGGGAGATAATGATGATTTGGCGGATATTAGATGCGATCGCTTCTAGTGCTGCATCTAGGACTTGGTACGGATGTACGCAGATGATTGTCGTATCAATGGCTCCGAATTGCCCCACGGCTTCCTCTACCAAGTCGAATACTGGCAAACCGTATCTTTGCTGTCCACCACATCCAGGATCGACCCCACCTACCAAATTCGTGCCTTGAGCTTTCATTTGAGCAACATGACTTGCTGTGATATATTCACAAAAGCCTTGGAGTAACACTTTGCTGTCTGGTGTTAAATTCATAAGTTGAGAAGAACACAGAACACAGAACGTAGAACTCAGAATGAACCCGTACTATATACTCATTCAGGATTAAACAACTTTTCTTTTCCCCATCAATAAATCTGTTTTGAAACCCTACTTATCACCCAGTGGTACAAAACACACATACGTTGTGTTCTGACTCCTGAATTGGTGAATTCTTTGGTGGTCAAAACCTTCTGTATGCTGTTGACTTAGCAAGACGGACTGCTTCTGCTACCGCTTCATCCAAATTTTCTACCACCACTATAGGCCCATCAGTTGGGGTTTTCAGTGTTGCGATGTATTTCCTTGCTGTCTCGAACTCAGAACCGGCAAGACGGACTACTAAGCGCGGAAAATGGCTCTCTCGACGGTTTTTGTTGCCATTAGACCTTGCCATATATGGTTTGACTTCGCTCGTGCTATTCTCCACAAAGTTGCCAATGACTTCAGAAACTTCGCTAGCTTGAGAAATACTACCCAGGAAGTTAATCAGTATCACTTGAATGCTTTTGTCAGTAGTCAAGTTTTTTAAAGCTTTTTCCAAGCGACTCCTGAAGGTGGTTGGTGAAGTTTCGGTAACAGACGCATGGCGCAAATTGAAACACACACCTGGCTTACCACCAGTATTAACCACTAAGTCTAAAGTTGCCATTACCGACCCAGCACCATTACCCAAAATGGCAATTTTCCCGTGCATTTCTACCACATCCCAGTCGCCCAAATTTCTGATTGTCTCGCTACTGGTATAACGCTTTACCATTTTTGTTGCCATTTCAGCCATATCTGAATGACGCCCAATTGCCCGTTCGTTGACGCTGATGTTACCATTGAGCGCCATAACTTGACCAGAAGAACTCACACCCAAGGGATGAATTTCCACCAAGTCTAGGTCTTTTTCCACAAATAACTGGTACATCTTTTCGATAACAGTGCTGACAGACTGTATCAACGGACCTTGCAAGCCCATTTTCAACGCCAGTCGTCGAGCATAAAATGGGGAAAATTCCTGTTCAACGACGACGTGCTGCATTTTCTCGCTTGCTGATTCCCAATCAATATCGTCTGCTTCTGTGCAACCCAAAAGTACAGGCCGGCAGACTGCTGTATCTAAAACGACCGCGAGATAAAATTCTTGTTCTGTGTCATACTTAGCTTCTGCCAGTAACACTTCTGGCAATTCGCCCAAAATAGGTAAATGAAAGATATTTTGTGCAGCGGCGATCGCATCGATAGTCGTTTCTACAAACCTGACTCCACCCGCTTTTGCTCTTTCACCCGCATGCACCTGAGATTTCAGAACAATCGGGTAGCTAATTTTTAAACGTTTTAAATCCGTGGGATGGTCAATTCGTTGCGAAGGCAATACAGGAATGCCTCTTTTTGCCAACCATTCCTTAACTTGGTACTCTAATAAATCCATAGACATACACCTTTTTTGCCACGTTTTTATTCTTTGCTGCGGTGCTGTCGAAAACATTGACGCTGCACCCTAGTTGCAGGATAAAGCTTTTTTTGACTAGAAATACTTATTTTCCCTGATCAATTTTAACTAATTCAGTCTATAAGGGAAATTTATTTTTTATCAAAACACTTGCTGTTTCCAAGTAAACAAGACGCCATTTATTGCATCAGTAAATTTGCTAGTATTGCGCTTCTCAACCCTCTTTGTCAATAAACCTTGATACAACCCAACATCAAAAACACCCTCATTTTTAGATAATTTGGCTTCTTTAAAATCGTGAGTTAAGCAATTTAAAATTTTACATGACAATTTTTCTATAAACTAAAGCTTCATTATGACACAAACACAGAGCTATGCTAGCTCACCCAAAGGATTAAATTTGAGGTATAACGTCTGAACTAAAGGATGAAGTCTTTCTTTTTTTTCCTTTCTCTTTTAGACTTTCTTTTGTTCAACATTGAACAGTATTTCTATCAGATTGATTCATTGTTTGACCGAATCATTCATAATTCGTCATCCATCTTTTTTCTTTACTTATACCATTTGTTATAGTTAAGATACATTGCGGTTCATCCTTGTTTCAAAAAACCGCATTTATGCTCTGGTAGTAATTATTAATTATTAATTATCAATTCCTAATTATGAATTAATCATCTTACCAATTGGGCAGCGGAGTTAAAAAATTGACGACTTATTCCCCGAGTGACTAACACTGTTGTCAGCACATTGGTAAAAGCAATCATGAGCATAATCAAAATTTGGTAAGATGCAGCTTCGCGAGCATTAACGCCACTGAGCAACTGACCGGTGATGATTCCTGGAAGCGTCACCATGCCTATAATCATCATCTGATTAACAGTAGGAATCAATCCAGCGCGAACAGCATCTTTACGGTACTGTACAATTGCTTGTTGGGGAGTTGCCCCCAAGCTTAAGTGGGTTTCTATTTCCAAGTAACTAGCATTAATGGTGCTGACAAGACGTTCTCCGGCAAGCGCAGCAGCATTCATCGCATTACCTAACACTATTCCTGCTAGAGGAATCACATACTGCGGCTCAAACCATCGGTCTGGTTGAATGATCAATATATTGGTATAAACCATTGTCAAGGTTGTACTGACGAAAATTGACCCCCACACTAAAGGCAACATCTGCGGTATTTTTTGAGTAATGCGATTTCGTGCGACAATTGCCGAAATTGTCAGCATCACTGATAAAATCGCCAAAACTGCCCAAGGATTATCTAAAGCAAAGATGAACTCTAGAACATACCCCAATACAGCAAGTTGTAGGATGGTTCTCCCTGTTGCAAGGGCTAAATTGAACTCCAGCCCTATTCTTTCCCACGCGGATAAACCGATGGCTGCGCCCATCAATCCAATAGCACAAGCCAAATCGACGAAATCTAGCTTGATTAACTCCTGCATGGGTTTTCTACCTCTTGTGTATATGGGTTACAAGGTATAGGTTACAGGGTTCTATGTTACAGATTTTTCCCTGTCCCCTGTTCGCTTTAAAAGGACTCATTGGGAACTTTAATTAAAGGTATTAGTTCTTGGTGGATATCCATCTCCTTTCACCCTAGCAAATGGTAGCCTTTTTGATAAAAAACCTAGGTAAAAACCCTTGAATGGCGTGATTTTGGGGAAAAAGACTTTCACGCTTGTTTTTGATTCAAAACTCAATAAGCGCAAATCTAACGTCGGTATCTATTTTTAACTTAAGATAAATCTCATGATTCAAAGTGTAAAACATTCCATACCAGCCTTTGACATCAAGCAACAATACAGCATTATTGAAGCAGAAGTCAGCGCAACCGTTTTGGAGGTTCTATCTTCTGGTCGTTATATCGGCGGTCCAATAGTAGCAAGCTTTGAACAACAGTTTGCCGACTATACTGGTGTGAGTGAATGTGTAGGCTGTAACTCTGGTACTGATGCTCTTTTCTTAGCACTGAGAGCTTTAAATATTGGTGCAGGCGATGAAGTGATAACCACACCATTTACTTTTATCGCTACTGCTGAGGTTATCAGTGCAGTGGGTGCGGTGCCTGTGTTTGTTGATATCGACACTACTACGTTTAATCTAAATGTAGAGCAAGTAGCAGCCGCAATTACACCCAAAACGAAAGCGATCATCCCAGTTCACCTGTTTGGTCAACCTGTGGATCTGACTGGATTGATGGATGTAGCAGAAGCACATAATTTACTAGTAGTAGAAGATTGCGCTCAGTCCACAGGGGCAAGCTGGGCAGGGCAAAAGGTAGGAAGCATTGGACACATCGGTTGCTTCAGTTTTTACCCTACCAAAAATCTTGGTGCTTACGGTGACGGCGGGGCAATAACGACGAATGACCCCGAAATCGCGGCAAAGCTACGAGTACTAAAGGAACATGGACAGAAAAATAGATACTATTACGAGGAAATCGGTGTCAACAGCCGTTTGGATGCCATCCAAGCCGCTATTTTGCAAATAAAGCTGCGTTATCTAGATATTTGGAATAATCAGCGGCGAAAAGTTGCATCTCGTTATCACCAGTTTCTCAACCAAGTTCCCGGTATCATTGCACCCCAAGAATTAGCTGGGGGTATGGGAGTGTGGAATCAATACACCATTCGTGTACTGGGCAATAAAAGGGACTTAATTCGCAGCCAATTGCAAGAGCGGGGTGTAAACACAATGGTTTACTACCCCCACCCTTTACATTTGCAGCCAGTTTATGAAAGTCTGGGGTACAAACAAGGGCAATTGCCAGTGACAGAGCAAGTCTGTCAGGAAGTTTTATCTTTGCCTATGTTCCCAGAATTGTCAGAACAACAGCAAGACCAGGTGATTTATAGCCTCAAGGATTGTTTGGCGTAGAGTGAGTGAGGGAGGGAGTGAGGGAAAATTCTCCCTGTGTCGTCCCTTCCTCCTTGGCTCCGTTACTCCCTCCCCCTGTCCCCGTGTCTTGTTCTAGGCGATCGCACCAGAAGTCGTGACAGTTGCCAATGCTTCCACCAAACCACGTACAGCGGCAATCATTGCGACTTCGCTGTTGAGTTGGTTGATGGCAGAACCGACACCAACACCAGTAGCGCCAGCAGCAATAGCAAGGGGTGCTGTGACGCTGGAAATACCAGAAGCACACAGCACTGGAACTGACACTGCACGGGAAATTTCATAAGCTGCTGCCAAAGTGGGAGCAGCTTTTTCAATCAGTCCCAAAACTCCGGGGTGAGTTGGGTTGCTGCTTGTACCTCCTTCGGTTTGGATGATGTCTGCGCCAGCTTTCACCAGTTCCTCTGCCAGCTGTACCTGTTGATCCAGTGTCAGAATATGGGGAACAGTCACAGAGAGGGTAATTTTAGGCAGGAGAGCGCGGGTTTGGTGAGTCAGCGCTAAAACTTCCTCAGCCTCAAATCTGCGTCCTTGAGCATAGAAAGAATCGAAATTACCAATTTCAATCAAATCTGCACCTGCGGCAACAGCTTGCACAAATTTCTCTGGCTCTACGGCTGACACACAAACAGGAAGATTTGTCAATTTCTTCACCATTTGTACTAAGGTGGCATCGGCAGCGATATCAACAAAAGTCGCACCACCGTGATGGGCTGCTTTGACCGTTGCTGCTACGCTACGCCCATCGAAGTTATTCAAACCGCTGATCACTTTGAGAGCGCACCGATTGGCAAATGCACTTTGGAGAGTGGGATGCATTGTCATATTTCGTCTTTTGAAGCTTTGAAAATTAGGTTTATTCTACCGTCTCCTCGATAACAGGGGTTAGGGAGTCTCCCAAATCACTACGGCAGTTGCGAAATCTTGATAGTCTTGTCCTTACTCCCACTCACCAAAGTTTTGCCATCTGGACTGAAAGCAACGGCATAAACCTCTCCTGAATGCCCTGTGTAGGTGTGCATTTCCTGTCCTGTACTCAAGTTCCAGATTTTAACTGTGCTGTCATCGCTGCCAGTAGCAATTTTTTCACCATTGCGGCTGAAAGCGACAGCATTGACATCAGCTGTATGCCCTTGAAAGGTGCGTATTTCTTTTCCTGTGTTCAGGTTCCAGAGTGTGACAGTCCTGTCATCGCTAGTGCTGACCAATAATTGACCATCCGGGCTAATGGCAAGGGCATTAACGTCGCCTAAATGTTTGTTGAGGGTGCGTATTTCTTTTCCTGTGTTCAGGTTCCACACTTTGATAGTTCTGTCTGCACTGGCACTAGCGATTTTCTGACCATCCGGACTGATGACGACAGACAAAATATGCCCTGTATGCCCTTCAAGAGTGCGGATTTCCTGTCCCGTGTTCAAGTCCCAGACTTTGATAGTTTTATCATAACTACCACTAGCAATTTTTTGACTATCTGGGGTGATGGCAACGCAATTAATAAAACTGGAATGTCCCTTAAGAGTACGGATTTCTTGTCCTGTATTCAGGTTCCAGACTTTGATTGTGTTATCCTTGCTGCCACTGACAACAATTTGACCATCTGGGCTGATAGCGACAGAATAAATAATGTCTTTATGCCCCTTGAGGGTGCGGATTTCCTGTCTATTATTCAGGTTCCAAAGTTTGACACTTTTGTCATCACTACCACTAGCAAGGGTAGTACCTTCACGGCTAAAGGCGAGGGAATTCACATCGCCCCAATGCCCACTCAAGGTTGGGATATGCCCCAAGCTTTGCCAATAGGCATATCCGCCTAACCCCAAAAGCAGGATAACGCTCCCCGCTAGCAGTTTATGTTTTAACTGGATTCTCGGTTGAAGAACAGTGCTAGGAAAAACCGATTGTCTCGGGTTTATCCTTGACGGCGGCTGCGGTAAAGAAAAATCTCGTGGAATTGAGGCAGGTTGTGGCTTTTGATGCAAATCTTGCAGAACTTCATCCGCTGACTGGTATCGATGCTCGATATCTTTTTGCAACAGTTTGTCTAATACCTGCACCAATTGTGCAGATAAGGGAGACTTGACGTGTTCCCTCCAATGCATTACCCAACCATAGCCCTGTTCCATGTAAAGGTGAGATGGGTGAATTCCTGTCAATAAATTAAAGCAAGTCGCACCCAAACTAAACAAGTCACTTGCTGGATATGCACTGCCATACTTCATTTGTTCCATTGGTGCATAGCCAAAGGAACCAATGGTTGTACCTGTTTGTTCCAGAGAAGTTGCTGTTAACTGCTTGGCAACTCCGAAATCAATGAGTACTAAATCCCCCCGAGGGGATCTACGAATAATATTTTCTGGCTTAATGTCTCGGTGAATGACTTGACGCTCGTGGATAAACTTGAGAATGGGTAAGAGTTCACTTAACACTTCCCAAATCTTTTCCTGACTGAAAACTCCCTGCTGTTTCAACTCCTGTCGTAAAGTTTGCCCTTCGATGAACTGCTGCACCAGATATAAGTAGTTATCATGCCGAAAATAAGCATACAAAGTCGGGATCTGCGGATGTTCTCCAAGCTGTTGCAACCGTCGCGCTTCTTCTTGAAAGAGTTCGGTTGCCTTAAGCAGGGCGTTGGTTCCTTTGACTTGTGGTGCTAGCTGCTTGACGACACAATATTCATTCAGTTTGTCTTCATCTTCTGCTAAAAAAGTTCTGCCAAATCCTCCGCCTCCCAATGGTTGGATAATGCGATAGCGGTTTCGCAACTGGGATATCAGTTGTATGCCGCAACTTTGGCAGAAATCTATTCCATGAGAATTTAGGGGCTTTTCGCAACTGGGATTGAGGCAGTAGATCATAAGTTAGGCATCTATCAGCCGTTGTCATTTACTATAAAACTTCCTCTCAATCCCTTAACATTTCTGAATCACCAATTTTGTTAAGTTTTGCTATTGCAGGGTACTGTCGCTCATTATGGTAAATGTTAGATTCAGGACAGCACTCCCCTACGTAGCACAGACCAAACTATTTGTCTGTGGAATGTCAGGACAGGTGAATGCCTCAAAATTTTTCAGGGATACACGAGTTGGGTACCATCTGTTGCATTCAGTCCTGATAGTCAAATTCTTGTCAGTGGAAATCATTTCTTCGCTAGTTTATGGCATCTCAGTACCCGTTCTTGCCTAAAGACTTTCCAAGGACATAGTAGTTGGGTATGGTCGGTCACTTTCAGTCCTGATGGGAAAATGCTTGCTACGGGTAGTCAGGACAAAACAATTAGACTATGGAATGTTAACACAGGTGAATGCCTCAAAACTCTTGTTGGGCATACTGCTACAGTCCGGTCAATTTGCTTTAGTCCAAATGGCAAAATCCTTGCTAGTGTCGGTTCTGATAAAACGGTAAAGCTATGGGATATTAGTGATGGGAACTGTGTACAAACGTTCCAAGAGCACGCTCAAGCAGTATCCTCAGTTGCCTTTAGTCCTAATGGTGAAATCATTGTCAGTGGAAGTTATGATTCCACAATTAGGTTATGGGATATCAGGACAGGTCAATGCATCAAAATATTGCAGGAACATACTGATGAGGTGCATTCAGTTGTTTTTAGTCCTAATGGTGAAATTATTACTAGTGGTAGTCATGATAAGACAATTAAGCTTTGGTCAGTTAAGACAGGTGAATGCATCAACACTCTACAAGGACACTCCTTAGTAGTCAAATCGCTTGCTTTTAGCTCTGACAGTAAAACCCTGGTAAGTTGCAGTCCTGACCAGATGGTGAAGATATGGGATGTTACTACAGGTGAATGTTTAAAAACTTTACAGGGACATCTTTAGAGGAGTGCTGTCTGTTGCGGTCAGTCCTCAAGGTACGACCATTGCCAGTGGTAGCTATGATGAGACAATCAAGTTGTGGGATTTTAACACGGGTGAGTGCCTAAAAACCCTAAGAGCAGCAAGACCCTACGAAGGCATGAACATCACGGGAGTTACAGGTTTGACAGAAGCGCAAAAAGCAACGCTGAAGGCACTGGGTGCAGTGGAGAATTGAAAGATGGGGAGTGCGATCGCACAAAGTCCCCGGCTAAGCGCAAAGCACACGCACTTACGTTCGGTGATGCTTGCGAAGGAAGCAGCCCAAAGGGTGATCGCTCTGGTGTAGTAGATAAAACGCTTTACAATCACTACTCATAAGACCTCGTGGGAAGTATGGAAACTCAGCGTCTTCAGACCTGAGAGGAAATACGACTCGTGCGACTTTAGTCGCTTTGTTCCATTACCGCCTTGGGGTTACTTGAATCGGTGTACTTTTG
>JAESFT010000348.1_pt1 | contig 32680 bp, 27 predicted proteins | sample 9269451 | NCBI WGS metagenome assembly JAESFT01 (sample SAMN14502557, study PRJNA617106) | algae metagenome | isolation source: Scytonema hyalinum WJT4-NPBG1 and co-occurring heterotrophs from well... | place: USA: Mojave Desert, Joshua Tree National Park, California | collected 2006-05-25
TCTCGCTCCGCAAAGGCACGACGCTCACGAAGGAGATGTTCCTCAACCATCTCTACGGCGGCATGGACGAGCCGGAACTGAAGATCATCGACGTGTTCATCTGCAAGCTGCGCAAGAAGCTCGCCAATGCCAGCCAGGGCAAGAACTACATCGAAACCGTCTGGGGGCGCGGCTACGTCCTGCGCGAGCCCGCGGACAGCGACGAGCAGATTGCCGTTTAGGGATCCTGAGCAGACATTAACACCGTGAGCCGCCACGAGAGAACCCAGACCCCAGTTATAGGTCCCTAAAATGAGCTATGCCGAATCGACAACTTGCATCAAACCGCTGGGACAATGATGTAAGATCGCGGCTGTCTCGGTAAGGCCTTGCCTTGTCCCGGTGCCACGCCAAGTTCAGGTGTCGTGCGAGACCGCTCAACGAACGCGAACGGGCGCATGCTGACGATCCTCACCTTCGCGGCCTCGGGATGTCACGGATCGAGAATGAGGTACGTGCTCTCCAACATCACGACGGGCCCCGCCTGCAGGACGGCAGTATGCCGCTCGGCACGCCACGCCTGGCGAACGCAAGCTGGGTCAGCCGGCCGGTGAGGGCGGTCTCCCCTCCTGGCGCTGAGTTGTGGTTTTGTAGGCGTAGTCCCGCAACAATCATGAGAGACACAGCCAAGTAAGTGAGCGATTCGGAGCTGATCACGACCACCATTCCTTGGATCGCACCTCAGGCGATGAGCTCGTGCACGCGAGTCTCCTTAATCTGGGCGGTGCTCTACCAACGGCCTGAGAGTTCCAGCCCCAGCGTCAGAGGAAGAGCTCCATCCCAGATCTCATGTCACAGATGGCGCCTCCCAAGCCAAGCTCCTGACGGTCGTCTCCAGTTCGGCCGCGACGGCTTTCAGATCCTCGGCGGTCGTGGCGGCTAGGACGCGCATCTCATAAAGTTCCGGAATTAACATAAGGGCCGTACGATCCTTCGCGGCACGTCGGATCTCACGGCCCGGACCCAGCAGCATCGCAAGAAGAGCCGCCGCCGAGGCACCGCTAAAGATCTTATCGAACGGCGTCTCCCGGTTGAACATCGCCGCTAAAAATAAGCCAAGCAGAAGCAAAACGACAAGACCGCCCACGACAACGAACAGGCGTTCGGCCTTAAGTTCGCTGCTCGCGCGCTCGGCGAGGACGACCGCGATCTGTGCGCGCAACCTAGCCAGTGCCTCTTTCAAGAGGGCCCTAATCTGGTTGATGTCTTCGTTGCCCACCGTCGCGGAAGAAGGACCTGTGCCGGCTCCCCTGAAGCTAGAACCGAGTGCACGCAGATCGCTCGTGAGCACGCTGGACATGTCCAGTCTTCTGCGTACGCTGGTACTAAGGTCAGCGACCAAACTTGCGATGTTTGAGCTCGGTGTCGTTGTCATCATTGCAGGACCAGTCTCGAAGTGGCGTCACCATAATACACATAGGCCGGCCATGTGGGAGCCGAGGCTGTACCTTCGTGCTTCAGCGCGGCGCGGGCGGAACGGAGCGCCTCGGCGAAAGCGGTGCCGTCGAGTGGCTCCCGCCGAAGCCATCGCCACCAGAGCAGATCCGTTGCTGGGAACAGGCTCTTGTAGAAGACTTCCGCAAACTGCGCCGCAAAGGTATCCTGAATCGGCCATTGAGCTCCGACAAAATAGGTCGCATGTCGCACGAAGGCCGACGCCAGTCCGAAGACCGCTTCTCCGCGCCGCCAATCGGCTTCTCGGGAGCTGCCGCAGCCGTTGATGAACGCTAGGAGAAGCTGAGTCTCGTTCTGCGCCAGCGCACTGGCGATGTCCTCGGCATCAATCCTATCTCCCGCGATCGGCAGAAAGCTTGCCTCTGGCTGATTTGGATCAAACTCTGCGTGCCCTGCGTAGTGGAATAGATGCGCACTACACATGGCCTCCAGCACCGTGCGCTTGTTGGCGGTCGGAGAGAGAACGACAACCTCCGCGCCCCAGGCAGCGGCCCGACGCGACACGGCGGCCACCTCATCCAGGCTGCGCGGCAGACTGGCTGTGGCAGCGTCGTAGCTGGGCGCGAAGACAACCACCCGCAGCCGATCCACCCTGAGGCCTTTCCGTGAGGATAGACGGTCGCTGTTGACGTGGCGAGCGATGCCATACGTCAAACCGAGAGCAGCCCGACCTTCCCAAGTGGCCAACTCCCAGGGCAAGTTGAGCATGGAGTCATCGAGAACGAGCTGCAGCGTGCCCTCTGAGACTTGCGCAGCAGCAAATTGAGCGCCTTCGGGTAGGGCCACCGAGGACACCCGCAGCCCGATCTTCTCTACTTGGTGGTCGAATGTTTTCGCTAAGGCAATGCCGGTCTGACGCAGGGGAATGCCAGCTAAGCTGGCTAGGGCGCGGCGTGCGAGTTTGTCAATCGGCGCCCTAGGCTCGCCCGACACGAAGCGAACCGTGGTTGGTTCGCCCGGCGCATCCATTTCGAAGCGGACGATGTTCGAGCCTTCTGGCGAAACTTCCAGGCGTAACCGAGGTGGCGTTGTCGCGACCGACCATCGTTTGCCCGCCAAGCGCCTCAGAACAAATCCAGTTGGACCTCGTCGCGTAACGGCAAGCCCGATGAGTCCGAGTGCCAGCACAGCCGCCACAGCGGTTTTGAGGGGATTCTGATAGAACGGCAGTGCTACTAGAAATGTCGTGATGGCCGCCTCTCCGGAGTTCTCAAAGCCGTCAATCACTCGGGCGGTCACTCGGTAGCGCGCTCCGTCCGTCAGCTCGGCGAGATCGACCCGAGCTCGTGGCCCGGAGTGCTCAGTCACTGCGCCTGCAACTGGCGGTTCGACCGAAACCTCAATCCGTTTGTGCGAAGGAAGACCGGTCAAGCCGGGGCTGACGATCTCAAGCGTGACAGTTCTTCGACTGATCTCGCTCTCAGCGGGCGTTCGCCGGATCCCGACCGTTGGCGGGGTGTCAGGAAGCCGGAGGAGGGAAAGGCCAGCACGGCTGGCGATCCAAACGGCCCGGCCGGTGGAAGGGACAACGCCGGTGGCTGGCAAGTCCAGTCGCGGATCGATGGCCCTCAGCGACCGCCACGCTCCCTGTGAAGCTGAGCCCTCCCAACGGTACAAGCCGGTTTCAGTCGCGGCCAAAAGGCCAAGAAGGGGATGGTGGGCAAGATCACGGATCAGATAGGGCTGATCGAAGCGATCGCTGCCGTCCCGTGCGGTTACCTGGAAGTGGCCCGGTGCGGACGGCGTGACGAAGACGACACCGCCCCAGCCGCCGCTAGCTACCGCACTGTGTTCCGTCGAAGGTTCAAGTGAAATCGCACCGAAGAGGTGCTTCTTGCCGAACGGTGCACGGGTGAACGGGCCAATCTCTTGTGGCGCGGCGTTGAGACTTCGACGCAGGAGTGTTTGCGACCCGACAGCCCAGAGCGTTCCAGACTGATCGATGGTGACCTGGGGAACAGCTGAGCCGCTGGGGTCGGACTGCAGAGCCAACGCCATGCTCCAGCTGCCGTTTTGAAGACGCGCTATGGCCGCCGACCAAAGAAAGCCGACATAGACGTTGCTCTCGTCCCACACCGCCAGGGAGGCGGGGGCGAGCGAGCGCTCACTGAACGCAACCGGGTAGGGTGCGACTGGTTCGGCGTGGTTTCCTTCAATTCGGAAAAGGCCGCGGTGGTTGAGGATCCACAGACGTCCGTTCTTGTCGCGTCCCGGAAGCGCGCCCGCGTAGTACGACGAGGCAGGTTTTGGCCCGTCGTAGGGCACTGGAAGTTGCTCGGACCTCAAAGAGGCTGAAACCTTCCAGGCTTGGCCATTGCTTAAGCCAACGATCACGCCGCCTTCGCCATCACCGATCATCCTGGCGATGGTCACCCCTCCGGAGAGTGGTAAAGCGGCGTCTTGGACAACGTCGAGGTAACGCCAAAGCCCACCAACCGTACCGACCCAAACATTCCCGTTGCCGTCCTCGGCGAATGTCGTTGCCGCCCCGATCTCCCCCTCGCTGGTCCACCACTGACGCCAACCATGAAGGTCGTGCCGATACGTTCCGTCGCGTGAGGCCCAGGTCACTCCGCTCTTCTGACGAAACGCCGCGCGACAGTTACCTGAAGTGATGCGCCGCGCGAGCGAGGGCGCTCTCGGATCGACAGTGAAGCAGCCTTCGTCAGTTCCGACGAAGAAGTTCGATCGGTCAGCGTGCACCGACCTGACGAAGCTTTGGCTGGACAAGGGGAGCCGTCCCGCAGCGACCCGATTCCCGCTTCGGCCGTCAAGTGTCGTCACCGTGCCCGAGTTCGTGACGGTAACAAGATCTCCCGCCACGAACTGCAGGTAAGACGCGCCTCCCGCTACAGGAACGATAGTGGCTTTCGTCGCCTCTCGAAGCGCCTGCATCTGTTCGCTGGCGATCGGTCGGCCGAAGCTCGTTGCGGCAAAAATCCGGCCGTCGTCCGCGCGCGCGAAGGCCCATTCGTTCCGGGTCTCACCGTCGAGAACCTTTCGGATCGTTGACCCGCTCCAATGCCACACGCTGTCGTTGATGGTCCCAACGAGGACCGATCCATCATCAAGCTCGATGATCGAGTTGACGTAGAGGGCACGCGCGTCCGAAACGGGTTCGAAGGCAGGTGGTCTCGCCTGAAGGCCGTCATAAGTGGCGAAGCCACCTGGCGTGCCGATCCACAACCGTCTCTGATCGCGGCTCACGAGAACATGAGTTACGGTAGGCTCAGGCAGGGGTACCGGCACGAATTCCCAGCGGCCGGTAAAGGCGGCCCGCGGCGCAGTAGGGGGAAGTTCAAGTGGAGGTCCCCCAGCACCCTGACACACCACAGGCCCCCCGCCGAAGCAGATGAGGCCGAGTAAACCCAGCAAGATTGGAGCGGGGTTAATGATACAAGAAAGCTTCTGGGCCAGATCGATCAGGTGCAGCCTCATGACGGGCAATGCTGTGCCTGGCCACGCTCGGGCGTCGGCTCGTCGAACGCCGCAAGCGCCTGAGCATAGCTGTGCTGAGGCCGCTGAACCCGATCATCGAAACCTGCCCGGAAGACCAGCGCGTGTTCGGCGGACATCTTGATCGCGGCGCCGTGCCGTTCGTTCACGCTCATGGCAACCTCCACAACGACGCCGTGCTGGCGTTGGGCGCGACCGAAGGGCCGTGTCACGCGCCCACCTTACTGCCGAGGCCCTTTCAATCCGAGTTAAAAGGAAGCCCCATGCGGGGGTCGCATGCAACGCATCGTCGGCCATTCCTCACCGCTCTCTATCGCGCTCGCGATCCGGAGTCGGGCGACCACGATCAAGCTCCTGGGCGCGGGATGCGCGCGCCTCTTCAGCGCGCTCAGACAGCGCGTCGCGCAAGTCATGCCGCTTGAGCCGTGGCACAGGCCACGTTGCAAGAAACGTCCGAATCCGGTCGGCGAGTGCCTGATCGGCTGGTTCGCGGGACTGCGCCAAGTCGTCGACAGCTTTCTGGTACCGCGCGCGAATAGCAGCCTGTCTTTGAAGGGCGCGAGCCTCCCAGGGGCGCTCGGCACGCCCCTCCCCTCGCGCTTCGCGGACGATTTCCTCACGGGCTAGCCGTTCGACGCGCGGCGCCACGCCACGTTCCTGCATGGCCCGCACTGCGCCGCGCTCGGCTTTGCGCAGCCGGCCTCGGGTCCGCCGTGGCGTCGCTTCTGCCTCGACGCCTCTCAGGCGCAGCTCCTCCGCGAAACGCTCGCGCCAGGTCACCAAATCGCCCTTGCGTGGGTTCAGCCGACGGCCCTCATGCCCGAGCGAGCGAACGGTCAGGTGGACGTGAGGGTGATCGTCGTCCTGGTGCAGGACAAAGGCGTAGTCGTGCCGCCCCTCGAAGGATTCGATCGCGAAGGCTCGCACCGCATCCCGCACCTTGAGCGCGTCCGTTCCTGGCGGCATCGAGAGGATCATGTTGATCGAGAGCGTGCCGTCCTGGCGGCGACGTTGGTCGAGCGTCACGTCCTGCGCCCAGCGAGCCTGGAGATCACGCAATCCCTCGCGGCCGGCGAGCAGGTTACCCTGCTCCGTCTCAGCCGCAAGCTCGCCGTTCCGGGTGATGTAGGTGAGGTGCGACAAGAGGTGGTCGAGACCCTTCGTCCGCCCCGTGATCTTGACCATGACCTCGGGAGCGCGCGCTACGATGCGCTCAAGCCGCGCGCGGTCGCCTGGCGGCAGGTCCCCTCCCCGGCCAACCATATCAGGTTGCGCCTCGGGCTGCCGACGCGGTCGCCGTGCGGGCGTCTGCCAGACATACGAGATTGGCTCGAGCGCCTCCCCGAACTCCCCGCGCTCCTTCTCGCCCGCACCAACGACCGGCGTGCCTTGCATCAACGGACCCCTGCTCACACCGGCACCTGCCAAGCACCGGCACTCCGACCGAGAACTTGTCGCAGCTCGCACGTGGCCTCCCGCACGGCCTGCGCAGCCTCTGTAAGGGCGTCTGCGTCGAGCTCGACTGGCTTGCCTGAGAGCGCCTGCGTGTTCGACGCGCGCGCCATCTGGTTGATGTTGCCGCCGATGCGGTGGAGCTCTCGCGCGATAGCGCGCAACGCCTCCTCCTCGCCTCCCGTGAGCGGCAGGCCGAGCCCGAGCCGGGCCCGCACGAGCGAGGCGATCCAGGCCGTGCGGGTCATCCCGCGCGCGGCGGCGGCATCGGCGATCGCAGCCTGCTCGCTCCGGCGGAAGCGCACCGTGACCTTGTCTGAGGTCCCGGCCGCGAGGGCTGTCGGACGCGCTGCCGGGCCCTGGCCCGTCACTGATTCCAGCATCCGACGCAGCAGCGCCGACTTGCCGCCCTCGGTCATTGCCAATGCGTCGAAGCGCGCCTTCAGCTCGGCCGGCACCTGAGCCCCCACGAACGGCAACAGCTACTCCCTTTAAAATTGCTGGCGCTAAGCCTATCCTGCACTAGATCCTCGATTAACCTCAAGTGTTGGTTCAAACCAACGGGCGCGGGTTGGACAACGGTTGCTGGCAGCGGAGCGGTGGAGTTCACATACGGCCGACCACGAAGGCAGCAGACCGCCCCTGCCCACCGCCTCAGGTCGCACAGCGCAAGGCATAGGGCGGGCGCATGCGGCCATCCGCGGCTTCGCTCACCGCTCCGCCCGACCTCGCTGGGCCGGGTGGGCACGGGCTCCGCATCGTCAGACCCCTAAAGCCCGCCCACCACCCCTGAGAATATGAGAGGATCCAGGATCGACGGGGGTCCTGTCGTTCAACGATCCGAGACGGCCTTGATCAGCAGCAGCGCCGCGCGGCGGCTTAGGAGCACATCGCGCGGTTTCTCGAACTCGTTCGCGAATGCGGTCGTAAGGTCATCGTAATGGGCCACCAGCCCCGCCAGGGCGGGATTCTTGCGCACATAACGCTCAAGGCGCCTCACCTCCAGCGCGAGGGCGCTCTCCGTGGCGGCGGCGCCGGCGCCTGCTCCCGTCGAGGGATGGTTTTCCGCGTGTGGCTTGGGCGGCTCAGATCCTTCGGACGACTCCGGTGAAGCGGCCGGTCTCTCCTGCCCCTGCCCCTCATGAGGTGCACGCAATGGGCCGGCGCCCGCATCACGGGTTGCTACAACGAGCGGTTCGGCCGGGACGGTCCGCAGCCTTTGGACCAGGCGCCGCGCTTGCGCGTCTGTGAGCGTATCGTGCTCGCGGGCCAGTCGCTCGACAGCATCTGGATGCTCGCGCCAAGCCTGATAGAGTTCGTAGACAGCCCGAATGGGCGACGTCTCAAGTTTGGCCTGAAGGAAGTCGGGCATTTTCGCGACGGCCGCGTAGCGCGACACCCAGTCTTTGGGTTTACCCAAGCGCTCAGCGATCGCGCCGGCCTTGTCTCCTGCCCTCAGGCGGCCTGTCACGAACGCTGCAATCTCGACGGGCTTGAGGTCGTCGCGCTGGATGTTTTCGATGAGCTGAATGTAGGGCTCGGGCGCATCCACATCCTCGATCACCGCGCGGATCGTGGCGCGGCCGGCCAGCCGAGAGGCACGGTAACGCCGGGCACCGAAGATGATCACGTGTTTGCCGTTGCGGTTCCTCGGGCGGACGCTGATCGCCTGGAGCACGCCGCGCTCCTTGATCGACGCCGCGAGGTCAGCGAGCTCCTGCTCGTCGAACACCCGGCGGGGCTGGTCGGGGTCCTCGACGATATCATCGAGCGGGATCTCGACCGGTCGCCCCCCTCCTCCGCTTTGGGCGATGTCGGCCAGCCTGGTGAAGCTCAGGTCCAACGCCATGGCACACATTCCTCTTCTGTCTCAGGCACCCGCAACCGCGGCGACGCCGGCCGTGTCGTCCAAGGAGCTTTGAACCCGCGCAAGCACCGCGCGCATCTCACGCCCAGCCTCCTGGGCCGAGCGCTTCTTCAGACGCCACACCGGCATCCGCTCAGCAACCGCCTCGGCATAGCCGTCTCGATCGGTGATGTGTCCGGGAAAGACGTATTTGCCGGCCTCCCTGAGCAGCTGCTCCAGATGGGCGCGCTGACGCGGCGACTTCGAGTTGAACTTGGAGGGCAGAAGGCCGAGAAACTTGAGATCGGAACGTCCGTAACGCTGCTGCACGCCGATCACGGTCTGGAGCAGGCTCTTCACGCCTTGAAGCGAGTAGTCCTCAAGGTAGATCGGCGAGAGCACGTGCGTGGCGGCGACAAGCGCTGAGAGGTTGCGCAAACCCATCGAAGGCGGCGTGTCGACGACGCAGACGTCGAACACTCCGGCCGCTGCCGCGAGGTTGTCGCGGAAATGGCCGATAGCCTTGGGATCAGCGCGCTCCACATCGAGAAGAGCCTGCTCGGCGCCGACGAGCGTGATCGGAACGCCGCCTGCAGGGGTAGGACGGACTGCGGGAGCCTGACCGGCCTCGAACATGCCGGCCGCACCCTTTGCGTGAGTGTAGTTGGCGAGCGTGGCAGAGGCGTTTGCTTGCGCGTCGAGATCGAGGAAGAGCACGCGTCGCCCCTCTTCCGCGAAGTACCACGCGAGATGAACCGCGATGGTCGTTTTCCCGACCCCGCCCTTTTGATTGTTGATGACAAGCACCTTCATGGCGCGCCGCCTCGTCGAACCTGCCGGAATTTCTTAAGCGGCCCTCTCATGGCCGCGACCAAGCAGGAGATCAACCGCAAAAGCCGCGGGTGTGGTCGGCGGAGCTGCAGGGAGACATGTCCTTGAAAGAGGTAGGCAGCTGTTATCATGCCGGCGCGATGCCGCCCACCTTGTGGGGGCGGCATGGAGGAAGCCTTTGTTGGGAGTAGGGTCCCTTAGGGCGGCCCCCTGCTGGTGCGGGGGAAGGGGAGGGGCCGCTGGGAGCGGCCCCTCCTGGCGGCGGGGTGCTAGCGGCTCTGGCTGCGGCGGGAGGTCCGGCGGCCCTTGGGCGAGGCTGCTTTGGTCGCAGCGGCCTTGCGCTGGGTGTTGGGCTTATTCCGGTTCCAGATGAGGGTGTAGTGGCCTGTGGTCTCGTCCTGGATCAGGTTGGCAAAGATCGGAGCCGGGAAGGAGGGGTCGTCGAGCCTCACCTGGTGGTAGTCCCGCCCGCTCTCCTTCGCAGTCTTGGCCCAGGCGGCGCCGAGCTCGATCTCGCCGGCATAGAGGCGGTAGGCGGGTGCGCCCTCCTTCTCGCTCGTCACCGGCTCCATCTGGGCCGGGGTGTCGAGGGTCAGCGTGCGGATGGTGCCCTGGAGGAAGCCGTCGCGAGCGGGGGTGAAGGTGCCGATAGTGGCCATGATGTCTCTCCTGTGGAGGTGCTGATCGAGGGGTGTCCCGCAGCCCTCTGCGGCCTCGATGGCGAAAGAGAAGGCCGGGGGCGCTCGCGCCGCAGCCAAAGGCCCGCAACGCACGTGGAGGACGGGCCAGGTCCGGCTCTTTTGCCGCGCGAGGAATGATCGACGGGGTCCCTGCGGCGCGCCAGCGACGGGGGGTGGAGGTCAGGGGAAAAGAGTTGGACCAAGCCCGTTGCGGTCAAGCGAGCGAGGCGTCAGCCGACCGCGGCCAGACCAGAGCCCATCGATGAGGCCACAGAGGGCCAGACGGACACTCCAATCTGCCATGCCCTAAGGAGAGCGCTCAGGCCTCCCCACCAAGACCCGCACGCCACGAAGGCCCACGGGGACAGACCCGGACCGACCCCGCACCCCCCGGCCTGAGAGCCCTCGCGAGCACTGAAGGAGCCTGCGCGACCTGATCTCCTCACGACCGGCGAAGATCAGACGAGAGCTGCCCAGCCGCACGTCCAGGAGAGCGGGCCGAGCAACCGGGTCGGCGACAACCCCCACCCTCCCCTGCCCCGCGCCTGTCCGCCGGACCGGGTGAGCCAAGCGCCAAGCCTGATCTGACACGACCGCTGACCCAGCAACGGACTCCCATAACCGCAAGCGCCCAAGATAAAGGACTAAGTCGCGCCAGAGACACCCTTGACGATTCGAAAGGGATCACGCGTCTGCTCCCACCACTCGGCAGGTTCAGACAAACTCGACGTCCTGCACGGCTGACTGGTCCTCTGAAGCTTAAGGCGGCATCGTAACGAAAGGAAGTCGGGATGCCTCTCCGATGCCTCGGGCAGCCGTTGCGTGAGTGGAGGATTGCTGCTGACGTATGTGCTCGCACGGGCACGCTTGGCTCGAAGCCTCATACCCGCCTCACAGACGCGATCTGATGTTGAAATGAGCGAACTTTGAGCACACGTTGTGCTAGCTGAGATCAAGCAACGGAGCCGACCATGGCTGCGCTGCCTGCAGTCTCCCGCTTCCACCAGGGCAGAGAACCCTATCTTTCGGCGCGCCGCGTCGCTGAAGGCCTCGGCGTCATCTCACAGAGTTGGCAGCGCTCGCCGGCGTTGCCTGCAATACACTGACATTAAGGAGCGGCGCCCTCGCGGTGGACGAGGCCTTGAGCCCTCTCGTGCGCATCATTGCGATGGCCGCCGAGATGGTCGGAGACGAAGCCCGAGCCACAATTTGGTTCAAGCACCAGCCGATCCCAGGATGTGGCGGTAAGACGGCGTACGATCTCGTACGTGAGCGCAAGGCCGATAACGTGATCGCCTACCTGGAAGTGGTCCGCTCGGGTGTCTATGCCCGAACCTCGGCCGTGTCGGCCTGTCGACCGGATCCCTCCGTGGCGCGCCTACGGCCCATGTGGGCGCACGATCCTCTCTGCGGTGCCGGGGCTGCTCGCTTCGGCGGGCGCTGGACCCGGATCGGCCAGCCCTGCTTGTATGCCGCACGCGAGCTCTCAACCGCTTGGGCGGAGTGCAACCACGGCTTTGTGCAGCCCCTGGCCACGATCACTCAGCTCGTGCTCGACAGCGCACGCCTCGCTTACCTAACCCGCTGGGACGTCCTGGCTTCGTCCGGGCAGACCAAGGCTCCGCATCAGACGGAGTGGCGCGACGACCTCGACCAGAGCCGGGTGCCGGCGAAGCACCTCTAGTGCGAGCGTTCGAAGCAGGAATGCTGCGTCCACCCGTGGCGGTGGATCACGGCGCGAGGTCGAGAACCGCAACTGACCGTCGCCGCCCCCAACTAGCGGCTTCCCAAGGGCCCGCTTCCTGGCTTTGAAAGAGACCGATCCGCCAGGCTCCGCCATCCACGTAGGCTCGCAATCGGACGAGGAAACATCGCAGCCCGCGTCCTGACGAGGCGGTCGACTGAGTGCACGTCGGACGTGGGACCGAGCGATGCCCGCGCCCGCTCACCCTCAAGCCGCCGCGCAGGTCCATCGATGCTGGTTCACGTGAACGCCCGAAGGGAAAACACGCGCGAGGAGCGGCGCCAGCGGCCGAGACGCCGCGGATCCGTCGGGGTATGTGTGACGGCGTTACGCAGCCGCTTCCTCGATTGAGCTTGCGCGTCTCATTTCCGCGGCGTGAGCGAGAACATGCGCCCGTGGGGGAGAATGCCGCCGTCGAATTCGGCGCATCATTCGGCGATGTGGTCGTGGATCATCATCGTCTGAGTTCCCATGTTCGTGTCGAAGACGGGAGGTAGCGGCCGGGGTGGGTCATGGCGAGTCGAGGTCGCGCTTGCCAGCGCGACCGGCAGAGCCGGCGAGTGGGGGAGCCGAAATGTGTAGCGCAGCGGGGCAGTTTGGGGACGCCGCTCGTCCTTGAGGCGGTGCGTCCTGCCCCGGTACACTCGGGCAACCTGAGAACCGCTTTTTGGGATGCTTCGGTGCCGCTGCTCTGATGGAGCCGCACCTCTGGCATCGGGCGGTCCTGAGCGCGGCCCGGCCTTCGCAGGGCTGGACGGGGGCCGCGTCCAGCCCTGAGGCGACCGGCGCATTAAAAGGGATTGCACCGCGTCAGGCGCTAGGCGGCCGCCAAGAGCTCTGGTCACGCGGTAGATCACCGAGTGGGTCGAGCGCAATGACGCGCGGTGTTTCCGGACCCGCGTTCCATCGCCAGAGCACGAGTTTGACGCTCCGTGCCTGCACGGAGGGCACCCGGACGCCTGATGCTCCGGAGGCGATCAAGCGATCGGCGAGATCCCAGGTCGGGGGACGCTTCTTGTCGATAAGGGCAATCTGTTTCCAGGGGCACACGAGGTCAGTCGGGTTGAGCCCGATAGCGCTCAGTGTCTCCGGAGCCGTGAGGTCCACGATGCCGTCGGCCTCAGCATCATAGGCACACAGCGTCCCGGGCCGGATGCCGAGATCCTGCTCGTACTCGGCGATCGCCGTCGCGAAGGCTTCCGACATGTAGAGGGCGGGAACGCCCGGTGCGTTGTAGCGGCCACCGTGCTTCGCGGCTCCCTCCCCGCTCAAGGGCTGGTGCGACCAGCGCGGGCTCAGCATGCGCCAATGGCGCCTTGCGACCGTGATGGTCGGCAGGTCGCCTGCGCTCAAGCGTAAACGCCGTCGCGCAGCATCTCCAGGTGGGCCAGCACGGCATCCGTGTGACCCGCCGCGGTCAGCTCGGCCGCAGTCGCCCCATCGAAGCCTGAAAGCGGCTGGTGGCGGAACCAGACCACCGCCCGGCCCGTGTCGCCGTCCAAGAGATCCGCGGCCGCAGCAATGACGCGGGCGACCTCGCCCAAGCGCTCCTGCACCACGGGCGAGTCGGGCTTTTGCGCGAGCGTATTGCGGTGGACCTTGGCGAGGCGAGCGACCTCGGCGAGCGAGATGTGCAAGGCCTTGCTCACCCGCTCCGGCGAGATCATCCCGCGTCGGCGATCCGTGACGTCATCGAGAAAGCCCGTCAACATCATCACCTCCGTGGGCACCATGTGTGCACTATATGCATTTTTTGCGCACTCGGCACAAGGCGTCAAAGGGGCGCAAGGGCCTCCGGACTACGTTCGTCGCGGGCGAGCGCAAAAGGGCGCGCCTCTGGTCGGGCAGCAACTCACCCTCATTCCCGTTTCTTCACACCCTGACTCACGCGCCACAGTGCCATCACCATAGGCCACGCCGAGAACTTACCGGCCTTCGCCTTCTCGGTCAGGCTTCTGAGGTACCCCCCGGGCGAGTTGATCATCGTGGAACGCTGCAGGATGGCGGCAACCGCCACGGCGGCCTCCTCCTCGCCCATGGCCTCGACCGCTGCTGCCCAGGCACTGGGGCTGATGCCAAGCGACGGCCGCACCACCGTGTTGACGAGGGAGAGGAAGTCTCGCCAGCTTAAAATCCCGTGCCGCGCATACAGCGCTGTGTCGGGACAAGCTTCAAGCACCATCTTCAAAGGGTATTCCCGTGAGGGAGCACGGGCCGGTTCCGGATTGGTCCCTTCGCTTCCGCCCCGGCTTTCTCGAAAGCCTGGTTCAGAATCTAAAGGGGTTTCGGGATTTGAATTCTGATGGTGAGTCTCACTCTGAGACTCACTGCCAGTCATCTCTTCCTTTTTCGTCGATTCCGTCAGGTACTTATCCACGTCGAGCCGCAGCCCGCGGAGCTCTCCGGCAATCGCCACGAGCCTGTCGTGATCGGCCGAGCGCGGCGGCATCGGACCGAGCTGCCGAAAGCGGTCGGCGAGATTCGTCCAGGGGCCGGGCAAGTTCGCCTCGAACGCGGCAGCAAAGGTCTTGGCGATGTCGCGGCGGTGGAGCGAGATCTCCTCACGCAGAACTTGGCGTGCTCGCCATTCGGCTCTGACCTCGCTGGCTAGGCGCTCGAACTCGGTCGCGCGGGCAACGAGGGGCGTGAGATCGAAGCCGAAGGCTTGCTCGACGTCACCCCCCTGCCCTCTGCGGACGTAGCGCTTGCCGTTGGGGCTGTCGCGCCGGATCACGATCCCGGCTTCGACGAGTTGGGCGAGCGCGCGCCGCAGCGTCGCCGGCGAGGGCCTATGGGCCCGGACCGACAGCTCTCGGTTCGAGGGGAAGACGATGAGGTCCGGGCCTGGCGTGAGGGCCGTGTCGGGGTGGAAGGTCAGTAACGCCGAGAGAACTGCGAGGGCGCGATCGTTGAGGCCCAGGCGCTCCTTGGCTTCGGTGAGGTTTCGGAAGGTCCGCCACTTGTGAGCGGTGGCCTGTTCAGGGCAGGCTTTGGCGGCCGCCTGCGTGGCCATCATGGCAAGCGAGAGTGGCCGCCGCCCAAAGGGGGTCGTGGGGTGAAGTCGGGTCATGATCGTGCCTGTGTTCAGGCAACAGAAAGCGGCTCGCCGAACCGGCGCTGACTCTTGACAGGTTGTGTCGGAAGTGATTCTCTTGATGTCGCCAAACTACGAGAGAAGGGCTTCCGGAGCGGACGTTTCGGGGGCCTTTTTCTTTGCCGGGTTACTCCTTTGTTCGACACCCGTGTGAGCCTTATGGGAGGGGCCTTCCCTCACCCGGTGGTCACACGGGCACACGCTAATCTGGCGTCGATCCCACCATCCGAGTCAAAGATTCCCATGAAACATCATGGGGATTATTCATCCATGTCGGGGGTATTCGACGCGCATCCGGGGGTCTTATGCGCGCAAGCCCCTTGCGGCGAGATCCCCTGCCGCTTTTTCCTGTTCCATGAGAGAGCGGGGCAAGCGAGTCTTGCGGTCCCTTGGTGGTATTGAGCGCGAAAGCTAGTCCGGATCTGGGGAAGGATGCGGCGCCGCGCGGCGAGACGACTGCCTAAGTTTTGGCGTTGAAAACCCCCGCCGTGGAACAATGGGCGGCGGCCTCCCTGGACGAGCGGTGATCGATAAAGGGCTTTCGCGTGCAATGCCCCCGCGGCGCCCGGTCCTTGGCGTGCAAACTGCACAAGCGGATGGCTGTCTGCCACAACGCTCCCAACCGGCGAGGCCGGCAGGCCGGCGCGACTGTGTGAGTCCGGGTTCCGCGTCGAATACCGCCATAAGGAACGAGCGAGACCCTCTCGTGTCTTTCCGTGGGCCACGTAAGGACCAGCTTTCGCGCGCAATACCACCACGGCGGTAACCCCTTTGAAGGGCATCCTTGTGGGGGATCAAGCGCGGCGTGGCGGTTCCAATTGACTAAAGGCCCGGCCTTCCGCACGCTTTCTCCCGAGGATCGAGGGTGAGATGCAGAAGACTGTCAGTCTTGGGCCGCTGCGCGCCACCGTTGCGGAGCCCGTCCAGATCGAGCTGTTTGCGGTCACAGACGATCCGCGCTTCACGAACACGATTGATCTGTGGGATATTGCGCCACGCTTTGTGTTCTACACCGACAAGGACGCTCGAGAGGCGGGTAAGTATCTCAGCAGCGTCGAGCGCGAGTTCCTCCACAACGGGAAAGCCTACCGTCTTGTCCTGAAGCCCGCGCGTATCCGCCGCGACGGCAAGGAGATCGAGGAATATCCCGGCGAACGCGAGCAACTCGTCGAGGAGGTAATCCGCAAACTGGCGGTGGAGCCCGGGCGCCTGCACATGCGCGAGCGCGATCAGGTTGCGATGAATTTCTCCCTCTACGAGATCCGGGAGGAACTCTCGCGCCGCAGCCACAGCTTTCGGACCGCTGAGATCAAGGAAGCGCTGCAGATCCTGCGCCATGCCGAGATTGAGATCAGCCGTGTCGCTACTGGCGCAGACGGGTCGGACGACGTTACGTCCATCGTCGCAACGTCGACATTCCCGCAAATTACCTTCAGGGAGAGAGGGCGGGATTTGAGCGAGTCGTCCATTCAGTTCAACTGGTTCGTCGCACAGGCCCTGAAGCACCTGCAATTCCGGCTGTTGAACTATGAAGTTGTGATGAACCTGCGCGACCCGGTTGCGCGTTGGCTCTACAAGCGACTTCACCACACAGCCGTTTCGGCGCGCGGTGGCCTTGAGGTTCAGGAGATCACAGCCGTCGAAATCCACCGGGACTGCGGGCTCGCCGACCGGGCGCGGTTTCGCGACGTCTTACGGCGGATTGGCCGCAGCGTCGAACTCCTGAAAGCGGAAGGCATCATCAAGGCTTACGATGCCGTTGACGTGCTTGAGCGCTCCCAAGGACGTCCGCGCAAGGCCGATATTCGTTACACCCTCCGCGTGTCCGAAGCTTTCATAGAACAGGCAAGCCTCGCTCATGAGCGATGGTCGGAGGCGGCCGAGGACTATCGTGCGGTCGTCGGTGCTGCTCCTGCCGCGTTTGTGCGCCTGGACGCGCAAAAGCGCGACGAACTGCGCGTGGTCCGTGCCAAACGCCGTTCGGCGCGAAGGGCTGAGGCCTCCCCTCCCCGGCTGGCCTTGCCGGAGGCCTGAGCCCCTTTGATCGCACACCGATCCAGGCGCGGCTCGCGATCGCGGCCTTAGGTCTTGACGCTGCCGTCCGCCTCGACGCCTGACACATCCAAAAGGTAGGTCAGCGCCTCCCCCGCGGTCAGGCGGTGCCGAGCAGCGAAGAGTTTGAAGCGGTTTGCATCCGCGACCGACACCCTGACCCCAACGAGGTCGCTTGCTTCCGTGAGGCGCCTTTGAAGCGACACCCGCTCCCGGACCGGAGGCGGTGTTGGTTCCGGCGCGGCCGCAAGGCGCAGCGGCTCGCGCGGGCTCAACGCCTCCAGGCGCGGCGGGAGGCCGGGTTTGGTGGCAGCGGCCGCTGCGGTGGCACGCGTGTCGCCGAACGCTTGCTCGGCCCGATCCTGCAGATCCTGGGCCGGGTTTTGCGAGCTCCGCCCATCGCCAAAGCCGAGGCGCTCGCCGATGGCGTCTGCGGCACCAAGATCGGGCAAGGGCGCTGCGGGCGAGCCCACCTTGATGTCATTGAGTTTGTTGAGGTCGAACAACGGGCGGCTCGGGACGGTGCGGGTCATTCTGCGGCATCCTTGACGGTGAGCGAAGCGATGATGTTGACGAGCTCGCCCGCGAGTTCGAGCGCGTTGCGTTGGGCCGCTGCCAGGCCCGTGACGTTCTCCTCGCTCAATTCCCACAACGTGAGCCGATCGAGGAACATGTGGGGATAGGCGACACGCTGATTGAGTTCAGTTTGGAAGGCTGGAATGTTCGCGTTGCGGATCTGGTTTGCAATGATGCGCTCCAGCCGCGGCTTCACAGAGGCGTTGGTGCGGGTGAGAAGGACGCGGAAAGGAATGGTGCGCCGGAAGGCCTGTTCCTCCTCTCGCACCAAGGCAATCGCCTTTGTAGCCATCTCGGCGTCCTCGGGCATTCCTTGGAGGGGCAGAATGATGAGATCCGCGCGTGAAAAGGCGCGTGAGGTCATGCGGTTCGGTGTTCCTTCGAGATCGACGAGAACAAACTGATTCAGCCCGGCCTCTTGCTCGACCAGCGTGACGATCGTCTCATCCCGCACGTTTTCGACGACCTTGGCCCGCGTCCGGGAGGGCCCTGTGCGCCAGCGCGCAAGCGGTTGGTTTTTATCGCAGTCGAGCATCGCCACGCTGGCGCCTTGCTGAGCCAGGGTCGTCCCAAGCACTAGGGTCGTTGTGGTCTTGCCAGTCCCACCTTTGGGATTGGCGATCACAATCACGGGCATTGTTACCTCCTGTCGTGGTCCGCCCCGGCCGGGCGGCGAAGAGCAAGTGCCAAAAGGCCGGGTCCACCACCCGCACCGCGCGTCGTCTGCCGCAGGCGGAACAGACTGAGCTCCGACGTGGGTGCGGCACCACCCGTCCTGCCGCAGGCACGTACCACGCCGTACGTTAACGAATGTTTGCTGCAAGGCGTGAGCGCGACCGATAAGGGCGGTTAACGCGCATTCACACGAGCTATCGTCCCTCTATAAGGGTAAACCGCCGGATGCCGGCGCAAGCCATCCCGGTTGCGTGGCAAGGGCCGTCTGCTCCAGCAAGAGCGCCGGAGCGACGGTGTGCCCGATCCAGCACGGATCGCCGCAGGCCATCGTCCATGCGTTCCGCTGGTCACACTGGCACGGGGGATAGCTGACGCTTGGCGCTATGCGCTTTCGCAGACGCCAGCTGATGCGAGCTCCTGACATAACCAGCGGGTGAGCGATGATTACCGACCCCATGAGACCGAGCACGATATCCGCCGTGAACTGAAGAAGCGCGGCACGTCTTCCCGCGGGCAACGGCCCATGGACATGGACGCAGTGCTCTTCGGGCGAGCCACCAGCAGTGTGCTGCGACGAGCGCAGGCAAAGAGCGACAGGCGCGCCTCTCTGCGGTTTGGCGGCTGCGGGCATGGACCCAGGAGGACATGCCCGCGCTGACGCAGGGCTTCGCCTGAGGTTGAACCCCGACGTTGATGCACTCGAGCCCGCGCTGCGGTCCGTTCAGGAACCCTAACAGGTGAACGAAGCCCTCAACCTCTCGAGGCGCGGGTCGGCCGCCGCTCATGGGCGCTCCATGATGCTCGTAGAGGCGAAGCCACGCCAGTCTTCGCAGGTACGCGTGGACATCCGCGGCCGGGCAGAGGTGGGCCTTAGATCTGGGAAGCAAGTGATGGCAGGTACTCCGCCACGCGTGTTAACACGCGCTCTCGTTTGCCCGTGCTGACGGGCGTTGACGGATGTTAACATCAAATGACGGGTGAGTGCGATGCCCTGGCCGCGATCATGTGTGGGGCCATTGCAATCGCACCATCAGCAGGCGTGCACCGGTGGCTGCCGCCGCCAACCCCGAGAGGTGCAGCCGGGTGCAGGCCGAACCGCGATGCTTTCCGCGGCATCGATCAGGATCATGCCGGCGCGATGCCGCCCACCTTGTGGGGGCGGCATGGAGGAAGCCTTTGTTGGGAGTAGGGTCCCTTAGGGCGGCCCCCTGCTGGTGCGGGGGAAGGGGAGGGGCCGCTGGGAGCGGCCCCTCCTGGCGGCGGGGTGCTAGCGGCTCTGGCTGCGGCGGGAGGTCCGGCGGCCCTTGGGCGAGGCTGCTTTGGTCGCAGCGGCCTTGCGCTGGGTGTTGGGCTTATTCCGGTTCCAGATGAGGGTGTAGTGGCCTGTGGTCTCGTCCTGGATCAGGTTGGCAAAGATCGGAGCCGGGAAGGAGGGGTCGTCGAGCCTCACCTGGTGGTAGTCCCGCCCGCTCTCCTTCGCAGTCTTGGCCCAGGCGGCGCCGAGCTCGATCTCGCCGGCATAGAGGCGGTAGGCGGGTGCGCCCTCCTTCTCGCTCGTCACCGGCTCCATCTGGGCCGGGGTGTCGAGGGTCAGCGTGCGGATGGTGCCCTGGAGGAAGCCGTCGCGAGCGGGGGTGAAGGTGCCGATAGTGGCCATGATGTCTCTCCTGTGGAGGTGCTGATCGAGGGGTGTCCCGCAGCCCTCTGCGGCCTCGATGGCGAAAGAGAAGGCCGGGGGCGCTCGCGCCGCAGCCAAAGGCCCGCAACGCACGTGGAGGACGGGCCAGGTCCGGCTCTTTTGCCGCGCGAGGAATGATCGACGGGGTCCCTGCGGCGCGCCAGCGACGGGGGGTGGAGGTCAGGGGAAAAGAGTTGGACCAAGCCCGTTGCGGTCAAGCGAGCGAGGCGTCAGCCGACCGCGGCCAGACCAGAGCCCATCGATGAGGCCACAGAGGGCCAGACGGACACTCCAATCTGCCATGCCCTAAGGAGAGCGCTCAGGCCTCCCCACCAAGACCCGCACGCCACGAAGGCCCACGGGGACAGACCCGGACCGACCCCGCACCCCCCGGCCTGAGAGCCCTCGCGAGCACTGAAGGAGCCTGCGCGACCTGATCTCCTCACGACCGGCGAAGATCAGACGAGAGCTGCCCAGCCGCACGTCCAGGAGAGCGGGCCGAGCAACCGGGTCGGCGACAACCCCCACCCTCCCCTGCCCCGCGCCTGTCCGCCGGACCGGGTGAGCCAAGCGCCAAGCCTGATCTGACACGACCGCTGACCCAGCAACGGACTCCCATAACTGCCGAGATCAAACCACCATGCCCCAGTCACGACGTGGTCAAGGCAGCTGTACAAAGCCTACCGCGATTATCGCGCCCTGATGCGCACGAACCTGAATCCGAGGAGAGCCGCGCTAGCCCTGCCAGAGGACCGCTGGACTCGGAACCGAAGCGGCTGCGAACCGCTGGCTTTGCCGACAGCCGGTGCTCCGACGATGCCGTGGAAGCCGTGACACCAAGGCGGGCGCAGCCGTATCGGCCATGCCGTCCGATGTGACCACGCGCGCTCAGTCGCATCCGCGTTTGACACCAGACCCGACTCACCGCGCCATGTTGTGTTGGGACCTGTCTGAGGACGCTCCCGCGGCTTAAGCCGCGGGAGCGAGGCCAGCGGTCAGGCGCTGCCAGTACCGCCTTCCTCGCGGTCGCACCGCATCACCGGGACGCCAAGCCCCTTGGCTTTGTCAGCGAGGTTGGCCGAGACCCCATTGCCGGGGAACACCAGCACGCCCACCGGCACGGCGGCCAAGAGCTGGTCATTGCGCTTGAAGGGCGCCGCGTTGCGGTGCTTGGCCCAGTCGGGCTTGAACACCACCTGCGCAACCCCGCGCTCGCGGCACCAGAGCGCCGCGATGTGCTCAGTGCCCTTTGGAGAGCCGCCGTGCAGCAGCACCATGTCGGCGTACTTGGCCCGGACCCGGTCAAGCGCGGCCCAGATCGCCCCGTGATCCTGGTAGTCCGACCCGCCCGTGAGAGCAACGCGGGTGCCCTTCGGGATCAGCACTTCCGCCTCTGCGCGCCGGCGCGCGTTGACGAAGTCGCGGCTGTCCACGATGGCGCTGGTGAGCCTGGCCCGGTTCACGAGCGAGCCCGCGCGCGGGCGCCAGGCCGAACCGGTCTGCGCCTCGTAATGAGCGCAGGCCTGCTCGCGCAAGCTCTCGAAGGCGTCCCGCCGCTCGATGAGAGCGGCCCCTTGCGCGATCAGCCGCTCGAGCTCCACCGACTTCACTTCAGAGAAATCCTGCTCGTCTTGTGAGCGCCTCTGCGCCAGCTCGTTGTCGTCGAGGAGCCGTTCCAGGTTCTCGAGGCGGCGGTGGAACAAGTTGACGAAGGACCAGAGCAGATCTGCGAGATCGTCCTCTAGGCGCGTACCGGCCATGAGGTCGGCCAGCGTGTTCATCGCGCCGATGAGGGCCTCGTCACAGGCCTCTGCTGCGGGTAGAGGGCGCGGATCGGTCTCGTCTGGATGGTGGCGTGTGCCGAACAGGCTCGCGGCCTCGATCGCGTCAGCGGTGGGGGAGGACAGTGAGAGGTCGGTAGGATCGACGTCAGTGCTCTCGTCAAAGCTCATGGTGGCTCTCCGGTGGGGCGTTTGGGCTCGCGCCGATCGCGGCCTTTACGGGCGACCCCAGGGCCGGAGGGGAGGGAGCCTGACACCCGTCAGGGCCGCAGCGCAGCGGAGGACCGTGCTGGGGCGGTTTGTTGCTCCGCGAGGAGGACGGGGGTGGGGTCCTCACGCGACTTGTCGCGTGGGGTGCCCTGTCCGGGGAAGAAACCGTCCCGGTGCGGTTGCGGGCTCCCTCAGGGCGGCTCGTCCGCCCGACCTTCGGCCAAGGTCCGCCCGCTCCAGGAAGGCCGACGCGCGAGACCTTCCGACGCTCCGGCGAGCCACTATGACGACGAGGACACCTGAGAGCGTCTCCCGTCCCGCTCCCCTCGCTTATGGTTAACGAGACTGCATTCCCTGGCTGATTGGCTCCACGTCCTCAGGCGAGAGCCGTGCCAGCAATCGTCTGCGGAGCGCGTCGAGCCCCCACTGGCACAGGTCCGCGTTGAAGTCGCCGGACGGTGGCACGAGGTCGATCACCGCGACACCCCGCGCCTCAGCGCGCTCACGCACCCGGCTCGCAGCCGCTGCTCCGGCGCGATCGCGATCCCGCGCGATGTAAATCCGGCGCAGGTTTGGCTGGTGCTCGAGAGCACCGAGGTGATGGGCAGAGAGCGCGGCGACCATGGGCATCGTCGGCAAGGCGCTCTTGAGGGAGAGAACGGTCTCGATGCCCTCGCCGACGAGGAGAACGCCTCGCGCACGTCCGAAGCGGACGCCGTGTCCAAGCTGATCGCCCAGGGAGCGTCGTGGCTCCGCCAGATCCGCCTTGTCGACGCGCTCGGCATTCAGCCATGTGCGCTGGACGGCTGTGACGCGTCCAGAGAGGTCGGTTACCGCAGCCAGTAGGGCCGGGAGCGTCTTGTCCGGACCGAGTTCACGGCAGTACACGCTTGGGTGAAAACGCAAGGCGTCACAATCAAGTGGCGCTGTGATGCCGCGCGCCCGCAAGTAGGCCTCGGCCAGGGTGCCCGGCACAGGCTGCCCGAGGGCAAAGAGGCGTCGTGCCAGGAGGCTCGGGTTCCGCGGGACTGCTGTGCCAGTGCTGGGCTGCGGGCAACGCTCGTTCAGGAAGGCTCTCGCCTCCTGGAGCGCCTCCGCGACGGAGGAGAGCCCGAGGTTCGCCTGGATGAGATCGATCAGGTCGCCATGCTCGCCGGTTGCGGCGTCCGTCCAGTGCCCGGCCGCGCCAGGGCCATGGCTCGGTCCGATCAGTCGGACGTAGAGCGAGCGGCCGCGACTGTTGGCGACATCACCCACGCTCCAATAGCGGCCGCAGCGGCGGCCGTTGGAGAGGTAGGTGCGGCATACGTCGAGTGCGTGGGCGGAGAGCCGCTCGGAGAGGTCCCGAGCCGGGGAGGGGAGGGCGGTCATGATGAGGCCTCCTCAAGCGGCTGTCCGGACGGAGCCGGCTGCAGCGACGCGCATGCGTGGGTTTCGGGCGAGAAGGGCCGCGAGGATCAAAGGACCGCGGTCGGGGCCGGTTGCGACGAAGAGCCGGCGTTTCCACGCGATGACGTCCAAGAACAGCCCCAGAGCTTCAAGCCGCTCCAGGGTGCTGTTGCTGAACCCCGTCAGCTCAAGACACTGCGCTCGCATCACGAGTGATCGCTTGGGCCGGGCATCGTGCTCGAGCGCCGCAAGCGGGCGGCCCTGTCCGAGGGTGTGATTAAGCGTGAGGGCTGCCGTCACAAGGGGAGGGCAGGGGGCCTGCACCCGGGCATTTGGCGGCTGCAGGGCGAGCGGCGCCAACTCGTTGGTAACTGCAGGACAGTAGGATTGCATCAGCATGGAACGGATCCGGGGAGCGGCAGGGGAGGGGTTTAGGCTGGCGGAGCACGCTCTCTCCCCACCTGAGCCTCACCTGACCCGATGCCGGTCTTTCCCTCTCGTCCCGTCGCCGTGGAGCGGTGAGCTCCTAAGAGATAAGGGCCGAGACACGTGTTCCGACCCTTGTCTCGGTTCTGCTCTAGAGCACCGCCTACTCGGCCGCGATGCCGTACACGGGATCGGTCTGCTGGCGAGCCTCCTCCGTCAGCGCCTCGTCACCCGCGGTGAGGAAGGCCGGGATATCGGAAGGCGCAGCATCGTTGAGCGGCGCTGCTCCATCACCAGCCTGGACCCCGCTGTGGTCGTCTGCGGCAGAGGGACCAGGCGTACGCAAGATCACCGGGAGCCAACCGGTGCCGGCCAGGAGGCGCTCCGCGGCCTCCGCCATGCCGTCCTTCTTGAGGTGCTCGACTGACTGTGCGGTTGCCTCACCCTTCGCCTCGCGCAAGGCCGCCAGGATCTGCGCCTTGGTGACCCGACCAAGGTAGGTCTCCTTCGTGGGCGACCACTGCGCGGCCATGTCGAGGGAAAGCGCCTGAGCCAGGCGCGTGGCATGCGCCAAGGCCGAGGGCCGCCGGTCGTAGGGCTGGTGCACCGCGTTGAGCGTGCGGGCCGCACAATAAGCGAGGAGAGACGAGCGCGTGTCGCTGTCGAGGTTGAGGAGCCAGTCCCACAGATCAGCGGGTTGCTGCGGCAGCTGGATGGCCCACGCCTCGTGCATGCGGGCCAGAGCCTGGCCGGACTGCGTGTCCCCGAGGCTCGGCCCGTACGCCGTTCCAGACAGCAGGGCGGACTTCGCCTCGATCTCGAGGCAGGACCCCGGGTCATAGGCTTGGTTGCCATAGAAGGCCCGCAGCGCCAGGGCGTGCAGCACGGCGACAAAGGCGACGTCCGGATCGTTCGCCAGGGCTTCGCGCAGGGCGAGCGTGCGATGTGCCGTCAGCTCCGTGACCAGGCGCTCTGAGAGCGGCTTGCCGGGATCGGATTCATCCTCCTCGGACGCTATGCCTTCGGGTGCCGAAGATCCACCGATGGCGGTGGTGGCGCGCTTTCCACCGGTCTCATGATTGGAGCAGATCTCGCTACCGGCTGGAGGGCCGTCGAGGTCCTGATCCCCGTCAGCCTCCGAGCGGAGTTCGTCCTGCGGCCGCACGTAGCCGCGCTCAATGCGGATCCGCCCCTCGTAGGAGAGCGACACGAAGGCTCCGCTGATCGCAACGTCCGCGGCCTCAAAGTTGCCGGTCCGGTCTTCAAGAACGGCAATGGCAGCCTCCAACTCCGCCAGTCGCTGGTCGACTTCTTCCGGCAGGTCCTCGCCGGCGTCGGCGTGCTCGGCCTCGAGCCGCTCCATCTCCTCACGCAGGGCATCGAGCTCGGCCAACTCCTCATCCGTCAGCGGTTCGAGCCTGGCAAACACCCGCCGCAGGCCCTGCGTGTGGCCATAGGGAAAGTCGCGGGCAACCTCGACCCACCGCCAACCCTCCGCAGTGACGTTGGCGGCCTCCGCCTGCAGCTTCTCGTCGACAAGGCGGTCGAGGAGGGCCGCGTCCTCGAACCAACCACCGGCATCCTGCTGAAACAGATCCCGCGCGATGGTGCCACCCGCGGCTTGATAGGCCTCAGCGCCGACGAACACCGCCCGTCGATCGGTGACCGCAACCTTGCCCTCGGTGAGCATGCGCCGGATGAGGTACGGTTCCTTGTTGTAGCCCCGCTGCACCGCCTCCCAGACCTCCTCCTGACGCGCATGGCCCGAGGTGATCGTGAAGGCCATGAGCTGCTCGAGGCTCATCCCATCCACCGCATAAACCTCGAGGAGCTTTGGGCTCACAGTGGCGAGTTTCAGGCGCTGGCGCACGACGGCCGGGGTGACGAAGAAGCGGGCAGCGATCTCCTCGTCGCCCATCCCATGCTCCTGACGGAGCACCTGAAACGCTCGGAACTGGTCGAGCGGGTGGAGCGCCTCGCGCATCGTGTTCTCGGCCAGACTGTCCTCCTCGGCGACGCCATCGCCCTTCACGATGCAGGGCACGGGGGCGCTCTTGGCCAACCTCTTGGCGTTAACGAGGAGCTTGAGAGCCGCCAAGCGCCGCCCGCCGGCTGTGACGGCATAGGTGCCGGTGTTAGCCCCGCTCTCATCGAGCACTGCCCGGACGTTGAGCGACTGCAGCAAGCCGCGCTGGCCAATATCCTCGGCCAGCTCCTCGATGCTGACGCCTGCCTTGATCCGGCGCACGTTGGCCGCTGAGGCTACCAGCTTGTCGAGGGGGAGGGCTTGGGCTGCCGTTAAGGTGATCTTCGCCATGATGAGGTCTCCGCGACGGGCGGGGATGAGCCTCTCTCGTCCCCTTGCATCCCGTCACGAAGTCCCCTCATCCTCTCTCCCTCTCAGACGGGCCGGTCAGGCTGTGACCTGATCCATGAGGCGCTTGGCTTTCATCTCCACCTCCAGTCTCGCATCCTGGCGGGTCTCACCTCTGGCCATGGCGGTGATGCCCTGCACGAAGTCGAACACGGACGAGGGTGGGTGACCCTCCTCGTTGAGCACGGTTTCAATGATCGTCGCGGTATCGGCTTTGGAGAAGCCGCGCTTGCGCAGGAAGTCGGCTCGATCCTCGTCTGTGCGCGCCACGATCGCAGCCCGTGCTGCACGGATCCCGGAGATAAAGCCCGCTGCCGAGGAGTCCGCAAAGCTCTCAAGGGCCGGAGCCGCCTCGAGGGCAAAGCGCGATGCCGCATACTTTGAGTGCCGGATCGTGAGCTCCTCGAACTGCTCGACGCCCCACAGGTTCCGGTTCGCACACACGGCCCTGAGATAGAAGGAGGCAATCCCGAGCGTGCGCGCGCCCACTTCCGAGTTCCAGCAGTAGAAGCCGCGGAAGTAGAGGTCGGGTGAGCTGTCGGGGAGCCGCCCAGCCTCGATCGGGTTGGCGTCGTCGCACAGGAACACGAACACATCCCGGTCGCTCGCGTAGAGCGTGGTGGTCTCAGCCGTGATGTCGACATGCGGGTTGTGGCGCATCGTGCGCCAGTCGAGCACGCCCGGCACTTTCCAGCGGGTGTCGCCCGTGCCGTTGCCGGCCATCCGCATCACCGCTTCGACAAGCTCATGATCGTGGATGCGTCCGTAATCTGGCCCTGTGACCGCCCTGAGCTCGGTGCGGCGGGCTTCGGAGGTATAGGCTTTCACCATCTCGGCGCGGTGGTGGGTCAGCCCGTACTGCAGATTGATGCCCGCGATCGGGGCTGGGAGGCCGCGCAGGTAGCCGGCCGGCGCGCCCACGAGCGACGCCAGCTGCCCAAAGGACCAATGGGTAGGCGCAACAGGCTGGGGTTCTCCTGGCAGGATGAGGCTTAAGCGCTCCGGGTTGTCCCGCGCCGCCTCGACCCTGACCTCCCGGCTCTCCAGCGTGCGGGCGCCCGAGCGATCGGCTCGTGCCTTCACGGTGCGGTGCAGGTCGTTCAGCGACAGGAACCGCTCGTCGGCTGGACGCGAGAACCACTCCGACGACACGCGGCCGATGCGCTCGCCCCGGCTGACGTCCACGCGGTAGCCGGACGGGGCAGGGGAGGTCCGTGTACCGGTGGTGGCCGTGAGGATGGGCTGCATGGTCGATCTCCGCGACGGACGGCTGGCGAGCCTCTCTCTCCAGCTCCTCGCCCGTCACGGGATACCGTCCCGACCTTTTCCTCTCCGACGCACCCGCTCAAACCACATCTTACGAGTTGGCCTGCGGACCGAGGTCTGGAGTCAAGTGCTGCTCCGTTGTGACGTAGGCGCTGAGAGGCGCGATCGCCCGAAACGGAGCATCGCACCGCAATCCCCCGCTGCAAGCGAGTACGGCGAGATCGACATAGGCCAGATCCGCACAACCCGCACCTCGGGCGAGCTTCGCTATGACCGATTGTCGAGAGTGCCGCCTCAAACGTGGCCGACGGGGATCTGCCTCATATGGCTTTGTGCCCGCCCGAGTTGGTTGGACTTCAACCCAGTACCCAACGCTGTGGACCATTGACAGGGACCAAGCTTTTAGAACGTGGGCCAGCAGCATGAGCCTCCAGATCTACGATCGCAAAAGACGATCGGTGTGATCTGCATTGCACTCGAGCAAGCAGTCGGTACGTGCATCACAGCGAACAAGCAAAATAACCAGGGTGGCGACTCACTTGGAACGCACCATTTGAATGAATGGCCTTGTACCTCCCAAAGCAGAATTCGGAGTTGTGCTTTCGCGAACAACTGATTGCCTCGCGCATGGCCTTTGGAAGGCTTGTACTTTCTGCTACATCTTGGTCAACACGTGCTGGGGATCTATGTTGCCTGGATGGCTATTCTCTGGAGCTGCCGACGCAACTCGGCTCCGGACCCGATCTCCTAGCGTGGCCGCTGGCGGCGTTTCTTGCCCTTCGGAGGGTCCAAGTACCCGAGAGGCAGAAATGCCGGTCCTGAGCCTTTCTAGGAGGTTTTTGGCGTCTAGTGCTCGATGGAGACAAGAAGCGGCCGTTGGTGGCAGGAGCGCCGGTTTAGGCTAAGCTGCAGGAATGGCCGCCTCCGATCGCATTGCTCAGCTCTACATCGCGCTCGAGGAGATCGAACCCGCAATCTGGCGCCGTGTAGAGGTCCCTCTCTCCGCCACCCTGAAGAGCCTGCACGACATCATCCAGTGCAGCATGGGCTGGGAGGGCTACCATCTGCACGAGTTCGAAATCGGTGAGAGGCGTTACGGTGATCCGGCCCAGTGGGACGACGATCGATTCGTGCTTCAGGAAAGGAGCTTGAGGCTCCAGGCCCTGATCGCCCGCAGCGTTGATCACTTCACCTACACTTATGACTTCGGGGACAACTGGCGCCACATCATCCAGATTGAGGCTGTCAGAGATGCTGATCCAGACCTTCCCTATCCACGCCTTGTGGAAGCAACCCGCCGCTGCCCACCCGAGGACGTCGGCGGCGTGGATGGGTACTACGAATTCTGCAATGCTGTCACAAAGCCTCGCCATCGCGAGCACCGGCGCATGCTGGCTTGGTACGGCAGTCCCTATGATCCTGAAGACGCGGACGTGAGCCGGATCGAGGCGGCACTGGCGCGAATGGCGCAGCGTCGCCTCCTAGGAAAGGCTGCCTTTGAGAAGAGTCGATCGCGGCAGCGTTGACGGGATAAATCTGGGTTCAGGAATGATCTGCGGGGGCGAGATTGCCGTGGAGCATGCTCGACGCATCCCGGAGGTTCAGCTCGTGAGGGTTCTGGATCCGGTCCGTGCGGAGGCTGGTTCGCGTCAGGCCGGAATCGAGCACCGATCCGCGGCAGGGGAGGGGCCGACGACAGTCCGCGCAACCCGCAGCTCTGAAGTTCGGATCCGACAGGGTCACGACCTCTCGGTTTTCGAGGTGACTCGTACAGGAGCCTTGTTCCTGCTATGTTCCCAGCCGGGCGAGGGCGAACGGGATGCCGAAGAACATCCTGATCTTCTGTGATGGCACAGGGCAAGCCGGTGGTTTTCTGCCGGACGAGACTCGCAGCAACATCTACAAACTTTTTAGAGCCACGCGCTGCGGCCCTGACACAAGCATCGACCCCGCGCAGCAGGTTGCGTTCTACGATCCTGGCCTTGGCTCAAAGGCGGATGGTGCGGAGTGGGGGGCAAGATCGGGCGGAGCCTCTACAACCTCTTTGCCCAGGCGACTGGCCTTGGCATCACTCGCAACATCATCGACTGCTATGCCTACATCCTGCGGGTCTGGGAGGAGGGCGATCGGGTCTACCTCTTCGGTCTCAGCCGGGGTGCCTACACGGCGCGCTCTGTGGCCGGCGTTTTGCGCTACTGCGGCGTGCCGGCGAAAGCAGGGGATGGCTCACCTCTCACGCGCGATCCGGTCGCGACCCGCACCATCGCTGCAAAGGCTGTGAAGACAATCTACCACACGGCAGCTCGATAAAGGGTGATCCGCTGGAGGGTGAGCGCTTGGCGCGAGCGGCGGCGTTTCGGAAGATCCATGAAGCAGGGGACGAGAAGGGACCGAATGTCTGGCCGTATTTCATTGGCGTGTTCGACACCGTCTCGACCCTCAGCTTTGGAAACGCGCGGTTCTGGCCATTTGTGGCTGGCTGCTTCCTGGCACTGGTCGTGTTCGTCAAGGCCGCGAGTTGGGCGCTAGGGTGGCTAGGGTGGCTTTTCGCGCTGCCGGGCTTATCGTGGAGCTGGAGTGCGGCCGCCGTCGCCCTCGCGGCACTCACGGTCTATGCGGCAGCCTGCTGGCGCTTTGGCGGATGGGTCAGCCTCGCACGTTATCGGATGGCTTTCTACGATGACCGGCTCGGACAAGGCGTCGCGTTCGCTCGCCACGCGCTCTCCATCGACGAGAACCGGCGCGACTTCGCTCGCGTGGCCTGGACGTTGGAGCAGGACCCTTCCGATGTGGCACAACAGGGAACCCGAGGACAGGGGCCTGAGCGGTTGATCCAGATGTGGTTTGCTGGCGTTCACTCGGACGTGGGCGGCGGCTATGAAGAGGCAGAAGCCCGCCTCTCGGACGCGGCACTGGGCTGGATGGCGGACGAGGTCTCGCGGCTTCATCACCCGATCCTGGTCGATCCCTTCTACCTTCGCCTGTCCCCGTCCGGCACTGGTATTGCTCACGACGAACTCCGCTCCATGCGAGATCGCCTTTGGGGGCCCTTCAAACGCTTCGGCTGGCCATTCGGATTGCGATCAATCCCGGACGACGCGCCGCTGCATCCGTCCGTGCTCGAACGCTTCTCTACGCCGTCTGTTGTAGCCTATGATCAGGTTGGCCCCTACCGGCCCGAGTCCCTGCGGCACCATCGCGATGTCGCACATTTCTACGCCGGCGACGAAAACAAGGCTCCGGCGCCTGAGATTGCACCCGGTTGAGCCGATCTGCGCCCTCCATGCGGCTGAGATTGGTTTCACATCGCGTCGAGCGCCACTTGCTATACCTCGCCCTCATAGTTTCGAACCCACGTGGAGCTGATCGCTCCCGAGCCCTGTACCATCTCACCTGGGAGGCTCTACTGGCCGTGGCGTTACCGATCAGATCGAGCTCACCTCAAGGGCGAATCGTGTCCGATGCGTCGTACTTCGTGCATTAGCGACACAACTGAACTGCAGAACAAATGACTGCTTCAAACATCGCCTCACTCAAGCCGCTAGCCCAGCTGACCGCCGCCGACATCGCAAGCATTGCGACGGGCGGAGTGCCTGAGGATGCTCAGACAGAATTCAAGGAGGGAGTTCCTGACAAGCGCGATGGACCATCCGACCACGGCCGCTGGGCGACTCGAGGTGAGCTGAGCGAGAGAGCGAGAAACAACCTTCTCGCCGAGGTGATCGCGTTTGCCAACTCTTATGGCGGCACTCTCTATATCGGAATCGAGGAGACCGACACAGATCCAAGCCGCTCGCTGAGGCTCAAACCGGTTCCGCAGGTCGCGCGTTTGGCCACTGTGCTTGAGGACAGCATGCGCGACTGTGTTGAGCCGCGCCTTCTTGCGGTTGAGGTCGCCTGCATCATACTCGATGAGGCGAGCAGGTCAGGCGTTCTCGTGATCCGGACCGCGCCGTCGCCTCTGGCACCCCATTGGAACCGAGCAGCGCGGCAGGCCTACCGCCGCATAGGTGCGAGCACCCAGGCCATCAGCATGCTCGACATCCAGGCCATAACCCTGGAGCGTGCCCGAACGGGCGTTGAGGTCGAGCGTGTGTTCCAGGAGCGCCGAGCTGCCTTCGAGGCGCTCTGGGATACCTATAGCGCTGAATGCCAGGAGGAGCTGAACCTCAAGAACTGGAGATCCGATCGTGAGCAGAAGCCGGAGGGCTATGCACTCCGGTGTACAGCCGTCCCAATCCTGCCAAGCCGCACGATCAATGTGACGGCTCGGGCGGATCTCAAGATCGGCATCGGACCTGTCCTGCTGCGCACCCGTCCCGGGGACGCCAATGCAAAGCGCCAGCTCTCGTTCGTCGGGTCAACCGAGACGCCGCTATTTCAGCCAGCCTTGCGGGCCTGGAGCTATAAGCATGGCGCGCACGGCGGTTACCATTGGCGCCACCACCAGCTGGTGCGGGGAGATGGCGTCTTGGAGAGCCTTCTGCTGCAGCTCTCCCCAGACGACCGGCAACCGCAGCTTCCAATCGAGTTTCTGTTTGCCAACGCCTTCGGCCTCCTTTTTGCTCTTGAAACGTTTCGGGTTCGCACAGGTACGACTGCCATCCCCTATGAACTGGAACTCGAGGTCCGGCTGCAGGGAGAAGTAGACGTGCTCTCGTTCTTTGGCGACCCGCAGCCCGGCACCCTGCGCTTTCCCGATGCGGTGACGATCCTGCCCCGCTATCTCGCTGAAGGGCGGGGGCAGTTCGACCGGCTGGTCGAGGCAATTCAGCACGATGTCTGGAACGCCATGGGACGTGAGCTCGACGAACAGCACATCCGGCGGGTGGAGGTGGACTACGAGCTCATGGAGCAGGTCATCGCATCGGCAGGTAGCCGCTGAGGGCGAGATGCACCTGGCGTGATCTTGCCTGCTCTATGCCGCGAGATCGTCGGAGCCGCCGAAGAGGGGCAGCGCCTCAGAGACGGCTGCCTCAGGCAGGGCGATGGTCAGGAGGGTGGTCCCGTTCTCATCGGTGACGATCATCCGCCAGGGCGCGGAGCTTTTCACCATCCAGCTCTCCAGCAGCGCTCGTGCGTCCTGATGAGCGTGCCGGCGAGCAGCGTCCAGACTGTCGAGATCCATACCGACGGGATCCGGATAGGTGAGCCGTCTATCCGTGAGGTTGAAGAGGTAGCGTGGCATCATCGTCCTTAAGCGTATGCGTCTAACACAAGGATGATAGCCGGGTTCCTCCCGCCTGGCTGATCAGGACGGTCTGAGTTGAAGCACGGGGACAATTTCTCGTCCCAAGCCCTCTTGAAGATAATCGGCAAGTGATCTCCCCGCTGGGGTCGCAGCTCAGCGCCGGCACGCTTCTGCCCTACTACCGTTCGGATTGGCGAGGCTGAGATGCATGCCCTCTTGATCCGACTCAGCCTTGCGAGTAGATGCTCGCTTAGCACTCTCACCTGCTAAGTGCTAACACTGGGCCCCGTGGGGTCTGGGTCTCAGCAGGCCTGTGCTCATTCATTCCGATCAGGAGAACTCGCCATGCAATTTCGTCCGCTGCACGACCGTGTTGTCGTCCGCCGCATCGATGCGGAGGAGAAGACCAAGGGTGGGATCATCATCCCGGACACCGCCAAGGAGAAGCCGCAAGAGGGCGAGATC
>JAESFT010000349.1_pt1 | contig 32629 bp, 33 predicted proteins | sample 9269451 | NCBI WGS metagenome assembly JAESFT01 (sample SAMN14502557, study PRJNA617106) | algae metagenome | isolation source: Scytonema hyalinum WJT4-NPBG1 and co-occurring heterotrophs from well... | place: USA: Mojave Desert, Joshua Tree National Park, California | collected 2006-05-25
TGTTCGCCTATCTGCAGGTGTCGACGAATATCGGCTCGCTGGCGGGCGCGGTTGCCGGCGGCCTCATCCTCGACCATGCCGCCTTCTTCTGGATCAATACCGTCGCGGCGATCCTCTGCGCACTCTGCGCTGTCGCCGTCGCGATGATTCTGCCGTCGGTGCCGCCGCCCGCGCATGCCGCACCCGCGACCCAGCCTTCCGTAGCGGCTTCCAGGTCGGGCGGGTCCCTGTGGCGTACCGCGCCGATCCTGGGGCTGCTGGGCATCATCGGCATCCTTCTCATGAGCCGCATGATTACCCAGACGCCGTTTTCGCTGTATGTCGGTTCCATCTTCCATGTCAGCAACTGGGTCGTCGGCCTGTGCTACGGCTTGCTCGCGCTCGGATTCGTGATGTCGGCCTCGCTCTGGGCAAGGTACTTCGAGAACCGGGATCTGCCCGATGCCCTGCGCCGGATGGCGTGCATCGCCGCCGCCTGCGCAATGCTGACGGCACTGGCAGGCGCAACGCGAAACATCGGCGTGTTTGTCGCGATCTACTTTGCCTGGGGCGTGCTGCTCGGCGCGACGACGCCGGTGCTGATGTCGCTGATATCGCGGGCCGCTGCCGGCCACCAGCAGGGCTACGTACTCGGCATCGCGCAAGGCACGTCGCAGTTTTCATCGATCGCCGGCATCGCGCTCGGCGGTTGGTTCCTGCAGGCGGCAGGGCTGGAATACATTTATTTCCTCGTTGCATTTTTCTATGCCCTGGCAGTGGTCGCCGTGCTTGCGACCCTGCGGCGCAGGCAGGCGGCATCCCGCCGCGCCGGCATGTCGCCGGGTCCCTGACGAGCTTCACGCATTCATCCAACAGAGTCTTCATCATGGCAATTCAACGTCGATCCACATCAGTGCTCATCTTTCTCTTATTGGCGGGTGCGCTGGCAGTGTATTTCTTCGTCTCTTCCCGCAGCGAACCCACGACCGCCGCGCCGGCTCAGCCGCCCGGGACGATCACCGTGACCGACCTGCTCGGCCGCCAGGTAGCGGTCCGCGTGCCGGTGCAGCGCGTCATCCTCGGCGAAGGCCGGCAGTTGTACCTCGTCGCGGCGCTCGATACCGACAATCCGTTGCAGCGCATTGTCGGCTGGCGCAGGGACATGATCCAGGCGGACCCGGACACCTATTCCCTGTACCTGCGCAAGTTTCCGGAGATCGCGAAGATTCCCACGTTCGGCGGATTCGACGACGGCACCTTCAATATCGAACAGGTGATCACACACAAGCCCGATGTGATTTTCCTGAACATCGAAGCGCAACGCGCTGCCCAGGACGCGCGCTACATCGAAAAGCTTGCCGCGCTCGGCATCCCGGTCGTCTATATCGACTTCCGTCACTATCCAATGGAAAACACCGAGCCAACCATGCGGCTGTTTGGCAAGCTCTTTGGCAAGGAGAGGCGCGCCGAGGAATTCATAGCGTTTCACGCCCAGCAGATCAGGCGCGTGACGGATGTCATCAACAAGCATGACCTGGCGCGACCGAAGGTCTTCATCGAACGCGGTGGCGGCTATACCGAAGACTGCTGCCTGAGTTTCGGCAACGAGAATTTCGGCAAGTTCGTCGAGATGGCGGGCGGCAGCAACATCGCCAGGGATATCATCCCGGGCACGTTCGGCCAGTTGAATCCGGAGCAGGTGGTAGCCGCCAATCCGGAGCACGTCATTGTCACCAGCGCCAACTGGGAGGCCTATGTCCCAGGAGGTAACTGGGTCGGCGTCGGTCCGGGATCGGACCGGGCGGTCGCGCGGCGCAAGCTGGAGGGTTACACGCTGCGCCCAGCCTACGCCGGCATCAAAGCGCAGGAGCAGCGGGCGTTCCATGCGATCTGGCATCAGTTCTACAACAGTCCATACCAATTCGTCGCCATCCAGCAGCTTGCGAAGTGGCTTCACCCGGCGCTGTTCCCGGATCTCGACCCGGACGCCACCTTTCGGGAACTGCATGAACGCTTTCTGCCCTTCCCGCACCTGCCCGGCTATTTCGTCAGCCTGACCACAGACGTAGAGGCCCGCCAATGAGCGCCGTAATCCTGCCGAAAAGCGGCCAGCGCGGCCTGTACCGTGCCCTCGTGCTGCGCAAGCAGGTACTGCTTGCGGTGCTGGTGATCCTGTTGCTGGTCAGCCTTCTGCTCGATCTGACGCTCGGGCCGGCGAGCTACCGTTTTGACGAGGTGGTTCGCGCGCTGGTCTCGCCGGACAGCGCGCCCTTGCAGGTGAAGGTGGTGATGTGGGAAATCCGCCTGCCGGTGGCGTTGATGGCGGTCGCCGTCGGCGCCGCGCTATCGGTGGCCGGCGCGCAGATGCAGACGATCCTCAACAACCCGCTGGCCAGTCCTTTCACACTCGGCATTTCCGCCGCCGCCAGTTTCGGCGCGTCGCTCGGGCTCGCGTTCGGCGTCAAGTTCGTTCCGGTCGCCGCCGAGTATCTCATCCCCATCAACGCCTTTGCGATGGCCATGCTGTCAGCCATGCTGATCCACCTGCTTTCGATGCGGCGCGGTGTGACCGCCGAGACGATCGTCCTGCTCGGTATCGCACTGGTATTTACTTTCAATGCCTTGCTGGCGCTCGTCCAGTACTTCGCCAGCGAGCAGGCGGTCGCCGCCGTCGTATTCTGGACCATGGGCAGCCTGACCAAAGCCACATGGCCGAAACTGGGCCTGACCTGTCTCGTCATTGCCATCACGCTGCCGGTCTTTGCGCGCCGCGTGTGGGCGCTAACCGCATTGCGCCTCGGCGACGACAAGGCCGCGAGTTTCGGCGTGGACGTACCGCGCCTGCGTTTCCAGACACTGGTTCTGGTCAGTCTGCTCGCCGCCATTCCGGTGGCCTTCGTCGGAACCATCGGCTTCGTCGGCATCGTCGGCCCGCATATCGCCCGCATGCTGATCGGCGAAGACCAGCGCTTCTTCCTGCCGGCGTCGCTGCTGACCGGCGCGCTGGTGCTGTCGCTCAGTTCCGTGGTGAGCAAGACCCTGATTCCCGGCGCCATCTTTCCCATCGGCGTGGTGACCTCGCTCATCGGCATTCCCTTCTTCATCTCGCTCATTCTCGGCAGCAGGAGGAACGCATGGTGACGCTGCGCCTGGACGATGTCGGCGCCCGCTACGGACGGCATCCGGTCATTTCGGGCATCAGCACGCCGGTGTTCCGCGCCGGGGAAGTGGTATCGGTCATCGGTCCCAACGCGGCGGGGAAGTCGACGCTGTTCAAGCGCATGGCCGGCCTGCTCGACGGACCCGGCCGCATCCATCTGGAAGGCGCGCGCAAGGGATTCGACGGCATCTGCTACATGCCCCAGGACATCAGCGCGAATGCCCGGCTGACGGTCTACGAATCGATTCTGCTGGCGCGCAAGCAGCAAACCACGTCCTGGGCGGCGCACGACGCCGACCTGTCGATGATCGATGACGTCATGGCATCGCTCGGGATTGCCGATCTCGCCTTTCGCAACCTGGCCGAACTGAGCGGTGGGCAGCGTCAGCTCGTCTCCATCGCGCAGACGCTTGCGCGAGATCCGGAAATCCTGCTCATGGATGAACCCACCAGCGCGCTCGACCTGCACCGGCAGGTCCAGGTACTCGGCTTCATGCGCAAGCTTGCCAGGAAACGGGGCATGATTGTCTTCATCGCCATCCATGATCTCAACCAGGCACTGCGTTTCTCCGACCAGGTACTGGTGATCGCAGACGGTACGGCACAGGGAAGCGGCCCCTCCGGCGAGGTCATCACCGTAGGCATGCTGCACAAGGTGTACCGGATCGCAGCGCGCATCGAGCGATGCTCGAAGGGCATCGGTCACGTCATCGTCGATGATGTTGTCTAAACGGCTTTCCCTGGATGCAGCGCATGGCGATTAAGCAGCCATCACCCTCACGAGTTCATCCGCTTCGACGTGCGACATCACGTCGTCTTCGCGTAACAGGGCGATGCCATGTCCTGCCATTGCCGCATCCAGCAGCGGCGGAGAAGTGCTGAAGATCAGCGAGCCATCCACGAGAACGTACCCGCAGGGACATTGCCGTATATGGCAATGAAAGGAGATTTTTTTTCTGAATTGAAGTCTCAACAGAGAAGGTTTCTACGCATTTGCTGTATAACAGACCAATTTCAGGAAGTGGTTAATTGAAAGTAAGCCTATCTAGCAAGGATGTAACGATATTCTGCGCATTGGCATGCCTGTTGGCGGCCCTGATCGCAATAGCGGGATGGACATTCGGGAAAACTGAACTGGCGAGCATCTTCGCTGGCGCGCCTCGCATGTTCCCGATCACTGCAGTCGGATTTATCGTCGTTTCCGCAGTCCTTCTGCTGGAAACCTGCATGGCAGGCAAGCATCTGCGTACCAAGATCGTGTTCATCGCAGGTATAGGCTGCTGCGGACTGGCTGCCGTTTTTCTTCGCGCGTTCGGTTGGGCGCCGCCTCCACTGAGCCTTGCCACCGGCGCGAACGCGACCTTTTGGAGCCTTCCCGCACCGGTCACGTCCGGACTTTTCCTCGCCACTGGTGCAAGCCTTGGCTTGATGCATGTGCGCAGGGCAATAGGGATTGCCCAAACCATAGCCATCGGCACCCTCCTGTTTTCACTCCTTACTGTCGCCAGCTATCTTTCCAGGGAAACTTTTCTGTACCAGCTGCTGCCCGGTAGCGGCACCGCGCTTCCGACGGCGCTTGCATTCATGCTGGCGGCAACCGGATTGGTTTGTCTGCGGCCGCATGAAGGCGTGCTGGCCGTGCTTTCCCAATCGGCCGCAGGCAACCGGACATTGCGCCAGTTGCTCGTTCCGGCATTGCTGTCCCCCGTCCTGCTTGCCCTTGTAACGACTGCCGCTCTTGAGAGGGCCGATTACCATTCCGACATTGATACGATCGTGCTGTTGTTTGCGTGGGGCTTGCTCATTGTGCTTACGATCGTGATCTGGCGTTTTGCACATAAGCTCCATCACGCCGACCTTGCCCGCAGTATCGCGGAAAAGGAGAGAAACGAAGCGCTGGCCGCGCTGCACATGGCCAATGAACGCAAAAATGAGTTTCTGGCGATGCTTGCGCATGAGCTGCGAAATCCGTTGGCACCCATCAGCGCTTCCGCCGACCTGCTAAAGACCGTGTACGCATCGGATCCAAGTCATGTCCGCCGCACAAGCGAGGTCATATCCCGGCAGGTGAACCACATGGTGCATCTCGTGAACGATCTGCTGGATGTTTCCCGGGTAACGAGAGGCATGATCACCCTCGACAAGCAAAAGCTTGATCTGGCTCAGCTCGTCGCGGACGCGCTGGAGCAGGTGCAGCCGCTGCTTGAAATGAAGGGGCACAACCTGGTAACCGATCTTCCCTCTGCAAAAGTGCACGTGCAGGGCGATCACAAAAGGCTTGTGCAGGTCCTCGCCAATCTATTGAACAACGCTGCCAAATACACTCCCGACGCAGGCTGCCTGCGGCTTCAGGTGAGTGCGTCCGACAGCCGGGTCACGATCATGATGCAAGACCATGGCATTGGAATAACGCCCGAGCTGTTGCCGGACATATTTGGATTGTTCACCCAGGCAAAGCGGACGCCCGACCGATCTCAGGGCGGATTGGGGCTGGGGCTGGCACTGGTAAAAAATTTGGTGGAATTGCATGGCGGTCAAGTGGCTGTGCACAGCGAGGGGCTTGGCAAGGGGAGCGTTTTCAGTGTGGTGCTGCCCCGGATGGCAGGAGAGCTTCATCAGGGACCGGATTCCGGACAGGTAGAGGTGCTGCCACGGAGGAACAACGGGCTGGCCATCATGGTCGTTGATGACAATGTCGACGCCGCAGATACATTGTCGGCCTTGCTTGAAGCGGCTGGACATGACGTTGTCGTGCATTACGCGCCGCAACCTGCACTGGAACAGGCACAAGCCCGGAAACCGGATGTATGCATCGTCGATGTCGGCTTGCCCGGCTTGAATGGGTATGAGCTTGCCGCGCTGCTGAGAAAAACGCTCGAAGCACCCCTGCCTGCGCTCATTGCATTGACCGGCTACAGCAGCGAGGAAGGACGTGCAGCCGCAGCCGATGCAGGGTTTGATCGATACTTTGTGAAGCCTGTCGATGCACAGGTGCTGGCAGATGCCCTGGCCGATGTGGCGGTCGGGCGCCAGATGGAAGACGCGGGTTCAGGGAAACGTTAAGGCATATGACGTCCGGTTCGCCAAGCGTGGCGTTGCACGGTCGAGGAAAGCCCGTGAGGTCGGAAAAATGTGGCGGGCGCTCGGCATCACAAAATGCACTGGACCGGCAGGCGGTCCATGCCTTCTTGGAAATCATGCTTCAGGCACCGGTTCTCTCCCGAGAATTTGATGCTTTATAGCAACAATTTCACCAGACCGGCTTTTGATCGACTGTCCTATACGAACAGTGCATTCATTAGCCGACGAATCAGCGTTTATGTGAAACGCACATTGTTGGTGCGTATAAATGCCGCGTAACGGTGCAGATATTGTCTATAACGGTGCAGAGCATTTTCCGCTCCCCACTCGCATGAAGAGATAGGCCTTTCCGTTTTTCCCAGTAGTAATTACAAAATAATCATCGTCGGCATGCGCTATAGCGTTTACCCTTAGTTGTCTCAAGGAAACATTTATGTAATCAACAATGGATTTGTTTTGATTTGCTAAGGGCTGGGAATGCTGGAAGAAGTACGTACCAAATGCGACGCCGAGGTTTTGTCATTCAAGTTGGGGGAGGAGGAATACGGTATCAATATCCTGTCGGTGCAGGAAATTCGTGGATGTGACCTCGTTACGCGAATCGCCAATGCCCCGACATATGTCAAAGGCGTCATCAACTTGCGCGGCATTATCGTGCCGATTGTTGATATGCGCATCAAATTCAATGTCGGCACGCCGACATACGACCAATTCACGGTCGTCATCATTCTCAATATCGGCCAGCAGGTGATCGGCATCGTCGTCGACAGCGTATCCGACGTCGTCACGCTTTCCGCGGATCAGATTAAAGCCGCTCCTCAAATGAGTGCCGCGGTTGATATGGATTTCGTCCAAGGGCTGGGGACAATCGGCGATCGCATGCTGATCCTGCTCGATATCGACAAGCTGATGTGTTCGGAAGAACTGGGGCTCATCACGACACTGCATAAGCATGCGGCATAAAGCGCACGCAGCGCATTCATCACTGCATCACACCGGCTCACAGCCGGCATAACGATAGAACTACACTTCAAAGGGACAACATGAATATCGCCAACCTGAAGATTGGTAAGCGCCTCGCGCTGGGCTTTGGCACCATCTGCGTTTTACTCGTGTTCATCCTCGGTTTCAGTATCACCATGCTGGGGCGGGTCAATGAAGGCACGCATGAAATCGTGAATGACAGGATGCCTAAAGTGGAAATGTCATACAACCTCAATATGGGGATCAATGACATTGCAATTTCGTTGCGCAACATGCTGCTGACGGACAAAAAGCAGGATATCGACAAGCAGATCGAAACCGTCATGCAGACGCGCAAGGATATCCGTATCGCCCTCGACGACATGAAAGCGACCATGCAACGCCCGCAATCCGTGAAGATCGTGGAAAAGCTGATTGAATCGGACGGCAAATATATTGCGGGGCAGGATCAGCTCATCAAAATGGTCAATGCCGGTTCGCTTGATGAAGCACGAACCTTCCTGATCAACGAGTTGCGCCCCGTGCTGGTCAGCTACAAATCATTGTTAGCCGAACTGATCACCCTGCAAAAACAGTACGCACAGGAGGCAGGCAAGCAAGCGGACGAAACCTACAACGACACTCGCAACCTGTTGATTGTTCTTGGTATCGCCATACTGATCTTTGCATCTGCAATCGGCTACTGGATCACAGTCTCCATTACAAGACCCGTCAATAAAGCGCTTAAGTTGGCCAAGACCGTGGCGGCGGGTGATCTGACAAGCCAGATCGAAGTAACGACAAAGGACGAGATGGGCGAACTGCTTCAGGCATTGAAGTTGATGAACGAAAGCCTTGTCCGGACCGTGAGTACGGTAAAAACCGGTACGGACACCATCGCTTCGGCATCGACGCAGATTGCCGGCGGTACCCAGGATCTGTCGGCAAGGACGGAAGAACAGGCAAGTTCGCTTGAAGAAACAGCGTCTTCCATGGAAGAACTGACGTCGACAGTCAAGCAGAATGCCGAAAACGCCCGCCAGGCCAATGCATTGGCCGCTTCGGCATCGGACGTGGCCAGCAAGGGCGGCGACGTCGTTTCCAAGGTGGTCGATACCATGGCGGCCATCAATGAATCGTCCAAAAAGATTTCGGACATCATCGGCGTGATCGACGGCATTGCGTTCCAGACCAATATCCTTGCCCTGAATGCCGCGGTCGAAGCCGCTCGCGCCGGCGAGCAGGGACGCGGATTTGCCGTGGTTGCATCAGAGGTGCGTAATCTCGCGCAACGGTCCGCGGCGGCGGCCAAGGAAATCAAAACCCTGATCGGCGATTCAGTGGAAAAAGTGGATGCCGGCGGCAAGCTCGTGGACCAGGCCGGCGCGACCATGCAGGACATCGTCGAAAGCGTGAAACGCGTCACCGACATCATGGCCGAGATTCTAGCTGCCAGCGACGAGCAGACCGCAGGAATCGAACAGATCAATCAGGCGATCACCCAGATGGATCAGGTCACGCAGCAGAATGCCGCCCTGGTCGAAGAGGCCGCCGCGGCATCGGAAGCAATGCAGGAGCAGGCCGGCAATCTGGCGCAGGTTGTCAGTGTGTTCAAGCTGGATGGACGTGCAGGCAACGCCGTCAGCACATCGCCATCGCCGGCCAGGCGCAGCGCTGTGACCGCACCGGTCGTCGCCAAACCATTGACGAAGCGGCGTGAGCCGGCGATTCCGCATAAAGCCCCGAAACAACTCGCTCCTGCAGGTAATAATGAAGATTGGGAAGAGTTTTGAATGAATTGATCAAGTCGGACAACGCTGATTAATGAAAGCGCGCAAGGGCTGAAACTTCGGCCTTTGATCGAACCCCGGTCAGGTAGCTCCTGGCTGGGGTTTTTTCCTTGCAGGGCTGACGATGAACCATCGCCGAATGTCCATCCAGGCCGATGGTGGATCCTCACCGGCTCATCCTGCTTTCGTCGCCAAGCAAGCTTTACGGCTTTGCACAATCCTGTGCTCGCAGAGCAATGAGAAAAGCCCGTATTTCCAATTCCTGAAATACGGGCTTTTCTTTACCGACGTTCGGTTGCGACGATACGGGCTTGTCCCGGCCTGCTGATTATTCCACCGTGACCGACTTCGCCAGATTCCTCGGCTTGTCCACATCCGTGCCCCGCGCCAGCGCGGTGTGATACGCCAGCAACTGCAGCGGCACCACGTGCAGGATGGGTGACAGATCGCCATAGTGCTCCGGCAGGCGAATCACATGAATGCCGTCGCTTGGCGCAATGCGTGAATCCGAATCGGCGAACACGTACAGCTGGCCGCCGCGGGCGCGCACTTCCTGCATGTTGGACTTCAGCTTCTCGATTAGGGTGTCGTTCGGCGCCACCGTCACCACCGGCATTTCCTGCGTCACCAGCGCCAGCGGGCCGTGCTTGAGTTCGCCGGCCGGATAGGCTTCGGCGTGGATATAGGAGATCTCTTTCAGCTTGAGCGCGCCTTCCAGCGCGATCGGATAGTGCAGGCCGCGACCGAGGAAGAGGGCGTTCTCCTTGCGGGCGAAGCTTTCCGCCCAGCCGATGATGTGCGGCTCCAGCGCCAGCACGCTTTGCAGCGCGGTCGGCAGGTGGCGCAGGTTCTTCAGGTGGCTGGTCTCCTGTTCCGGTGTCAGGCGGCCGCGCATCTTCGCCAGCGTCAGGGTCAGCAGGAACAGCGCGGTGAGCTGGGTGGTGAAGGCCTTGGTGGAGGCGACGCCGATTTCCGCGCCGGCGCGGGTCAGATAGGACAATTCGGTTTCCCGCACCATCGCCGATGTGCCGACATTGCAGATTGCCAGCGAATGCTTGTGGCCGAGTTCCTTCGCATACTTGAGCGCCGCGAGGGTGTCGGCGGTCTCGCCCGATTGCGACACCACGACAATGAGCGCATCCGGATTGACCGCCGGCTTGCGGTAGCGGTATTCGCTGGCGATTTCCACATTCGTCGGCAGGCCGGCGATCGATTCCAGCCAGTACTTGGCGGTCATCGCCGAATAGTAGCTCGTGCCGCAGGCGAGCACCTGGATCGCGTTGATGCGCTCGAAGACGGTGCTGGCCTTCTGGCCGAACAGGCCGGGGACGAAACCTTCGATGCCTTCGAGCGTGTCGGTGATGGCGCGCGGCTGTTCGAAGATTTCCTTTTGCATGTAGTGACGGTACGGACCGAGATCGATCGCGCCGGAATAGGCATTGACCGTATTGACTGCCCGCTCGACGGGCTGGTCGTTCTTGTCGGTGATGCGGACGCTGTCACGCTGCACGTCGACCACATCGCCTTCTTCCAGATAGATGATCTGGTCAGTGGTGCCGGCCAGCGCCATCGCGTCGGAAGCGAGGAAGTTCTCGCCCTTGCCGAGGCCGACGGTCAACGGGCAGCCAAGGCGTGCGCCGACGACGCGGTGCGGTTCATCCTTGCAGAACACCGCGATCGCGAAGGCGCCGTGCAGGCGCTTCACTGCTTTCTGCACGGTGCGGAACAGGTCGCCGTCGTACAGGTGATTCACGAGGTGGGCGATCGCTTCGGTGTCGGTCTGCGACTCGAAGCGGTAGTCGAGCGCTTTCAGCTCGTTGCGGATTTCTTCATAGTTTTCGATGATGCCGTTATGCACCAGGGCGATGCAATGATCGCCTTTCTTGTTGGCCGAGAAATGCGGGTGGGCGTTGTCGGTGATGGGGGCGCCGTGGGTGGCCCAGCGGGTATGCGAGATGCCGGTGAAGCCTTGCAGACCGGTCTGCGAAATCTGCATGTCCAGTTCCGCCACGCGCGACACGCTGCGCGCTCGCTTGAGCCCACCGTCATGCACGGCGACGCCGCAGGAGTCGTAGCCGCGATATTCAAGGCGCTTGAGGCCTTCGATGAGGACAGGGACGATATTACGTTGCGCAACCGCGCCGACAATGCCGCACATGATGGTTTCCTATTTCTTGAGTTTCACGGGCCGCTTCCAGCCTTCGATGGTCAATTGCTTGCTGCGCGAAAGGGTAAGCTGCCCTTCCGGAGCATCCTTGGTCAGGGTGGTACCGGCGCCGAGGGTTGCGCCCTTGCCTACCCGCACCGGCGCGACGAGTTGCGTGTCGCTGCCGATGAACACATCATCTTCGATCACCGTGCGGAACTTATTGACGCCGTCGTAGTTGCATGTGATTGTGCCCGCGCCGATGTTGACGCGCGAACCGACTGTGGTATCGCCGACATAGGCGAGGTGGTTCGCCTTGCTGCTGGCGGCAATCTGGCTGTTCTTGATTTCAACGAAATTGCCGATGTGTACATCGTTGGCGAGTTCGGTGCCGGGACGCAGGCGCGCATAGGGACCGATGATCGAACCGGCGCCGATGATCGCATCTTCGATATGACAGAACGGCTTGATCTGCACGCCGGCGGCGATGCGCGCGTTCTTGATGACGCAATGCGCGCCGATGACGGCGCCGTCTTCCACTTCCACCGTGCCTTCGAACACGCAATTGACATCGATCGCGACATCGCGTCCGCAGGTCAGCGTGCCGCGGATGTCGATGCGCGCCGGATCGGCGAGCGTGACGCCCTGTTCGAGCAGTCCGTTGGCGATATTGCGCTGATGAATGCGCTCCAGTTCGGCCAGCTGCACCTTGCTGTTGACGCCGAGCGTTTCCCAGACGGCGCCCGGCTGCGCGGAGGTCACGTCGACCCCGTCGGCCACCGCGCGGGCAATGATGTCGGTCAGGTAGTACTCGCCCTGCGCATTGTCGTTGGACAAGGTTTCCAGCCACTTCTTCAGCCGGGCGGTCGGCACGACCATGATGCCGGTATTCACTTCGCGGATCGCACGCTCCTCGGCGGTCGCATCTTTCTGCTCGACGATGCGGACGATCTTGCCGTTCTCGCGCACGATGCGGCCATAACCGGTAGGATTTTCCAGCTCGACAGTGAGTATGGACAACGTGTCAGTCAACTTATTGCCGCCCGCGCTGTCCAACAGTTGCTGCAATGAATGTGCGGTCGTCAGAGGCACATCGCCGTACAGCACCAGCGTGGGCACATTGTCGTCGAGATGCGGAACCGCCTGCATCACCGCATGGCCGGTGCCGAGTTGCGGTTCCTGCTTGGCAAAGGCGATGTCGGGCGCCTTGACCGATTCCGGCACGGCGTCGCCGCCGTGACCGTAGATCACGCAAAGCCTGGAAGGCGAGAGGGTGCGGGCCGTATCGATGACATGCAACAGGAGCGGCTTGCCGGCCAACGGATGCAGCACCTTCGGAAGTGCCGATTGCATGCGCTTGCCCATGCCGGCAGCGAGAATGACAACGTTCATATGAGAGATATTGTGGGAATGCAAAATTTTATCATGCGGTATCCCCGCGCCTTTGCCGAAAAGTTACGCTGGCTCCTGGTGCTTGGCCTGGTGCTCGGCATGGTCGGTTGCAGTGCGGTTCGCCTCGGCTATAGCAATGGCGAGAGTGTCGCCTATTGGTGGCTGAATGGCTACGTCGATATTGAAGGTGATCAGCAGCCCCTGGTTAAACGACATCCGGAAAATTTTTTCGCATGGCACCGCAAGACGCAATTGAAGGATTATGCCCAGTTATTCGCCCTTGGGCAGCAGCGGATTCAACAACAGGTCACGCCCGCCGATCTGCAGGCGGACTACGACGCGATCAAGAAACGCACCCTTCTGGTGATGGACAGGGCGCTGCCCGATCTGACGGAATTGGCCCTCGCGCTGCAACCGGAACAGCTGGAGCATCTCGAGAAAAAATTCACATCGAATAACGAAACTTATCGTAAAGAGTATCTCCGCGGCGATCTTGAGCAGCGTCAACTTTTCCGGTTCAAGAAAGTCATGAAACAGGCGGAGTTCTGGTTCGGGAATTTCAGCGACGAGCAGGAGGCGCAGATCCGCGCCGCATCGGATGCGCGACCGTTGAACAATGAGCTGGCGATGGCCCAGCGCGTACGCCGGCAGCAGGAAATGCTGGCAATGCTGAAGCGGATGCAGGCGGAAAAGCCGGGACGCGACGCCGCACTGAAGATGGTGCGGCAATATGCCGCGTCCGCGATGGACTACTTCGGCGATCCGCAGCACAAGGCATTCGCCGATGCCTACCAGGAGGCAAACCTGCGGATGATGGCGGTCATCATCAACTTGACGACGCCGGAACAGAAGGCGCACGCCGACAAGCGCCTGCAGCAGTTCATCAATGACTGCCATACGCTGTCCAACCGTACTTAACCTGACATGGCCGGACGCCCCGGCGCCGCCTGGCCTGTCAGACCATCCGCGGCTGCCCGTTGGATGCGGTCAGCCCGCCATCGATCGGCAGATTGACGCCGTTCACGAAGCGCGCATCATGGCTGGCAAGGAAGGCGATCACATCGGCGACTTCATCCGGCTCGGCGCCGCGCGCCATCGGGATGCGCTGCCTGAACTTCGCCATCAGCTGTTCGTTGCCATAGATGTCTTCGGTCATGTCGGTGCGCGTGAGGCTGGGGCAGACCGCATTGACCCGGATGCCGTCCCTGCCATGATCCATCGCCAGCGCCCGGGTGAAATTCGTCACTGCCCCCTTGGCGGCGTTATAGAAGCTCAGACCCCAGTCGCCGCCCAGACCGGAAACTGACGAGACATTGATGATCGAGCCACCGGTCTTGATCAGTTCCGGGATCGCCACCCGGCAGCCATAGAAGACGCCGTCGAGATTGACGGCCATGACCTGCCGCCAGTCCTCCACGCTCGCCTCGGTCACCTTGCCGACCGGCGCGACCGCCGCATTATTGACCAGCACGTCAAGACGGCCGAATCGTTCCAGCGTCTCCCGCATCAGTCCTTCGACTTCGGCAAGAACCGAAACGTCGGTCACGCGCACCAGGCTTTTTCCTTCGGGCAGTTCCGCCGCCACCTTGTCGAGCTTGGCCCTGGTGCGTCCGGCAAGGACGACCGACGCGCCTTCGGCCGCGAAACGCCTGGCGGTTGCCTCTCCGATGCCGGAACCGGCGCCGGTCACGATCACGATCTTGTCATTGAATCGATGCATATGTTCTCCTGAAGTGGTTGAAGCTTCTGTTCTCATGGACGATATGATTGTCTTCGAGTTCATGCGGCTCGTTCAGGAAGACGATGCCGCGCATTCCATTTCACTCGTCCATGGCGCTGAAGCGCACCACATTCGCCGGCGTGGTTGCGCAGGGCTCCTCATCGAACGCGATGTCGCCGTCGGCAGACGCTTCGCCGGTTGCCTTCAGGCCGGCAAAGCCGAACAGATCCCGGTCCATCAAATGCGATGGCGCGACCGTCGATAAGGAAGAGAAAATATTCTCGACCCGCCCCGGGAATTTCTTTTCCCACTCGCGCAGCATCGCCTTGATCTGCTTGCGCTGCAGATTTTCCTGGCTGCCGCACAGATCGCAGGGAATGATCGGAAACTGCTTGACCGCCGCATAGCGCTCCATGTCCGCTTCCTTCACATAGGCAAGCGGGCGGATCACGATGTTCTTGCCGTCGTCAGACTGCAGCTTCGGCGGCATGCCCTTGAGCTTGGCGCCGAAAAACATGTTCAGGAAAAAAGTTTCCAGGATGTCGTCGCGGTGGTGCCCAAGCGCGATCTTGGTCGCGCCGAGTTCGCCGGCAACGCGGTACAGGATGCCGCGCCGCAGCCGCGAGCACAGTGCGCAGGTCGTCTTTCCTTCCGGGATGACGCGCTTGACGATACTGTAGGTATCCTGGTTTTCGATATGGAACGGCACGCCGAGCTTCGTCAGATATTCCGGCAGGACATGCGCAGGGAAGTTTGGTTGCTTCTGATCGAGATTGACGGCGACGATGTCGAAATGGATTGGCGCGCGTTCACGCAGCGTCAGCAGGATGTCGAGCAGGCCATAGCTGTCCTTGCCGCCCGACAGGCATACCATCACCTTGTCGCCGTCTTCGATCATGTTGAAGTCGCCGATCGCCTGGCCGACGAGGCGGCACAAGCGCTTGTGCAGCTTGTTGTTCTCGTAGGCGATTTTTTCGGCCTGCCTGCTGGGGACGCCGCTGTCGGCGACCGGTGCCGCGTCGATGGATGAATGGTTCATGATTACTCTGTTTCAAGCCTTGATCTGGAATACTTCAACGCCGACCGAGTCGCAATCCGGATAGACGTCCGGCTTCTCGGTCGACACGCGAACGGCGCGCACCTTCGGATGCGCCAGCATGGCCTTGGCCACGTCGTCGCATAGCGTTTCCTGCAAATGGATATGTCCCTGCGCCATGCGTTTGGCAATGGTGTCGCGCATGTAGTCGTAGTCCACCACTTCTTCGAGATGATCTTCCTTCGGCGTCGAGACGGACAGCGGGATGAACAGGTCGACATTGATCAGCACGCGCTGCTCGCCCTTCTTTTCGAATTCATGGACGCCGATATTGATCTGTACTTCATAGTTGCGCAGGAACAGGCGTCGGCAATTGGCAAGAGCAGGGTGGGACAAGGAAGAGAGCATGGTGTGGTGTGCGTGCTGAAAGAGATAGTGGAAGCGAAAGGCTGCTTTTGGTTATTTGGCGAGGAACATGACGTCGCGCTGCAGGGGAATCAGGTGCTGGCCGCCATCGACCAGCAGCGTCGTGCCGGTGATCGCTGGCGATTCTGCGACAAAACAGACAGTCGCCGCAACATCTTCCGGCGTACTGGAGCGCCCCAGCGGCGTCACCGCATGCGCCTTCGCGAACCCGCCCTCCGTCTGGTCGCCGGACACCAGCGTGATACCGGGCGCCACCCCGACGACGCGCAGCCGTGGCGCCAGTGCCTGCGCCAGCATGGTAGTGGCGGTATGCAGCGCGGCTTTGGACAACGTGTAGGACAGGAAATCAGGATTCAGGTTGAACAACTTCTGGTCGAGAAGGTTGATGGCTACAGCGCGGCTGTCCGGCGGCGTAATCTGATAGAGCGCCTGGGTCAGAATAATTGGTGCCGCCAGGTTGGCATGCATATGGGCATCGAGTGATGCAACGGAAAAATCCTGCGCGCCGTCCTGCTGAAACAATGACGCATTGTTCACCAGGCAGGAGACCGGCGCCTGCAACGCTGCGGCGGCGTCCGCCAGCAAGGTTCTCGCCTGCGCTTCGTCGGCGAGGTCGCATTGCACTGCCGCCGCGCGCCGGCCCAATGCTTCGATCTCGGCGACGGTAGTCCGGGCTTCCTGCTCCGATTGCCGGTAATGCACCGCCACGTCCCATCCACGCCCGGCCAGCGCCAGCGCGATCGTGCGCCCGATGCGTTTGGCCGCTCCGGTAACAAGTGCAACTTTGCGAATTTCTGCAGTCATGTGTTCGTGGGTGTTGAAAAAGAGAGTAGCGCCGGCCCATCATGCCAATGCCTGCATGCAGGTGGACACACATACTTACAATGTCGTGCGTCGATTTCACTACAATATCGGACATGCAACTGCAACTGCCCGAACCTTCGTTTGACGCCCTGACCGCGTCGCGCTCGCTGCAAACCCTGATCTCCAACGACATCCGTCGCAATTCCGGCTGGATTTCCTTTGCGCGGTACATGGAGCTGGCGCTGTACGCGCCCAATCTTGGCTATTACAGCGGCGGTGCCGCGAAACTCGGCAAAGACGGTGATTTTACAACCGCCCCTGAAATCACGCCGTTATTCGGTGCAACTCTCGCGCATGTGGCCGCCGACCTGATGCGGCAGACCGCGCCGCAGATCGTCGAGTTCGGAGCCGGCAGCGGCAAGCTGGCGCGCGACATCCTCACCGAGCTGACCGCCATGGGCGTTTCCATTCATCGCTACCTGATTGTTGAAGTGTCCGGCGAGTTGCGCGCCCGGCAACAGCAGATGCTTCGGGGTTTTCCGCAAGTCACCTGGCTGGATCATTTTCCGCATTCGTTTTCCGGGATGGTGATCGGCAACGAGGTCCTGGATGCGATGCCGGTGAACCTCGTGGTGAAAACCGATGGCGGCTGGAAAGAGCGCGGCATCGGTTTGTCCGCCAAGGGCTTTGTCTACCGCGACCGGGCATGCGACGCCGCGCTGCTGGCCCAGATCCCCGACGCGGACAGCCTGCCGGTCGGCTACCTGACCGAAGTCCATCCGATCGCCGCCGGATTCATGAATTCCCTGTCCGGCATGCTCAATGCCGGTTACAACGACACCGGCCACGGCGGTGCCGCCATCCTGATCGATTACGGCTTTCCGGCCCATGAATATTATCTGGGGCAGCGCGATCAGGGTACGCTGATGTGCCATTACCGGCATCATTCCCACCCGGATCCGTTTTACTTGCCGGGTTTGCAAGATATCACCGCCCACGTTGATTTCACCGCCATGGCGCGCACGGCGGTCGACGCCGGACTGGACTTGCTCGGCTACACCAGCCAGGCCGCTTTCCTTCTTGATGCCGGCATCGGCGACCTGTTGCTGCGCATCCCGCCAACCGACCAATTGCGGTTCCTGCCGCAATCGAATGCGGTGCAGAAATTGATTTCCCCCGCCGAAATGGGCGAGCTGTTCAAAGTGCTGGTTGTGGGCAAGGCTGCCAGCCTGCCGGAGAAATTCGGCCGCAACGACCGTAGCCACAGGTTATGATGGCTGCCAAGTCCGGCGCCGAGCGGCGCGGGCTGCAGTCTTCGAATCCACCTGCCCGGGAAAACGCATGATCCGTTGGTTTTTGACCATTTTTGTTGCATTGATCGTGTTTTCCGCGCTCCTTCCCTGGCTCGAAAAGCTTGGCGTCGGCCGCCTGCCCGGCGACATACGCTTTACCCTGTTCGGCAGAAAATTCTTTCTGCCGTTTGCGTCGACCATACTCCTGTCGCTGCTGGTGTTCGTGGTAGCGCGCCTTTTGCCCTAACATGGCGGCAATACGCTATATGTTGATCGAAGGAGGGGACGGATGATCCGCTGGGTCGCGGTGATATTTCTGGGCTTGCTGGTGTTCTACCCGCTATTGCCGCAATTATTGGACAAGTTGCGTGTCGGCCGCCTTCCCGGCGATGTGCGATTCAGATTGGCAGGCCAGGTATTCTGCCTGCCGTTCGGGTCCACCGTTCTGTGGTCGGCATTGGCCTTCCTGATCGCCGAGGCGGTGCACTGGTTGTTTTAGCACCAAATCCTGTGCGCCGCCTGATCGGTCAATCGTTCAGGATGCCTTGTAAAACACATAGTCGGCCTGGTACTTCACCAGTTTCTTCGCACCGACATTTCCCGCGCCGCAGCTCTCCGCCGGCGCAACCCCGCCCACGGTATTCAATCGCTGAATGTATGTCACGCCGGTCATTGCGCCGCTGCCCGTCGCCGGGTTTGCCTGCACCAGTTGCAACGGAATCGCGCCGGCATTGGGTGCAGGCGCAACGGCGAGCTGCTTGCCGGTGACCTTGCTGCCATCATTGGATTCCCAGGTCGGGCCGCCGTAGTACTTGCCGACCGCTTTCTTGTTCATGTCGTACAGGACGGCATCCGGGCCGGCGAACACCCATTCGAATGCGCTTGCCGCGCCGGCCTTGGCACGGCACTCATAGGTCAGTTCGCCGATGCCGACTGTTTTCATCACCGGCTTGTTGCCGGCGGGGACGGCGACGGCCGCCGGCGCATCCGGGGCGCTCATCATGCCCGACGGCGTCGAGCAGGCGGTGAACGTTGCAACCATTGCAATTCCGGTCAATACAGTGAGGGTTTTTGTCATGTGGAGCTCCTGAGCAGGTAGTTAATAAAAAGCCTTGTTGCATGGCTTTTACGCCGGGGCAATGCATTCGGATTCAAATCCCGCTACTGTTGATGTTTTTTTCTTCATTCATGGCATCGACCCTCGAACAACTGCGCGAGCGATATGGAAGCCGCTACAAATGGCTGGTGCTGCTGACGGTCATGATCGGCACCATGGCATCCATCCTGTCATCCACCATTGTCAACGTGGCGGTGCCGGACCTCAGCCAGCATTTCAGCCTGGGGCAAGAGCGCGCGCAGTGGGTATCGGCCGGATTCATGCTGGCCATGACCCTGTCAATGCTGACGACGCCCTGGCTGCTGCTGCGTTTCGGATTGCGGCGCACCTATAGCGGGGCAATTTTGCTGCTGCTGGTTGGTGGGGTGGTGGGCGGCTTCAGCCTCAATTACCCGATGCTGCTGGCCATGAGGGTGGCGGAGGGCTTGGCCGCCGGCGTATTGCAGCCGATTCCGGCGATTGTGATCTTGCGGGCATTCGACGCCAAGGAGCAAGGTAAGGCGATGGGCATTTTCGGCTTCGGCGTGGTCTTGGCGCCGGCCCTCGGTCCCAGCGTCGGCGGCTTCCTGGTCGAGCATTTCGGCTGGCGCTCGATCTTTTTCGTCGTGGTGCCGTTCTGTCTGGCGGTGCTGTGGCTGGTCAACCGTTTCCTGGCCGTCAATTCACCGATGATGGGTGATGCCAAGCGCCTTGACTGGAAGGGACTGCTTCTGGCGGGTCTCTCCACTGTCTGCATACTGAATGGACTGGTCCATCTACATGACGACCGCCTGCAGGCGGCCGGCCTGCTGCTGGTCGGCGTGGCCAGCCTGGTCGGCTTCGTTCTCTACCAGTTGCGCGCGGACGCGCCGCTGATCAACATGACCTTGTTCAGCCACCAGCAGTTCGCGATGGGTGCGCTGGTGGCGTTCATCTACGGCGCCGGCCTGTTCGGCTCCACCTATCTGCTGCCGGTCTATATGCAGATGGCCCTGCATTACTCGCCATCGGAAGCCGGGCTCGTGCTGCTGCCGGCCGGCATTGTGCTGGGAATTACCATCATCGCCGCCGGCAAGCTGGCGGATCGTTTCCCGCCCAACATTCTCGTATCGGCCGGATTGTGCCTGCTGGCCCTGTCGTTCGGCCTGATGGCAGCAGGCTCCGCCGCCACCAGTTATGTCACGCTGATGGCATGGGCGATCATCGGCCGCGTCGGCCTCGGATTCGTATTGCCATCCCTGAGCCTCGGCGCAATGCGGGGTGTGGAATTCGACCTGATTGCCCAAGGCGCAAGCGCCATTAATTTTCTTCGCCAGCTCGGCGGCGCGATCGGCGTAAGCCTGGTGGGTGTCGTGCTTGAATGGCGCCTTGCAATCCGCCATACCGGCTTGGCCGCGCAAGGGGGCGATGAAACCGCCCGGATCGACGCATTCAATGAAACATTTCTGTTCGTCGCCCTGCTGTGCGCCGCCGCCGTACTGGCCGCGTGGCGAATGCGCCCATCCCCGACTTCGGGCAAGTAATCAGCGAAGAAAAATCCTTTTGGTTTTCCGAATTGCGGGTGACTTACGGTTAATATATTGCTCCAAAGCAGCTTGTAGCGAAACGGCAAGCTATCGTTTCGCCAGCATGCGTGATCAGCTCCCGGTGCAAGGCCATGCCATCATCAAACCCGAACGAAGTTGTTTCCGATACGGATAACTTCCCCAATACCCAGGGATTGATGGAGTTCGCCGAGAAAAAGACGACTTCGTCCCAGCCCCCGGGCGTCCTGCCGTCCCCTCCGCCATCACGCCGCAAGGACCATTCAGTTGATGCGAAACGCCAGGCGAGCCGCATCCGCCGCCTGTTACTGGTTGCCGTTTTCGGATTTTGCTACCTGATCGGCCTTGCCTGCCTCCATGTCGCGGGCATGGTGGACCGGGCAACGCTCTCGCTTGCCGCTGCCGCCGTTATCCTGATCATGGCGGGTTTCTTCGGCATATTCGCCGCCGGATTCAACCAGAAAGCGAAAGAAAAAAACCTGACGGCTCCCATCGCATGGTGCGCCGTCGCTATCCTGCTCGGCGTTCTGTATTCCGCTCCCGAAAGCCGCATGTTATTCGTGCCGTTCTCCTTCGTCCTGATGGCGCACGGCATGTACCGGCTGACGCGCAATACGCTGATGATGATGGCCAGCGCGCTGCTGACTGGCTATGCCGGCGTGATCGGCCTGCATTCGCTGCAGCCGATCGACCCGCAAGCCTGGAAACTGCCATGGCTGGAGTGGTTGGCGCTGGCGCTCACCCTGCCGGCATTCGTGGTCCTGACGACACGGATCCGGCGCCTTCACAGCGCCCTGCACAAGGCAGGTCGAAAGATCCGGCATATCGAGGAACATGCCCGGCGCGATCAGCTTCTCGGCTGCTATAACCGGCGTTACCTGATCGCGGCGCTCGACGAACAGAAGCGGCTTGCGGACGAAACCGGCGCGCCGCTGTGCCTCGGCGTGATCGACCTCGACCATTTCAAAAGTATCAATGATGAAGTGGGTCACCTTGCCGGCGACGAAGTGCTGCGCACATTCGCACGGATTGCCGAATCCAACGTGCGCCAGGGCGATGTGTTCGGGCGCTACGGCGGCGAGGAATTCGTGCTGATTTTGCCGCAGACCCCGCTGCTTGCGGCGCTCAATACCGCCGAGCGCATCCGGGAACAGGTGGAGCAGCATGGCTGGCAAGGCAAATCGCTGCGCACCGTCACGGTCTCCATCGGGCTGACGCAATATATCCCCGGTGAATCGGTGCTTGACCTCTTTGCCCGTACCGACACCGCGATGTATCTGGCCAAACGGGGCGGGCGCAACCAGGTTGTGGTCGAAGAATCAAGCATCGAACTATGGCAGGCAACGGAAGCCGACATGCAATATTAAAAATCCCTGCAGTTTTTCGATTTCCCTGCCGTTAATAGGTAGTGTCCAACCAGGATCTGCCGTCGGCGCCATCCCGCAACGGGGCCGAAACGATCTTCTTGTTTATGACCGCACTGCACAATTTAACTGCACTTCTCATCGATCCGAACGCCAGCATGCGGGCGAATATGCACAACATGCTGAACTTGTGCGGGATCACCAAGATTGAACATGCCGTCAGTTCGGGGGCGGCCATCAAAGTCCTGAGAAGCAAAACCTACGATCTCATCCTGTGCGAATATGACCTCGGCGATGGCCAGGACGGTCAGCAATTGCTCGAAGATCTGCGGCACAACAACCTGCTTCCGCTGCTCACCGTATTTATCATCGTCACTGCCGAACGTGCCTATGAGCGCGTGATCAGCGCGGCGGAATTCACCCCGGACGACTATGTGCTCAAACCGTTTACCGCGGACAAGCTTTTGGAGCGCCTTGCCCGCACGCTGGAAAAGCGCAACGCGTTCCGTCCCGTTTACCGGCTGATCGACCAGGGCAACCTGCGGGAAGCAATCATTGCATGCCAGGAGGCGGAGAGCAGCTCACGTCGATATGCCATCGACTTCATGCGCCTGCGCGCCGAACTGCATCTCACCCAGATCGAGCCGGCCGAAGCCGAGCCGATCTATCAGCAGGTGCTCGCAGCCAAGCCGGTCGCCTGGGCGAGCCTCGGACTGGCAAAAACCCTGTTCATGCAGCAGCGATTCGATGAAGCCGAAGGGCTGCTGACCGTTTTGTTGGCTGAAAACGGCAAATACATGGATGCCTATGACTGGCTGGCCAAAACCCATGAGGCGAAGGGACAGCTCGCAGCGGCAAAACAGGTGCTGGAGGACGCCGTCGGCGTTTCCCCGCATGCGGTGCGGCGCCTGCGCAAGCTGGGTGAAGTCGCATTCGAAGCCGGCGACGTCGATACCGCTGAGCGCTCGTTCCAAAAGGTGGTCAGCAAGGCAAAATACTCCGAGTTCCGCGACCCCGAAGATCATGTTCGCCTGGTGCAGACCCTTGTCACAAAAGGCGACGGCGAGCAGGCGGCAAAGGTGATCCGTGACATGGAAAAATCCCTGTCGGGCATGGGCAAAACGCCGGCATGCCGTGCATTGTCGGCCGCCATGCTTCATACCCATAACGGCAACGCGGAAAAGGCCGCTGAAGAATTGAACGCTGCGGTTACCGCCTGCCGCGACACCTTGGGTTTGTCCAGCGATATGAAAATGGCATTGGCCAAAACCTGCCTGCAGCATGACCTGGAGGAGGGAGCATCCGAAGTCATGCGCGACGTGATGAGCAATGCGCCGGAAGGCATGGCGATGGCGAAGGCCAGAAGTGTCTTTGAACAGGCGGGACGCAAGGACCTCGCGGAAAGCGTAGCGCAGGAGAGCCGGCGGCATGTCATTGAACTGGTGTCGTCCGGCGCCGAGAAGGCAAGGCAGGGCGACTATCAAGGTGCAGTTGAGTTGATGACGGCGGCAGTCCGGAAGCTGCCAGACAATCCCCAAGTGGTCTTCAATGCCGCTCTCGCAGTGCTCAAATATCTCGAAAACCTCGGATGGGAGCCCCGGCTTGGAGAGCAGGCGCGCAGCTATATCGACTCCGCCCGACGGCTGGACCCGGGCAATCCACGTCTGACGCCGCTTGGCGAACTGCACCAAACCATTTTGAGAAAATACGCGATTGCCAAGACCGGCAAAGCCTGAACTCCGTATTTCCACTGGCTATTGAACCCGACGCCTGACCGCCGGTCTGATGAGCGCCGGCCTCGCTTGAGGTTGCGGTAAACTGAAATCCGCCCAAAGGATTGCAGGCTCACTGTTGTAGCAACATGCCTTCACGTTATGTCCGACGAAAATAACCCTCAAACACCCTCTGCTAAACCGACTGCTGCGGACGCGCCGTCTGCAACCATTTCATCCGATGCCAACGGTCCGATGACACGCCGTCGTCTTGACCGCGCCGACACACCTTGGGGACAGACACGCAGGGTCATTTCTGCACGATTCCGGGCATTGTCCGACAACGTTCTAAAAACCCTTACCCGCCGCACGCTGAAAATCGGCATTTCGGCTCGTATCTTTCATCCCGAACTCGGTTCGAAGGGATTACGCAGCAAAACCCTGCAGTATCTGGAAGAGTCGATTGCGCAATGGGTGATGTCACGCGATGTCCTGGTATTCATGATACCGACCGTCAATAACAGTGGTTTATTGCATCCAAGCAATATTCGACTGCGCGATTATGCTAAACACTTGGACGGCCTTGTTCTGCAAGGCGGCGCCGACGTCTCACCTCAGACTTATTCAGAGGTTGCAACTCGGCCGGAATGGGGTGGAGATCGTGCACGGGATATGTACGAACTTGAACTGCTGCATGAATTTGTCGAGGCCGGCAAGCCGGTGCTAGGCATATGCCGGGGATGTCAATTGATTAATGTTGCATTCGGGGGCACTCTTTACCAAGACATTGCCTCTGATGTGCCGACCGCGATCGAACACGTCAACGATCTTTACGACAGCCACTACCATGAAATTCATTTCCCGCAAGGGTCGTCGCTAGCCTCATTATTCCCTGCAAAATCGAAAGCACTGGTGAACTCCATCCACCATCAGGCAGTGAAAGATCTGGGCCGCGACCTGATCGTGGAAGCGTATTCGGGAAATGACAACATCGTCGAGGCGGTTCGCTATCGCAAGGCCAATTTCGTAATGGGACTGCAATGGCATCCGGAATTTCACCGCGCCGGAAGCGCAGAACTGCTGGACTGCACCCCGATTCTCGATGATTTCCTTCGCGCCGCTCGCGAAACACGCTTTTGAAGCACACTGGGCAAGAGGTTGGCGAACTCGCAAGTTCTGCAAAAATTACCGGCCAAACAGTATTTTGAGTTGACAAGGCAGGTACCTTCGCCTATAGTTTGGGGTTCCCTGCGGAGAGGTGGCCGAGTGGTTAATGGCAGCAGACTGTAAATCTGCCCTCTAACGAGTACGCTGGTTCGAATCCAGCCCTCTCCACCAAGGTTTCGTCACTATTCAGGTCGTAGCTTTGGGTGCGGAATATGATGTGCGGTTGAGGTTGATGGTCCTTGCGGGTGTAGCTCAATGGTAGAGCTGAAGCCTTCCAAGCTTATGACGAGGGTTCGATTCCCTTCACCCGCTCCAGTTTATGGCTGGACGCGACCCGGTGCGGGTTGCGGACGGCAAGTTGCCCTTGTAGCTCAGTGGTAGAGCACTCCCTTGGTAAGGGAGAGGCCACGTGTTCAATCCACGTCAAGGGCACCAAGTTTGCATAGGTTTGACATCTCAAGATCAGTAAGCATTCGGGCGGGTGCCTGGACGTTCTCATAAAATCGTTAGGAGTCTAAAATGGCAAAAGGCAAGTTTGAGCGGACCAAGCCGCACGTGAATGTAGGCACGATTGGTCACGTTGACCATGGCAAGACCACACTGACCGCGGCGATTGCGACGGTGTTGTCCGCCAAGTTTGGCGGCGAAGCGAAGAAGTATGACGAGATCGATGCGGCGCCGGAAGAAAAGGCACGCGGCATCACCATCAATACCGCGCACGTCGAATACGAAACCGCCAACCGCCACTACGCGCACGTTGACTGCCCGGGCCACGCCGACTATGTGAAAAACATGATCACCGGTGCCGCCCAGATGGACGGCGCAATCCTGGTGTGCTCGGCCGCCGACGGCCCGATGCCGCAAACCCGTGAGCACATCCTGCTGGCGCGCCAGGTGGGTGTGCCATTCATCATCGTGTTCCTCAACAAGTGCGACATGGTCGACGATGCCGAGCTGCTCGAGCTGGTTGAAATGGAAGTACGCGAACTGCTGTCGAAGTACGAGTTTCCTGGCGACGATCTGCCGATCGTGCGCGGTTCGGCCAAGCTGGCGCTGGAAGGCGACAAGGGCGAGCTGGGCGAGCAAGCCATCATGAAGCTGGCCGAAGCCCTGGACACCTACATCCCGACACCCGAGCGTGCCATTGACGGCGCGTTCCTGATGCCGGTGGAAGACGTGTTTTCGATCTCCGGTCGCGGCACCGTGGTGACCGGTCGTGTCGAGCGCGGCATCATCAAGGTTGGTGAGGCCATTGAAATCGTTGGTATTCGCGATACCCAGCAAACAACTTGCACCGGCGTGGAAATGTTCCGCAAGCTGCTCGACCAGGGTCAGGCTGGCGACAACGTTGGCGTGCTGCTGCGCGGCACCAAGCGGGAAGACGTCGAGCGTGGCCAGGTGCTGGCCAAGCCGGGTTCGATCAAGCCGCACAAGCACTTCACCGGTGAGATCTATGTGCTGTCGAAGGATGAGGGTGGCCGTCATACACCGTTCTTCAACAACTACCGTCCACAGTTTTACTTCCGTACCACGGATGTGACCGGTGCGATCGAACTGCCGGAAGGCAAAGAGATGGTCATGCCAGGCGACAACGTGTCGATCACCGTGAAACTGATCAACCCGATCGCCATGGAAGAAGGTCTGCGCTTTGCAATCCGTGAAGGCGGCCGTACCGTCGGCGCCGGCGTCGTCGCTAAAATCATCGAGTAACCTCGTTGCGCGACCAATTGCTCTTTGACTAAATACCGTCGCGGGTGATTTCCCGCCCGCGACTTGCTCTTTTAAGGAAAATCATGCAACAAAATCTCGCAAAGCAGAATCTCGTCAAGCAGAAGATCCGGATTCGCTTGAAAGCGTTCGATTACCGCCTGATCGATCAATCGGCGTTGGAAATTGTCGAGACTGCAAAGCGCACAGGCGCAGTGGTCAAGGGGCCAGTGCCGCTGCCGACGCGTATTCAGCGCTTCGACATTCTGCGCTCCCCCCACGTCAACAAGACATCGCGTGATCAGTTTGAAATCCGCACGCACCAGCGCCTGATGGACATCGTTGACCCAACGGACAAGACGGTCGATGCGCTCATGAAGCTCGACCTGCCAGCTGGTGTGGACGTCGAAATCAAGCTGCAGTAATTAGTTCAAATAAACATCGCATACCACATATTTTGCACCTGCAGGTTGTGGAGTGAAAAAACGCAGGTTATAATGTTCGGCTTCGGTATTGCTGCGGAAATCCGCAGCAATACGTTTTTGTAGTACAAACATCAGCCCCGCCCAATCGCAGGCGGGAATGGAGAAAACAATGAGCCAAAATCTTGTTGATAACAAGGTTGAGGGTAAGCGTTTGGGTCTTGTCGGTCGTAAGGTCGGCATGATGCGCATTTTTACAGAAGACGGAGATAGCATTCCTGTCACCGTTCTGGATGTGTCCAACAACCGCGTTACCCAAATCAAGACTCCCGAAACAGACGGTTATTACGCTGTTCAGGTCGCATACGGTCAACGCCGCGCTTCTCGCGTAAATAAAGCGGAAGCTGGTCACCTCGCCAAGGCGGGAGTTGAAGCAGGTACCGTTCTCAAAGAATTTCCTATCGATGCCGCAAAAGCGGCAGAACTCAAGGCTGGCGACGTTATTGCTATCGGCATGTTCGAAGCTGGTCAAAAAGTCGACGTGCAAGGCGTCTCGATCGGTAAAGGGTACGCTGGCACCATCAAGCGTTACAACTTTAGTTCTGGCCGCGCAACACACGGTAACTCCCGTTCGCACAACGTACCTGGCTCTATCGGTATGGCGCAGGACCCAGGACGTGTCTTTCCTGGTAAGCGCATGACCGGTCACATGGGTGACGTCACTTGCACCACGCAGAATCTGGAAATCGCACGCGTCGACGCTGAGCGTCAATTGCTCATGGTTAAAGGTGCTGTGCCGGGCGCAAAGAACGGTCAAGTCATCGTCCGGCCCGCGGTCAAAGTCAAAGCTAAGAAGGGGGGCTAATCGATGGAACTCAAGCTCCTGAATGATCAAGGTCAAGCAGCGTCGAACGTTGCTGCTCCCGATACCATTTTTGGTCGTGACTACAACGAAGCACTGATCCACCAACTGGTCGTTGCTTATCAAGCAAACGCGCGTAGCGGAAACCGGAAGCAAAAGGACCGCGAAGAAGTCAGCCATACAACCAAGAAGCCGTGGCGCCAGAAAGGTACTGGTCGTGCGCGTGCCGGTATGTCGTCGTCGCCGTTGTGGCGCGGTGGTGGTCGCATTTTTCCAAATACGCCGGACGAAAATTTCTCTCATAAAGTCAATAAGAAGATGTATCGCGCTGGCGTTTGCTCGATTCTCTCCCAATTGGCACGTGAAGGTCGCTTGTCTGTTGTGGAAGCAATGTCGGTAGATGCTCCCAAAACAAAGCTCCTGTCACAAAAATTGAAAGGGATGGGGTTGGACTCCGTGCTGGTTATTACTGACAACCTTGACGAGAATTTGTTGCTTGCTTCGCGCAATCTTCCAAATGTGATGATCGTCGAGCCACGTCATGCCGACCCTGTCTCATTGGTGTTCTACAAGAAGGTCCTGATCACCAAGCCGGCGTTGGCAAAGATTGAGGAGATGCTGGCATGAGCGCAGTCATCAAACACAGCGAAGAGCGCCTAATGAAGGTATTGCTTGCGCCAGTAATTTCCGAAAAGGCGACGTTTGTTGCAGAGAAGAACGAGCAGGTCGTTTTTCTAGTCATGCAAGACGCGACTAAGTTGGAAATCAAAGCTGCCGTCGAATTGCTCTTCAAGGTACAAGTGGAGTCGGTACAGGTTGCGAACCGCCAGGGTAAGCAAAAGCGCGCAGGCCGTTTTACCGGTCGCCGCAATCATACCCGCCGTGCGTTCGTGTGTCTCAAGCCGGGTCAAGAAATCAATTTCACCGAGGAGGCTAAATAATGGCGCTCGTTAAAGTGAAACCGACCTCCGCCGGTCGTCGCGGTATGGTGAAGGTCGTCAATCCTGATCTGTACAAAGGGCGTCCATTCTCAGGTCTGGTTGAAAAGAAGTCAAAAAGCGCAGGCCGGAATAACAACGGTCACATCACCACTCGTCATATTGGTGGTGGTCACAAGCAGCACTATCGTGTGATTGACTTCCGTCGTAACAAAGACGGCATTGCTGCAAAAGTCGAGCGTATCGAGTACGACCCAAACCGTACTGCAAATATCGCATTGCTTTGCTACGCCGACGGCGAGCGCCAATACATCATCGCACCAAAGGGCGTTGCTGTGGGCGACCAGCTAATGAACGGCTCGGAAGCGCCGATCAAGGCAGGAAATTGCTTGCCAATTCGCAATATTCCGGTTGGCACGACGATGCACTGTGTAGAGATGTTACCAGGCAAAGGCGCGCAAATGGCGCGTACCGCCGGAGCTGGTGTGGTATTGATGGCCCGTGAGGGAACTTATGCGCAGGTTCGTCTGCGTTCCGGCGAAGTGCGACGCGTGCATATCGAGTGCCGCGCGACAGTTGGTGAAGTGGGCAACGGAGAACACAACCTTCGCAAGATCGGCAAGGCCGGTGCGATGCGTTGGCGGGGTGTCCGTCCGACCGTTCGCGGTGTCGTGATGAACCCAATCGACCACCCGCATGGTGGTGGTGAAGGGCGCACTGCTGCAGGACGTCATCCAGTGTCGCCATGGGGCCAGCAGACTAAAGGCAAGAAGACTCGGCGCAACAAGCGCACGACTTCCATGATCGTCTCGCGCCGCGGAAAGAAATAAGGGTTAACACATGACACGTTCACTGAAAAAAGGGCCGTTCTGTGACGCCCACCTCATCAAAAAGGTCGAGGCCGCTCAGGCAGCCAAAGACAAGAAGCCGATCAAAACATGGTCGCGTCGTTCAACGATCATGCCGGATTTTATCGGCCTGACGATCGCGGTACACAACGGTAAGCAGCATGTGCCGGTGTATATCTCGGAAAACATGGTTGGTCACAAGCTCGGCGAATTTGCTTTGACCCGGACATTTAAGGGTCACGCCGCTGATAAAAAGGCTAAGAAATAAGGTCCGATGATGGAAACTAAAGCTACTCTCCGTGGTGCGCGTCTGTCGGCACAAAAAGGCCGACTTGTCGCTGACCTGATCCGCGGTAAAAAGGTTGACCAAGCGCTCAATATCCTGACGTTTAGCCCGAAGAAGGGCGCCGTCCTGATCAAGCAGGTGCTCGAATCCGCCATTGCAAACGCTGAACACAATGACGGTGCTGATATCGACGAGTTGAAGGTCACGACAATCTACGTCGAAAAAGGCTCGGTTCTCAAGCGATTCACTGCGCGCGCTAAAGGCCGCGGAGATCGTATTTCCAAGCAATCCTGTCACATTTACGTGACTGTCGGTAATTAAGGGGTCACGATGGGACAGAAGATTCATCCAACCGGGTTTCGGCTTTCGGTTACGCGCAACTGGGGATCACGTTGGTACGCAGGTAACGGCAATTTTGCCGGCATGCTCAATGAAGATCTCGATGTGCGCGCATACCTGAAGAAGAAACTGAAAAATGCGTCAGTCGGCCGCGTACTTATCGAACGCCCGGCAAAGAATGCACGTATTACGATTTTCAGCTCTCGTCCAGGTGTGGTAATCGGGAAAAAGGGCGAAGATATTGAAGTCCTGAAGACAGACCTGACAAAGCTGATGGGCGTGCCAGTGCATGTGAATATCGAAGAAATTCGCAAGCCGGAAACAGACGCTCAGCTTATCGCCGATTCGATCGCACAGCAGCTTGAAAAGCGGATCATGTTCCGTCGTGCGATGAAACGCGCAATGCAAAATGCAATGCGTCTCGGCGCTCAGGGGATCAAGATCATGTCGTCCGGCCGACTAAACGGAATCGAAATCGCCCGCCGTGAGTGGTATCGCGAAGGTCGTGTGCCTCTACACACACTTCGCGCAGACATCGATTACGGCTTCGGCGAAGCTGAAACAACTTACGGCATCATCGGAATCAAGGTTTGGGTCTACAAAGGCGATCGTCTTGCCAGTGGAGAAGCACCAACCATAGAAGCGCCGTCCGATGACGACAAAAAGCGCCGCGGTCCACGCCGCGATGATGGTAAGCCAGGCGGTCGGCCACGTCCTAAAAAAGCTGACGGCACAGATGCCGGAACCCCAGCCAATAATTCGGCCAGCAAGCGCGTTCGTGCCCCGAAAAAGCCGGACGCCACCACGCCAGCTGAGAAAGCAGGAGAATAAACATGCTGCAACCAGCACGCAGAAAGTACCGTAAAGAACAGAAGGGCCGTAACAAGGGCATTTCGCATGAGCGCGGCACGGCAGTGTCCTTCGGCGAATTTGGTCTCAAGGCGGTGGGCCGCGGCCGAATTACCGCACGCCAAATCGAAGCGGCTCGCCGTGCGATGACGCGTCACATTAAACGTGGCGGACGTATTTGGATCCGTATCTTCCCGGACAAGCCGATTTCGCAAAAGCCCGCCGAAGTTCGTATGGGTAACGGTAAGGGCAATCCGGAATACTACGTGGCTGAAATTCAGCCTGGCAAAGTATTGTATGAGATGGACGGCGTCGATGAGGCGTTGGCTCGAGAGGCGTTCCGCCTTGCCGCCGCAAAGCTGCCTTTGTCGACAACATTTGTAGTCCGTCAAGTCGGCCAATAATTGGGGTGAACAATGAAAGCATCTGAACTCCGCGGTAAAGACGACGCAGCTCTGACAAAAGAGCTTAACGATTTGCTTAAGGCGCAATTCAGTCTGCGCATGCAGATTGCGACGCAGCAACTGAATAACACTTCGCAGCTGAAGAAGGTGCGTCGCGACATCGCACGTGTGAAAACAGTCATGAATCAAAAGGACGCCAAGTAATGAACGATCAAGTGAAACCTGCGCTCAAGCGCACGCTGATTGGAAAAGTCGTCTCCGACAAAATGGATAAGACTGTTACCGTGTTGGTCGAGAGCCGCGTTAAGCACCCGCTATATGGGAAGATCGTCATGCGTTCGAAAAAGTACCATGCGCATGACGAGAGCAACCAGGTCAAAGAAGGCGATACGGTCGAAATCCAGGAAGGCCGTCCGATTTCCAAGACGAAAGCGTGGAATGTGACTCGTGTTGTCCAGACTGCGCAAATAGTTTGAAAAGGTATTGCGCAATCAGCCCATGGCTGAGATAATGTTTGGCTTCGTTCTGGCAAATTCTTCTGCAAGAGCGCTGTTGTAACGACCGGCACCGCAAGTGCTCGTAGCAGCTGTTATTAAACATCCACCTCATCGGCGCAGCTTTAGGTTCCAAGCGGCTGACGGGACCAAGACTGACCGCGGCGCCGCATTGGGTGGTGCAGCGGATTAAGTTGGGAAAGAAAATACTATGATTCAAACTGAAAGCCGGCTCGAAGTGGCCGACAATACCGGTGCGCGTGAAGTCATGTGCATTAAGGTGCTTGGTGGTTCCAAGCGTCGTTACGCCAGCATTGGCGACGTCATAAAGGTCACCGTGAAAGTTGCGGCGCCACGTGGTCGGGTAAAAAAAGGCGAAATCTATAACGCGGTAGTCGTGCGTACAGCCAAGGGTGTGCGTCGTCAGGACGGTTCGCTCGTGAAGTTCGATGGAAACGCCGCTGTTTTGCTGAACGCTAAACTGGAGCCGATCGGCACACGTATTTTCGGGCCTGTGACACGCGAGTTGCGTACTGAGCGTTTCATGAAAATCGTGTCGCTCGCGCCCGAAGTTCTGTAAGGAGTTGTCGTGGATAAAATTCGAGCAAAGGACGAGGTAATCGTCCTGACCGGTAAAGACAAAGGCAAGCGTGGTGTGGTGAAGCAGCGCGTTGATGCCAACTACATCGTGGTAGAGGGTGTAAACGTTGCCAAAAAGGCGACTCGCCCTAACCCGATGACCGGCAATACAGGTGGCATCGTAGATAAGGCGATGCCGATTCATGTGTCTAATGTGGCGTTGTTCAAT
>JAESFT010000350.1_pt1 | contig 32622 bp, 31 predicted proteins | sample 9269451 | NCBI WGS metagenome assembly JAESFT01 (sample SAMN14502557, study PRJNA617106) | algae metagenome | isolation source: Scytonema hyalinum WJT4-NPBG1 and co-occurring heterotrophs from well... | place: USA: Mojave Desert, Joshua Tree National Park, California | collected 2006-05-25
GGAATAGGGGATGCCGACCCGCGCCCAGAGCAGGCGCATATAGTCATAGACTTCGGTGACGGTGGCGACCGTCGAGCGCGGGTTGCGGCTGGTCGTCTTCTGCTCGATCGAGATGGCGGGGGAGAGGCCCTCGATATGGTCGACATCGGGCTTTTGCATCAGCTCGAGGAACTGGCGCGCATAGGCCGACAGCGACTCGACATAGCGGCGCTGCCCCTCGGCATAGATGGTGTCGAAGGCGAGGCTGGACTTGCCCGAGCCGGACAGGCCGGTGATCACGATCAATTTGTCGCGCGGCAGATCGACGTCGACGCCCTTCAGATTATGCTCGCGCGCGCCGCGCACCTGGATGTGGGTCAGCATGAAGGTGAGTTCTACTTCTGTTCTTTAAGGAGCGCCAGAGGTGGAGATGGGGGCGCGGCGCGCGGCGGGCAAGATGATCTGTGCCGTCCATCATGGCCTCTCGATTCAGCGCGCGGTTTTCGTAAGCTCAGGCCAAAGGGGAGAGCTTCATGATTCGTCTGTCGATGGTGCGTACGAGCTTTGCTGCGCTGGCTTTGGTTTCGGCCACATCACTGACAGCAGCGCCGCCACCCGCGCCGGTCGAGCCTGTGACCGACGACTATTATGGCACCAGGATCACTGATCCCTATCGCTGGATGGAGAGCGGCAAGGACCCTCGTTGGATGCCGTGGCTGAAGGCCCAGGCAAATGCGACGCGCGCGACCTTCGACTCCGTTCCCGGCAGGGCCCAGTTTCTGAAGGACGCGGAGGCGCTGTCCGGCGCGGTGACTACGGTGCAAAAGGTCGTGCAGGCGGGGCCGCACCGCTTCGTCCAGCGCCGCGACGCGGGAGCGCAGGATTCGGTGCTGTATGTGCAGACTGAAAAGGCAGCGGAGCGGGTGCTGGTCGATCCAGCGAAGGTCGCCGGCGGCAACCAGGTCATCGACTGGTGGCAGGCATCGCCGAATGGCCGCTATGTCGCCGTTGGCCTGTCGAAGCGCGGCAGCGAGGCGTCGATCCTGCACGTGATCGAGGCGGCGACCGGAACGCTGCTGCCGGACCGCATTCCGAACACCGACTTCGGCATCTTCGGCTGGCTGCCCGACGAGAGCGGTTTCAGTTACCTGACGTTCGTGGGTGAGAAGGGGACGCCCAGCTATTACGTCAACAACTCGGCGCGTTTCCACCGCTTGGGCAGCACCGCGGCCAATACGGTGCTCGTCGACCGGGTCGCGCCGCCAGTGCCGCTGCGGGCGGACCAGTTCAACGGTGTCTTCCTCTCGCCCAGTTCCGCTACCGCCTTGTTGGGCGTGTGGGACGGCAGGCCCGAGCGGGCCGTTTACCGCGCCGACCGCGCCGAAGCCCTGGCTGGCAAGGCGAGCTGGACCAAGGTTGCCGACTTTGACGACCTGATCGTCGATGTGGCGCTTTCAGGCGACGCATTGTGGCTGGTGTCGCGGAAGGAGGACAGCAATGGCCGCCTGCTGCTTACCTCCGCCAGGGCGCCCAATCTTGCAAGCGCGCGCAAGATCGACATCCCCGGCAATCCCGTGATCGAGACGGTCGTCGCAACCAAGTCTGGAGCCATTCTCCAGACGCTGGAGGCGGGCAAGTCGGGATTGTGGCGGATCGGCAGCGACGGAACCGCCAAGCGGGTCGCGCTGCCCGTGGCGGGCACCGTGCGCTGGATCCAGCCGGATATCAACTCCGATGCTGGCTTTGTCAGTCTCGGCGGCTGGTTCGCGCCGGCCCAGGCCTATCGGCTGGAAGGGGACCGGCTGGTCGATCTGGGCTTGGTCAAGCCGCCGGCCGCGCTCGACCCGTCCAAATATGAAGCGCGCGAACTGATGGCCACAGCGCGCGACGGCACCAGAATTCCCTATACCGTGCTCGCCCGCAAAGGGCTGGCCGCAAATGGCCGCAATCCGCTGATCATCGAAGCCTATGGCAGCTACGGGATTTCCATGACCCCTGCCTATCGCAGCCAAATGATCCCTTTCCTCGATCGCGGCGGCGTCTATGTCGAGGCGAGCGTCCGGGGCGGCGGCGAGTTCGGGCGCAAATGGCATTATGCCGGCAAGGCGGAGACCAAGGCGAACACTTGGCGCGACGCGATCGATGTGGCGGAAGAGCTGGTCCGTACCAAGCTGACCAGCCCGCAGCATATGACGATCCTGGGCACATCGGCCGGCGGCGTGATGGTCGGCCAGGCCGTCAATGAGCGGCCGGACCTGTTCAGCGGCGCCATCGCCAATGTCGGCTTCATGAACCCGATCCGCTATGTCTCCGAGCAGAATTTCGCCGACATTCAGGAATGGGGCGGCCCGATCGCGGACGCGAAGACGTTCAAGATCATGTACGATCTCGATCCCTATGAGCATGTGAAGCCGGGCACGCGCTATCCGGCGACTTTGGTGGTCAGCGGCATCAACGATCCCCGCGCGGCGACCTTCCACGGCGCCAAATATGCGGCGAAGATGGCGGCCTCGACCACCAGCGGCGAGCCAGTACTGCTGCGCATCGACTTCGACGCAGGGCACGGCATCGGCTCGACGCGCACGCAACTCGATCAGGTCTGGACCGACATCTTCAGCTTCGCGCTGTGGCAGGCCGGCCGGGCGGAGTTCACGCCCAAGCCTTAGGATGAGTACACACCCTAGTTGATGACGCGGACTAAGGGCGTTGACGGCAAGTCCTTCGAGGATCGGTGCAGGTTCAGCATGGTCTGAACCAGCCCGATCACCTGCGACGAGAAGCCTGCGCCTGAGCGAATGTCCTCGCCGCTCAAGGGGACGATGTAGCTCTTGCCCTTATAGTCGACAGTGATGAAGGGCTCGGCGTTCCCCGCCTCTTCGGCCGGCTTGATGACGATCAACGGAATGCACTGGCGGAACTGGCCGTCTTCGCAGCGGCCATAGGCGAGAGGGCGTTCGTTGACCGTGCGCACATATTCGCCGAGATAGTTGATCATCCCCTCGACCGAACGCAGCGACACGTCGACCAGAAGCTCGGTCTTGTAGCCGGCGGGCACGAGGCCGCGGAAATAATCCGTCGCCGTGAAGCCGGCGCCGTTCGGAGAGGTCACGCCGGGACCGGGAGGCGCACCGGCACCATGGTGGGAGCGGCCGCGGAACGGGTCCGTGCCTGGCGCGCCGGTCGCGGAGGGCGCGTCCGTTGTCCCGTCCGGTGCGAGGGGCGGCAGTGTCACGCCCTGACTGCTCAGCGCCTGCTGGAATTGGTCTCGAAGCCCCTTCTCGAACCGCGCGCAAGCCTCACGCCGGATGGGCGCGGAGACTTCCATATTCTCGGCGAAGGTAATGGTGAACTCGCTGCCTTCTGCCGCTTCCGCCAGAGAATAATAGAGTGTTCTGCACCGGATCAGGTTGGTGAAGGGTTCCACCGTCGCCTCATAGTCGGGCGCGTTGCGCAGGGCGCCGAGCGGCAGGGTTGCTACAGTTTGACCTTTAGGATCGGTGATACGCCCGGCGAAGTCGATCTTGTGGACGAACAGATAGCTGATCAGGTCCCGCTCCCAACCCTGGCGCAACAGATGGACGATCGTGGCTGGGGCGACCGGCGTCGTAATGCCTTTCCAGAAATCGTCGGTTGCGTTGACGCCGATTTCGAAATCGGTGCCCGAGTTGATCCGGACGCCAAGTCTCGGCGTCAGGTTGGTGGCGCCGAGCGTGCGCTTGCTCGTCGCGAAGCCGCCGCCGCCAGGCAGCTGTTCGCCGCCATTGCCGTTGGCCGTCAGGTCCAGGCCCGCCGTGCCTTCGACCCGTGCCGTGCCGAGTACCTTCGCGAAACTGGTGAAGTGCAGCGGCTCGCGCGACCGGGCGCGGAGGATGTTGACGACAGTCTGGCGATTGGTCGCCTCTGCCACGAACTCGTTATACTCGACCGCCATTCCGGAGACCTGCGAGCGGAAGGCGCAGCCGCTCGTCGCCAACAGCAGCAGGGCCAGCGCGGAGCGGAAAACAGGCATGGGCGTCCCCTGAAGATATCGAAGCCGTTATGCCTTCTCGCTGCCAAGAAACAACGTGCCGTAAGTCATGACCTTTGGTGGCGTTTGCCCGAGGGAGGCCGGATTGCTAGCGCTGTCGCATGGACGCGATCTTCCCCCCGGCGAACGCCTTGCTTGCCGCGATCGAGCTTGGCGGGACCAAGACGATCGTCGCGATTGGCTACGATCCCGAACGGCCGATCGCGGTCGAACGCTTCCCGACCGAGACGCCGGAGCGCACGCTAGGGCGGGCTGCGGCGTTGCTGGAGGAATGGGCCGCACGGCACGGCAGCATCGCCGGACTGGGGATCGGATCGTTCGGGCCAGTGCGGCTGGATCCCCAAACGCCCGATTGGGGCTGCATGCTGGCGACACCGAAGCCGGGCTGGGCGGGAGCGGAGGTGGCGCCCTTCTTCGTGCGGCGGCTCGGCTGCCCAGTTGTCATGGACACGGATGTCAACGCGGCCGCTCTGGCGGAGGCGCGGATCGGCGCCGGCCAGGGTTGCCGGCACATCGCCTATGTGACGGTCGGGACGGGGATCGGCGGCGGCTTGCTGCTGAACAATGCGCCGCATCATGGCGCGCTGCATGCCGAGATCGGCCATTTGCTGCCGCGCCGCCATCCGAACGACGATTTTGCGGGCATCTGCCCCTATCATGGCGACTGTCTAGAAGGGCTGGCGAGCGGCCCCGCGATCAGCGCGCGGCTGGGCGCACCGCTGGACACGCTGCGCGTCGATCATCCGTTCCGGGCCATCCTCGCCGACTATCTGGCGCAGCTGGCCATGGCGCTGCGGTTGTCGGTCAGCGTCGAGCGGATAGTGATGGGCGGCGGCGTGCTGTCGAGGCTGGACCTGCTGCCGGAAGTCAATGCCGCCATGGCCGAAAAGCTGAACGCTTATCTGCCCGAAGCGGCAAGTCCTGTGGTGGTCGCTCCCGCTCTCGCCGACGCCGGACTGCACGGCGCCCTGATGTTTGCGCAGGGCTGTCTGTCGCCGGCTTGAAGAAGTTGGTCGGGGCGACAGGATTCGAACCTGCGACCCCCACACCCCCAGTGTGATGCGCTACCAGGCTGCGCTACGCCCCGACCTAGGCGCGCGGGCTTATGCGCGGCGGCGTGAGAAGGCAAGGCTCCAGGCCCCGGCCGCCTCAGCTTCGTCATTCCCGCGCAAGCGGGAACCCAGAAAGTTCGCCCGAAAGCCGGACCGCTGGGTCCCCCTTTCGGGGGGATGACGAATGAAGACGGGCTCGAAATGCCGAATGCCCGAGTCGTTTCCGACCCGGGCACCCGCGTGACGATCAATCGTCAGCCCCCTTGAAAGCCGTCTCTCGACATCCGGGCCTGCTCCCCTTCAAGAGACCCGATGGAGCGACTGCTCTCCCCGAACCACGGCCGTTTTGAGAGCCTGAGCTTCGAATGCACCGGAGACTATGTCAGCTTTCCGATAGAGTCACCGTCGTTTATCTGGCGTTCATCAAAATTGCGCCACGCTGTGGCAGCCGCGCAACAGCACAGCTTGCAGTGCCCCGGTGCTCCTCTTAGACGGAGCGCGCCCATCCACTCCGGTTCCCGAGAAAAATGATCCTGTCCCGATATGAGCGGATGATTGCCCGGCGCTATTTGTGGCCGGGCAAGGGCGAAGCGTTCATCGCGCTCGTCGCCTCGATCAGCCTGGTGGCGGTGATGCTGGGCGTCGCCGCGCTCGTCATCGTGATGAGCGTGATGAACGGCTTTCGCGCCGAGCTGTTCGACAAGGTGGTGGGGCTGAACGGGCACGCGGTAGTGCAGGGCTATGGCGGCCGCCTGCCGAACTGGCGCGAGATTTTGGCAGAGGCGCAGAAGACGCCCGGCGTCACCGAAGCCCTGCCGCTGATCGAGCAGCCGCTGATGGCAAGCTATGAAGGCCGGGTCGAAGGCGTGCTGGCGCGCGGCATGCGGGTGGAGGATATCCGCTCGAACGCGGTGCTGAAGGGCAAGGTGGTCGACGGCGACCTGAAGGCGCTGACGCCTGGCAGCGACAATGTTGCGATCGGCGCGCGGCTCGCGGACATGCTCGGTGCGCGGGTCGGCAGCTCAATCAGCCTGATCAGCCCGCAGGGCCAGTCGACCGTGTTCGGCACCGTGCCGCGAATCGTCAGCTACCGGGTGGCGGCGATCTTCGAGGTCGGCGTCTATGATTACGACAAGGCGTTCGTGGTGATGCCGCTGGAGGACGCGCAGACATTGCTGATGATGGGCAGCGATGTGGCAATGATCACAGTGCAGACAACCGATGCCGACAAGGTCGGCGAGATCCTGCGGCCGCTGCTGCCGGTGATCGGCAATCGCGGGCTGCTGACCGACTGGCGGCAGATGAACGCGACCATCTTCGAAGCGCTGCAGGTCGAACGGATCGCGATGTTCGTGGTGCTCTCGATCATCGTGCTGGTGGCGGTCTTCAACATCTTGTCGTCGCTGATCATGCTGGTGCGGGCGAAGACGCGCGACATCGCGATCTTGAGGACCATGGGCGCGACGCGGGCCGGGCTGATCAAAGTGTTCGTGACGATCGGCACGCTAATCGGCGCCGTGGGCACTATTGCCGGGCTGATCCTGGGCGCGGTGTTCCTCTTCTACCGCCAGTCGGTGGTGAACTTCGTCCAACTGGTGACGGGGCAGAATCTGTGGGACCCCTCGATCCGCTTCCTGACCGAGCTGCCGGCCAAAACCGATCCGTTCGAGGTGCTGGCGATCGTGCTGATGGCGCTGATCCTGAGCTTCCTCGCGACGCTCTACCCGGCGTTCAAGGCGGCCAGCACCGACCCGGTGCAGGTGCTGCGCTATGAGTGAGGTAATCGTCGTCCCGAACTTGTTTCGGGACAAGGGTCGTGGTGACGGATGTGCGACGGAGCGGCGAGCGCTACGAGGCGGACACCTTATCCCGAAACAAGTTCGGGATGACGGAGGTAGACGTTGACCGAACCCGTCCTCTCTACCTCCGGCCTGACGCGCGATTTCCGGCAAGGCGAGGAGACGATCCATGTCTTACGCGGCGTCGATCTGGGCGTCGCGCCCGGCGAGATCGTCGCGCTCCTGGGGCCGAGCGGATCGGGCAAGTCGACCCTGCTGCAGGCGGTAGGACTGCTGGAAGGAGGGTTCGGCGGGTCGATCCGGATTGTCGGCGAGGAAGTGTCCAAGCTCGACAATGACCGGCGGACGCAGGTCCGGCGGGACCGGATCGGCTTCGTCTATCAATTCCATCATCTGCTGCCGGATTTCAGCGCGGCGGAGAATGTGGTGCTGCCGCAGCTGATCCGCGACGTGGAGCCCGCCGCAGCGCAGGCACGGGCGGAAGCGCTGCTCGGCGCGCTCGGCCTCGGCCATCGGCTGACGCACCGCCCGAGCCAGCTGTCCGGCGGCGAGCAGCAGCGGGTGGCGGTCGCCCGCGCACTCGCCAACCGCCCGGCGCTGGTGCTGGCCGACGAGCCGACCGGCAATCTCGACGAGGCCACCGCCGACAGGGTGTTCGACGAATTCCTGCGGCTGGTGCGCGGCGAAGGCTCGGCCGCCCTGGTCGCCACGCACAACGAGCGGCTTGCGCAGCGCATGGACCGGGTGCTGCGGCTGCATGAGGGCCGGCTCGAATAGGGAAAGTTCTGGGCGCAAATGCGTTGCCGCGCCATGCGTGCCCTTCCCCTGATCATCATCGCCGCGCTCGTCGCCGGCGGCTGCAAGAAGCTCGAAACCAAGGCCGAACAGGACGCCAAGGCCGAGCGCACCGCAGCCGACGAGAAGCGCACCCGCCAGGCCTGTGCATCTCAGGGAAGCTATGAGCGGCTGAAGGCGCTTGCCTTTGAGAAGGCCGAGGAAGTCCGCGCCGGCCGCACTGCCATGCTGGAACAGCTGCGCGCGGCGACTGTCGTCCGGATGGAGGACCCGGTCGTCAAGAGCCGCGATGATGCGCTCAATGTGACGGTCTGCCGGGGGCGAATGGTCATCGACCTGCCGCCAGGCGCCGAGGACGCGTTCAATGGCGAACGGCGGCTGGTCGCGGACGTCGAGTTCGCCGCCCAAACCGCCGCGGACGGCAGCGGCATGGTTTATCAGCTCGATGGCGCGGAGCCGATCATCTACCGGCTCGCCGCGATCGACATGAAGGGCGGCGCGCCACTCCCTGCGCCGACGCCGGTCGAAACCCCCGAAACGCAGCTGGCAGAGGCCGCGCCGCCTCCCGCTCCGCCTCAGGCAGCGCCTCCCGCCGCGCGCCCCGTACCGCCGCCGCCCGCGCCACGAGCGACGACGCGTCCTGCGCCTGCGCGGCCTGCGCCGCGCCGCGAGCGCCCGCCCGTCGTCGAGGAAGAGCGGCCAAGGCCTGCGCTCGCCCGCCCCAGCTTCAACTGCCGCTATGCCCGCACCCGCACTGAGCAGATGGTCTGCGCCGACGAGCGGCTGGCGGCGCGCGACCGCGAGATGGCCTCGCTCTATTACAGCGCAGTCGCCAATGCCGATCCGGAGACGCGTTCGATCCTCCGCCGGTCCCGCGACCGCTTCCTCGCGCGTCGCGAGCGGTGCGGCGGGCCCGGCTGCGTCGCCCGCGCCTATGAGGACCGGGTCGACGAGATCGACCGCATCATGTCCGGCGAGTGACTTGACCTGAGCCACAAAGCCGCGTTCCCTGCGCCTCGGCAGGGGAGCGGGAGAGTGGCTTATGGTGCGCCGTACCTGTTCCTTGCTCGTGCTCGGGTCGCTGATCGCTTCGTGCGGCGGCAGCGATGCCGAGCCTCAGCCTGCACCCCCGCCCGCCAATGCGCCACCGGCCTTCACCTCCGCTGCGACTGCGAACGTCACCTCGGGGGCGAGCGGCACGGTCTATAATGCGCAGGCGACCGACCCGAACAGTGACCCGCTGACCTATTCCATATCAGGCGGCGCGGATCAGGCGCTGTTTCAGGTCAGTGCTGCGGGCGCGCTGTCGTTCAAGACGCCGCCCAGCGTCGCCGCCCCGGCGGATCAGGACGCCAACAACGTCTATCTGGTGCAGCTGCGCGTCTCTGACGGGCAAGCGGCGGCCACGCTGGATCTGGCGCTGACGGTCGTGCCGACCGCCACCGGCTTTCGCGTGCGGCGGGTCGCGACCGGCTTCGACCAGCCGGTGTTCCTGGCCGCCATGCCCGGCAGCGGCCGGGTGTTCGTAGTCGAGCGCGGCGGTCTGATCCGCATCCTCGATCCCGCGACGGGCGCCATCGCGGCAACGCCGTTCCTGGACGTCCGCAACCAGATCTCGACGGATGGCGAGCGCGGACTGCTCGGCTTCGCAACGGCTTCCAATTATCAGACGAGCGGCGCTTTTTTCGTCTTCCTCACCAATTCGCAGGGCACGATCGAGATCCGCCGTTATGTGCGGAGCGCCGGCAACCCGGATGTCGCGGACGGCACCAGCGCCGACGTAATCCTTTCCATCCCGCACCCCGGCTTCTCCAACCACAACGGCGGCTGGATCGGCATCGGGCCCGACAATCTGCTCTACATCGCAACCGGCGACGGCGGTGGCAGCGGCGATCCGGACAACAATGCCCAGAACAGCTTCAGCCTGCTGGGCAAGATCTTGCGCATCGACCCTGCAGGCGACGATTTCCCGGCCGATCCGAACCGCGACTATCGCATCCCTGCCGCCAATCCTTTTGCGGGCGGTGGCGGCGCACGCGAGGTAATCGCGCTCGGCCTGCGCAATCCCTTCCGCGCCAGGATCGACGAGGCTGCGCTCTATATCGGCGATGTCGGTCAGAATGCGGTCGAGGAAATCGACCTGATGAGCATCGACGGCAACGATGCGTTGCCGGTCAACTTCGGCTGGCCGATCCTGGAAGGCACGCGCGCCTTTCGGGGCGGCAGCAGCGTAGGCCTGAGGCCGCCGATCGCGGAATACAGCCATGGCACCGGGCCGCTCAACGGCAACACGGTGACTGGCGGCATCGTCTATCGCGGGCCGATCGCAAGCCTGCGCGGCAGCTATGTCTTTGCCGACTTCATCCGGCCGCGCCTCTGGTCGCTGCCGCGAACCGCCTTATCGATCGGACAGACGGTGCCGGCCACCAGCTTCGTCGACCGGCTGCAGAGCTTCGCTCCCAATGCCGGCGCCTATAGCAATATCGTGAGCTTCGGGACCGACCGGAACCAGAACCTCTATATCATCGACTTCGACGGCGAGATTTTCGTGCTAGAGCCGTCTTCCTGATCCAAGAGGGGAAGATGACGACGATCCTCAACCATGAAGTGAAGAAGCCCGGCGGCGGCACGGAGCCGATGAGCGCCCATGCGGGCAAGGTGTTGCTCGTCGTCAACGTCGCCAGCAAGTGCGGGTTCACGCCGCAATATGCCGGGCTGGAAGCGCTGTACCGCAAGTACAAGGATCGCGGCTTCGAGGTGCTCGGCTTCCCCTGCAACCAGTTCGGCAACCAGGAGCCCGGCGACGCGCAGGAGATCGCCAACTTCTGCTCGACCACCTATGACGTGACCTTTCCTGTCTTCGCCAAGATCGAGGTCAATGGTCCGAAGGTTGACCCGTTCTTCGAACAGCTGAAGAAAGATGCGCCAGGCATTATGGGCCTGACATCGATCAAGTGGAACTTCACCAAGTTCCTCATTGATCGCAACGGCAACGTCGTTCGCCGCTATGCCCCGACCACGCGGCCCGAAGATATAGAGCAGGACATAGAATCATTACTCTAGATTAAAGTCGGCACGAAGCTTGCGTCGATTCCGGCACATCCGCGTTATGACCGCGGGATTAACGGATTTGAGGTTCTCGCATGGAGCTCTGGGGCGGCCATGAATGCACGGTCAATCGTGTCGAAGATCGTTTTTGCGACCAGAACCGGCTGACCGGGCACGAAGACCGCATCGAGGATCTGGAGCGCTTCGCTCGGCTGGGCGTGAAGGCGCTGCGCTATCCGGTGCTGTGGGAACGGGTCGGGCCGGAGCGGCCGGGCGAATATGACTTCAGCTGGAGCGATGCGCGTGCCGCCGAGTTGCAGCGGCTGGGCATCCGTCCGATTCTGGGACTGCTCCATCATGGCAGCGGGCCGCATTTCACGAGCCTGGTGGACCCGGAGATGCCGCGGCTGTTCGGCGACTATGCGCGTGCCGTCGCCGAGCGCTACCCGCATGTCGAAGACTGGACGCCCGTCAACGAACCGCTGACGACCGCGCGCTTCGCCGGTCTCTACGGCCATTGGTATCCGCATGGCCGCGACGAGACGGTCTTCCTGACCTGCCTGGTGACCGAAATCGAGGCGACGATCGCTGCGATGAAGGCGGTGCGGGAGGTGAATCCGCAGGCGCGGCTGATCCAGACCGACGATCTCGGCGACACCTATGGCACGCCGCGGATGAAGCGGCTTGTCGAGCATTATAACGCCCGGCGCTGGCTGGGCTGGGACCTGCTAACGGGGCAGGTTGACGAGACGCATTATTACTGGCGCTGGATTGCGAAGGCCGGCCTGGCCGATCGAGTGAAGGCGATCTGCGCGGGGCCGTGCCCGCCCGACATCATCGGCGTGAACCATTACGTGACCAGCGACCGGTTTATCGATCACCGGACGCGCCGCTATCCGGACCTGAAGCGGCCCGAGATCGGCTTCCACGATTTCACGGCCGCGCGGGTGATGGACCCGCCGCCTCCGGGGCTGGAGTCGGTGATGCGCCAGGCCTGGGAGCGCTATGGCATTCCGCTCGCCGTCACCGAGAGTCATCTCGGATGCACGCGCGAGGAGCAGATGCGATGGCTCGCCGAGGGCTGGAACACCTGCCTGAAGCTCAAGGGCGAAGGCGTGGATGTGCGCGCGCTCACCGCCTGGGCGCTGCTCGGTAACTATGACTGGTGCAGTCTGCTGACTGTGCCCAAGAACCATTATGAAGGCGGCCCCTTCGATGTACGCACCGGCACGCCGCGGCCGACCGCACTCACGCGCGTGCTGAAGGCGTTCGGCGGCGATGCCGAGGCGAGCGAATGGCTGGCCAAGCACCCGGCGATGGGCCGCGCAGGCTGGTGGCGGCGCGACATCCGCCTGGAGCATGCGCCCTATGTCTGGACCGATAGGAGAGCCGAGCCGATGAAAGAACGCGCCGGGCCGCCGATCCTGATCACGGGCGCCAGCGGCACACTCGGCCAGGCGCTCGCCCGCGCGTGCGAACTGCGCGGCCTCGACTATGTGCTGACCGATCGAAAGGCGTGTGCGATCGACGATCCTGCCTCGATCCGGACGGCCATCGACACGCACCAGCCCTGGGCCGTGATCAACGCGGCCGGCTGGGTGCGGGTCGACGATGCGGAGGGCGAGCGCGAGGCCTGCTTCCGCGCCAATGCCGACGGCGCCGCGCTGATGGCGGAGGCCTGCGCGGAGCGGGGACTGAGATACACCGTCTTCTCGTCCGACCTGGTCTTCGACGGCGCGAAGAACGACGCCTATCTCGAAGATGACGCGCCGAAGCCGCTGAACGTCTATGGCGCGTCCAAGGCCTCGGCCGAGGAGCGCGTGCTGAAGGCACTGCCGGAGGCGCTGGTAATCCGCACCGCCGCCTTCTTCTCTCCCTTCGACGCCTATAACTTTGCGATCTGGGTAGAGCGGGAACTGCGCGAGGGGCGGCCGGTGCACGCCGCCGAGGGTTTCATCGTCACGCCGACGTTCGTGCCTGACCTGGTCCATGCCAGTCTCGACCTGCTGATCGACGAGGAACAGGGTATCTGGCACCTGACCAACCAGGAGCCGGTCAGCTGGTTCGACTTTGGCCGACGTGTCGCAGAGACGATGGACCTGGATCCGCGGCTGGTGCGCGCGGCACGGCCATCGGAACTCGGCTGGCGGGCCAAGCGCCCTGCCTATGTGCCGCTTGGCTCCAAGCACGGCCAGCTGCTGCCCAAGTTCGAAGACGCGTTGGCACGGCACAAGCAGCGGCGGCGGGCGGAAGAGCTGCGCTCCCCGGCGTAGCCGGGGTCCATGGCGCGGAGCAACTGGGCCCCGGCCTACGCCGGGGAACAGGGGAAGGCGGGGATAACTCCGCGTCAGCCTTTCCGAATCCGGTGCTGCATCCCATAGAGAGGCGATGTCTCACGCGCCCTTCGTTCCGTTACGCATCTTCTCGTCGTTCACGATGCTCGAAGGCGCGCTCGACCCGAAGGACATCGTCAAATACGCGAAGCGGCACGGCTTTCCCGCCGCCGCGCTGACCGACCGCAACGGTCTATATGCCGCCATGGCCTTTTCGGAAGCGGCGATGAAAGCGGGGGTGCAGCCGATCATCGGCACGATGCTGGGCGTTGGGCGTCCGCGCGAGGACGGCGCGCCGGTGCTCGACTGGCTCGCTCTCTATGCGCAGGACGAGACGGGCTATCGCAACCTCTGCGAACTCGTCTCCGCCGCCCATCTCGAGCGGCCGCTGGAGCAGGACCCACACGTGCCGCTCGCAGCGCTGACCGGCAAGACCGACGGCCTGATCTGCCTGACCGCCGGGGCGGAGGGCGCGGTCGCGCGGCTGTTCGCGGAGGAGCAGGCGGCGGCGGCGATCGACTATGTCGACCGGCTGGAACTGCTCTTTCCCGGGCGGCTCTACATCGAGCTGTCGCGGCGGATGAACGAGGTCGAGGCACGTGCGGAAAAGCACCTGATCGACCTTGCCTATGCGCATGAGCTTCCGCTGGTCGCGACCAACCCCTGCTGCTTCGGCGACGAGCATTTTCACGCCGCTCACGACGCGATGCTGTGCATCGCCAGCTCATCCTATATCGACAGCGATGACCGCCAGAAGAGCTCGCCCGACGCCTGGATGAAGCCGCTGCCGGAAATGCAGAAGCTGTTCGAGGATCTGCCCGAGGCGCTTGCCAACACAGTGGTCATCGCCCAGCGCTGCGCCGTCGCGGCGCCCAAGCGCAAGCCGATCCTGCCAAGCCTCGCCGGCGACCGCGATGCGGAGGCCGAAAAGCTGCGCGAGGACGCGCGGGAGGGGCTGAATTCGCGTTTGGCCAAGGCGGGGATCACGGATCAGGCCGAGCGGCGGGGATATTCTGAACGCCTCGAGTTCGAGCTCGACGTCATCATCCAGATGGGGTTCCCCGGCTACTTCCTGATCGTCGCCGACTTCATCAAATGGGCGAAGGCGAACGGCATTCCGGTCGGGCCGGGTCGCGGATCGGGCGCGGGCTCGGTGGTCGCCTGGGCGCTGACGATCACCGACCTGGATCCGATCAAGCTGGGTCTGCTCTTCGAGCGCTTCCTGAACCCGGAACGCGTGTCGATGCCGGATTTCGACATCGACTTCTGCGAAACGCGGCGCGAGGAAGTGATCCGCTACGTCCAGCAGCGCTATGGCACCGACAAGGTCGCGCAGATCATCACCTTCGGCCGGCTGAAGGCGCGGGCGGTGCTGAAGGATACCGGCCGGGTGCTGCAGATGAGCTATGGCCAGGTCGACAGGCTCGCCAAGCTGATCCCCAATCACCCGACCGACCCGTGGACGCTCGAGCGGTCGCTGAACGGCGTCTCGGAACTAGCGGCCGAGTATAAGAATGACGCGCAGGTGAAGCGACTGCTCGACCTGGCGATGAAGCTGGAAGGCTTCCCACGCCACAGCTCCACCCACGCGGCTGGCGTGGTGATCGGCGACCGCCCCCTGGCCGAGCTGATCCCGATGTACCGCGACCCGCGTTCGGACATGCCGGTCACCCAGTTCGACATGAAATATGTCGAGGGCGCCGGCCTGGTGAAGTTCGACTTTCTGGGCCTGAAGACGCTGTCGGTGCTGCAAAAGGCGGTCGAGATGCTGGCCCAGCGCGGCATCGCCGTCGATCTCGACGCGCTCAGCTGGGATGACGAAAAGGTCTATAAGCTGCTCCAGCGCGGCGACACGGTTGGCGTGTTCCAGCTGGAATCTGAAGGCATGCGGAGGACGCTGGCGGCGGTGAAGCCGACCAGCTTCGGCGACATCATCGCGCTGGTCTCGCTCTACCGGCCAGGCCCGATGGACAACATCCCCCTGTTCGGCGACCGCAAGAACGGCCGGGCCGAGGTCGCCTATCCGCATCCGCTGCTGGAGGGCATCCTCTCCGAGACTTACGGCATCTTCGTCTATCAGGAACAGGTGATGCAGGCCGCGCAGATCCTTGCCGGCTATTCGCTAGGCGGCGCCGACCTGCTGCGCCGCGCGATGGGCAAGAAGATCAAAGCGGAGATGGACGCGCAGCGGGCGATCTTCGTCGAGGGTTGCGCCACGACCAACGGCATCCCGGCGGACAAGGCGAACGAGCTGTTCGATTTGATCGACAAGTTCGCGGGCTACGGCTTCAACAAGAGCCACGCGGCCGCCTACGCGCTGCTCGCCTACCAGACGGCCTGGCTGAAGGCGCATTACCCGCACGAATTCTACGCGGCGTCGATGTGCTACGATATGGCGCAGACCGACAAGCTCTGCGTATTCGTCGACGATATGCGGCGAATGGAGGTCGCGGTGCTGCCGCCTGACGTAAATGCGTCGGAGGCGGAGTTTACGGTCGAAGAGCGGGATGGCCTGGCCGTGCGCTATGCGCTCGGCGCGCTAAAAAATGTGGGCGAGCGGGCGATGGAGCAGCTGGTCGCGGAGCGCAAACAGGGCGGCGCGTTCAAGAGCCTCGATGACTTCGCCAATCGCGTGGACCCGAAGCTGCTCAATCGCCGCCAGATGGAGAGCCTGGCGGGCGCGGGCGCGTTCGACGGCATCGCGCCCGAGCGGGCGGCGGTGTTCGACGCGGCGGAGACGGTGCTCGCCGTCGCCGCGCGCGCCGAGCAGAACCGGAGCAGCGGCCAGGGCGGGCTGTTCGGCGGCCCGGAGACCAGCATGGCCGCGATCAAGCTCGCCAAGGACAAGAGCTGGTCGCTGGCTGAGCGGATGACGCAAGAAAAGGAAGCGTTCGGCTTCTATTTTTCCGCCCATCCGATCGATCGCTATCGCCACTTGGCGGAAGCGCATGGCGCCAAGAGCTTCGGCGTCCTGTGCGGCGCCAGCATCGGCGAAGAGCGGGTTCCGGGAACGATGGCCGGCCTGGTGGAGGATGTCCGCTGGCGGACCTCCGCCAAGGGGCGCCGTTATCTGCTCGCCACCTGCTCCGACGCGACCGGCCAGTTCGTCGCCAGCTGCTTCGACGATGCGGCCGCGAAGGACCTCGAAGAAGCGGCGCGGGTGGGCGGCTGCGGGCTACTCGGCGTCGAGTTGGACAAGCGGCCGGGCGAGGAGACCCCGCGCGTGACGATCCGATCGATCCGCCCTTTCGAGAGCCTGTCCGCGAGCACGAGGCTGGAGCTGCACGTGGAGCTGGACGATCCGGCGGCGGTCGGCCTGATCGCCGATCTGGTCCGCGATCTGCGCGGCGGCCGTGGCGAATTGCGGCTGCGGGGGCGAACGACTGCGGGGGAGGCCGACCTGCGCCTGAGCCGCGACCTGCGACTCGATGCGGAGCTGGCTGCACGGATCGAGCGGCTGCCGGGGGTCGCCTCCGTGTCGTTGAAAGCCGCGGAGCTGCCAAAGCTGGCGCTGGTCGGCTAAGCCCCGCTGCACGGAACACGATGGCGAAGCGGGTTAAACCACGTCCGCAAACGACACATAGCGGACATTGGCGCTTCGGCTGATGCATGGCACAGGGGACAGCGTGGTGGACACACGAGCCCTCTTCCAGATTGGGGATGCCGCTGAAGAAGCTGGCAACCTGACGCACGCGCGCTCAGCTTACGAACGAGGGGCGGCCCTCGGGGACGCAGACTGTCTTACCCGCCTTGCGTACCTTTACGACACTGGGACTGGGGTCGTGGCTGACAAGGTCGCCGCAATGCGGCTCTATCAGCGCGCATGGCGCAGAGACCGCGACGTCGCTGCTGGGTCTAACATAGCGATTCTGTTTCGCGAGCGGCGAAAGTGGCGCGCCATGTTCCGATGGTGGTGTCGGGTTGCGAAAACGGGCGATGGGAGTTCCCAGCTTGAGATGGCAAAGTGCTACCTGCGAGGTCGTGGGACGAAGCGCGACCTCCAAGCGGCGCTCCGTTGCCTAGCCGCTGCGGAAGGTTCGGATTACATCAGCCCCTCCGAACGCGACTTGGCAAGGCGGCTGCTGCGCAAGCTTCGCCTGCGATCGCTTTAGGCTTGCCGAGCGTCTGGCTCAGGTCCGTAATCCACCCTTAGAAAACGTCCGCTCTCCGGCCATCCTCTGCGATGGGCGCGATCAGCCTCGCGTCCAGCCGCAGCGGCCGTTCAGCGTGTTGCGCTTCTTGTCCCAGCACTCGTTCGCAAACGGCGGGAGCAGCGGGGTGTAGGGCGGAATCCAGAAGTTGAACTGTTGCTCGCCGCCGATCGCCAGGCTCTTGCGCAGCTCGGCCATGCGGCGTTCTGCAACCTGGTAGAGCTGGCCCTTGGGCGCGAAGATCGCCTCGCGGCCGATCGCGCCGGCGGCCTCGCAGAAGGTCAGCTGGCCAAGCACCGTCGAGAAGCTCGAATAGGTGCGGGTGCCATATTGGTCGAGCTTGGTCTGGCCCGTCTTCTTGTCGGTACGCGTGAAATAGCCGGTGAGCGTCTGATAGGCCTGGGCCAGCTCCGTCCGGTGATTGTCCAGCATCGCGTTATACTGGTTGCGTGTCAGCAGGGTCGGCTCGAACTGGCATTGCAGCGCCGCGACGTTGAGGCCGGCACGCAGGTTCCAGAGCAGGGCGGCGCGCACTTCCGCCGGGGTGGCCCCGGTCAGCGGGCCGGTGATCACGCCCGGCTCGGTTCCAGTGACGGGAGCGCTGCGCAGGTCCGGCGCCTTCCAGAACAGGGCAGCCGATGCCGCTCCGGGCATGGACAGCAGTGCCGCACCGGCGGCGAAGAGGCGGTAAAGTCGTGAAGGCATCGAAACGAACTCCGGGCTGCGCCGCAGACTAGACGTTTTCCCCTGCCGAACAAAGAATTAGCAGGATTCCAGTCGTCGTAAAGACGGGGCGCCCCATCGCCAAAGAAGAAGGGCCGCCCGGTCGCCCGGACGGCCCTTCCGCTATCCGAAAAACGGACGAGATTACATGCCGTTCGACATGTTGTTACCCGCCATGTTGCCGGTGGTGTTGCCACCCATGGCATTGGCGTCCGTCGCGTTCATGGCGTTCATGTCGTTCGCCATGGTGCCGGTGCCGTTGGCAGCGTCGACCGCAGTCATGTTGTCGGTCGTGGTGTTCATGTCGGTGGCGTTCATCTCGGTGACGTTGGTCGTCTCCGTGGTGTTAGCCTCTTCCTTGCTGCCGCACGCCGAAACGACGAGGGCGGCGCCGGCGATCATCGAGCCGGTCAGAACTTTCGCGAGAAGGTCACGCATTCGAAACTCCCTTATATGTTCGATTTGGCCGGCTCGGTGGCCCTCCGTTAGCCAAATCGCGCCCGTTCTTAGACACAAAAGCTTCACCTCTCAAGAGTTGTTCTTTCAGCCCTTGTTCAGCCTCTTTAGAAACTCAGCTGCGGTGAAGCGGAGCGCGTCGTCTAGCGCTTGAAGGCCCGCATTGTTCCCGATCGATGCAAGGCTTGCGACGGAAAATTCGCTTATACCGCAAGGAATTATGCCGGTGAAGTGATCCAGGTTAGGATGGATGTTGACCGAAAAGCCATGCAGCGTCACCCAGCGGCGGACGCGGACCCCGATCGCGCCGATCTTCGCTTCGCCCGCCGGCGTGTCGACCCAGATGCCGATCCGTCCGTCGATCGCGCGGGCGGCGACGCCGAGCTCGCCGAGCGCCCGGATCACCCATTGCTCCAGCTGGTGCACGAAACAGCGGACGTCGCGCCCGCGGCTGTCGAGATCGAGCTGGACATAGCCGACCCGCTGGCCGGGCCCATGATAGGTGTAGCGCCCGCCGCGGCCGGTGCGGTGCACCGGAAAGCGCGGGTCGAGCAGCTCGGACGGATCAGCGCTGGTGCCCGCGGTGTAGAGCGGCGCATGCTCGACCAGCCAGATGCGCTCCGCTGCCTCGCCCGAACGGATCGCGGCGGCGCGTGCCTCCATGTCGGCCACCGCCGCTTCATAGTCGGTGAGGCCGGAGGAGACCGTCCATTCCACGCCGTCGATCATGGCTGCGCCTATCGCGGACCCTCGCATCGGGCGCAACCGCCGCTATAAGCGCGCCGATGCAGCAGCAAATCAGACGGATCGATGGAGGTGAAGCCTGGAGCGACGCCATGACCCTGCTGAAGGGACAGCGCGAGATCCTGCTGACGGTCGCCCGTTTCTTCCTGCTGCTGCCAATGCTGCTGCTCTATGCGCTGCGCCCGTTCACGCCGTCCGGCGCGCAGGCGACCCTGCTGCAGGAATATGTCCAATGGGCGACCGTGAACCTGCATTGGTTGATGCTGACCGGCGTGCTCGCGGGGCTTGGTCGCTTGGCAATCCTGATCCTGCTGATGGGTCCCGGCCGGCCGACGGTCGGCGAAGCGATTGGAGCGGCGGCGCGGCTGCTGATCCTGTTCCTGGCCATGGTGGTGCTGATGCGGCTAATGCTGTTCGGCGCGTCTTTGCTGTTCGTCGTGCCGGCGCTTTACGTCTTCGGCCGTCTGTTCCTCGCCGAGGCCGCGTTCGTCGCGGAGCGGGCGCATAATCCGGTGGCCGGTATCACCCGCAGCTTTGAGGTCACGCGTGGCAATGGGTGGAGGATCTTCTTTGTTGCCCTCATCATCTATCTGGGCGTGCTGATCCTGCGCGCGGCGATCGGCTTCGTCGTGGGCGTGCTGGCGGCGCTGAGCGGGCTCGGCGGGCTGGAGCGCTTCGTGAACGCCTTTGTCGACGCGACGGCCGACGCCGGGCTGGGCCTGATACTGACGCTGATCAGCGTCGGCCTATGGCGCCGCCGGGCGGATCAGGGGAATGTGCGGAGCGGCGCTTTCGGTTAGGTGGCCGGTCAGGCGCGGGTCCGGGAAGGTCTCGACCGCCTGCGCATAGGGCCGGAAGCCCTGCGCTCGGTAGAAGCCGAGCGCGGAGGGGTGGTCGAGCGTGCAGGTGTGCACCCAGACGCGGCGGACGTCCTTCGCCCAGGCAAGCGCCAGCGCCTGCGCCATCAGCCAGCGGCCATGGCCCTGGCCGGCAAGCTCCGGCACAAGACCGAAATAGGCGAGTTCGCAGGTGCCGGGCTCGCGAAAGTCGAGCTCCAGCATGCCGACCTCGATGCCGGCGCGGTCCTCCACGGAAAAGACCCGAACGCGGGCATCGCTGATGATGTCGAGAACCTCCTGGTCGGGCATCATCAGCCGCGAGAACCACAGCCACGGTTCGCCGACGCGGCGGAACAGGGCGCGATATTTCGCAAGGTCCGGCGAGGGCCAGCGCACCAACCTCAGCTGAGATGCCGGCATCGGCCGCAGCGGCGGACGCTCCAGCATCTCCAGCGAGGTGACGATCGTCGCGATCTGGCTGGCCGGGACCGGCTCGACCGGCATGCTCAGCGTCTGCCCATATAGGCCTTGCACTCCATCTCGACCTTCGCGCCGAGCGCCAGGCCGTCCGCCCCCACCGCGCTGCGGGCGGGCAGCTTGCCGGCGGGGAAATTTGGTACATAGACTCGGTTGAAAGCCGGCCAGTCGGCCATGTCGTCGAGCATGACGAGGCAGTGGAACACGTCTCCCCAACCGATGCCCCGCCGTTTCAGCGCGGCGCCGATATTCTCCATCATCTGCCGGCTCTGCGCTTCGATGCCCTCCGGCAGCGTGCCATCGTCGCGAATGCCGATCTGGCCGGAGAGGTAGAGCGTGTCGCCGACCTGCACCGCTTCGGAGAAGGGGCGCGGCGTGTCGCCGCGCGCCGGGGCGGGGAAATAGACCGGCGCGGCAAGCGCGAGCGTTAGCGCGAACATGGATCCTCCTTCGTCACCCCGGCCCCCGAGCCGGGGTTCCGCTTCTCCGTAAGGAAGAGAAGAAGCTGGACCCCGGGTCAAGCCCGGGGTGACGGGACGAGGCTGGCGCGGCGTTCGAGCCAGCGCCGTTCTGCCTGGGGCAGGTCGAGGGCGAGCAGTCCGGCATAGGCCGTTTGCGCTTCCTCGCGCCGGCCCGCGCGGCGGAGCAGGTCGGCGCGAGTGGCGAGATAAGGTTTGAAGGTGGCGAGGCCTGAATGCTGCAGCGTGTTCAACTCCGAGAGTCCCGCATCCGCACTCTCGACCTCCGCAAGGGCAACCGCGCGGTTGATCCGGACCACGGCGTCATCGCGGAACGCGAGCAGGCGATCGTACATGGCGAGCACCCGGCGCCAGGGCGCGGGTTCCGCGAGGCTCTGGCGGCTGCACCAGGCGGCGTGGATCGCAGCCTGCACCGCGCGCCAGCTGCCTGACGGACTGGCCCGGGCCAGCATCTCGCGGCCGGCGGTGATCAGTTTTTGGTCCCAGCGTGCCGGATCCTGCTCGACCAAGGGGATCATCAGCCCGTCAGGGCCCAGCCGCGCTGGGCGGCGCGCTTCGGCGAAGCGGATGGTGGCGGCGAGCGCGAGCACGTCCGGATCGTCCGGCACCAGCTCGGCCAGCGTGCCGCTGAGGTTCAGCATCTCGATCGCGTAGCCCCGGTGCGGGCCCGTGCCGGCGCTGTCTTCATGCGCCTTGGCATAGGCGATCTCGATCGTGTCGAGCACGGCGTCGAGCCGCTCGCGCCAGAGCCTTGGTCCCGGCACTTCGAACGGGATGCCGGCCTCGGCGATCTTGCGCTTGGCGCGGACCAGGCGTTGCGCCAGCGTGGGCTCGGGTAGCAGGAAGGCGGTGGCGATCTCGCCCGTCGACAACCCGCACACGACCTTCAGGGTCAGCGCGGCGCGCGCCTCGGCTGCGATCGCCGGATGGCAGCAGACGAAGATCAGGCGCAACCGCTCGTCGGGGATCAGGCCGGCGTCCATGACCTCCTCCATCGCGCGTAAAGACTCGGGGGCGGGTGGCGACAGCCTCTGCCTGACCTCGGACCGGCGGAGTTGGTCGAGCGCCGCCCGCTCCGCCGTCCGGTAGAGCCATCCTGCCGGATTCGCGGGGACGCCGTCGGCAGGCCAGGCCTTGGCCGCCCGCGCGCACGCTTCGGCGAAACTCTCTTCCGCCAGGTCGAGGCTGCGGAAGCGGGCGGCGAGCGCCGCGCGGATGCGGGTGCCCGCCGTCCGGACCGCAGCCTCGAGCGCGGCTGCCGTCAATCGAGCACCGGCCTCACTTCGATCGACCCGTCGCCCGCCAACGGCACTTGCCGGGCGATTTCGAGCGCCGCATCGAGATCGGGCACGTCGACGATGTAGAAGCCGCCGAGCTGCTCCTTGGTTTCGGCGAACGGGCCGTCGTGCAGGCTCTGCGTACCGCCGCGCGTTCGAACGGTCGTCGCAGCCCGGGTCTCGCGGAGGCCGGCGCCCCCCGCCATCCTGTCGCCGATGGTGCCTGCAAAGGCCTGGTGCTTTTCGATCACGGCCTGGAGCTTGGCCGGATCGGCATATTGCGTCTCGTCCTCGTAGATCAGCAGCATGTACTTCATTGCGGTCTCCTCTGCTCATTCAGCAACAAGGAGACGCGCGGCGCCATCGCCAATCGACACCCGCCCAAACTTTTTTGCCAGACGAAGAGAGTCACTGCAAAGTTAAGCATGATCTGCGCCGCGGCTTAAGAGTCCTTCAACTGTCGTGCAGCTAGCAGGGCCATGGCTGAACCCGGCCATGAGCAGGTTTGTGTAGAGTATTGGAGACCCCCATGCAGTTCGTCCGCAAGATCATTCGCGAAAACAAGGGCGCCACCGCCATCGAGTACGGCCTGATTGCCGCGCTGATCGCCGTCGCGGCCATCACCGCCATGTCGTCGCTCGGCACCAAGGTCGGCACGACCTTCAACAACGTTTCGTCGAACATGAAGGTCAGCTGATCCGATCAGCGCAACATTTTCAGTCGTGACGGGCGGCGAGCCGACTCGCCGCCCGTTCTCTTTCACGCAAACGCGACGCTCGACTGCCGGCGGCGGGCGGCGGTCCCGAGCAGGCCAAACCCGGCGATCATCATCGCCCAGCTCGAGGGCTCCGGAATCGCAGCGCGGATCGTCGGCGAGAAATCGGCGATGCGTGCATTGTTGGCGCTGGAGATCGGACCGATCGGATTGAAGTGGGACCAAACGGTAAACTCATACTGCCAGGGCGCGAAGCCGTTCGATGGCAGCATGGCCAGCGGCAGCAAGGCCGTGAGGGTGTTGCCGCTGATCTGCACTGCGCCGGCCAGATTCACGAAGTTGGAGGGCGGGAGCAGCGAGAACTCGGCCGACTGATCCGCATAGGTGATGAAGATCGCGTCAAAATTGAGGTCCGGGCGCAGCGACGGCGGCGCTCCGACGAACTGCAGCCTGGGCGCGCCGGCCCCGCGATTGATGCCCCACACATAGTAGCTGCTTGATGTTTGGCCGATCGGCGCGTCGGTGGTCACGGACAGTCTGAACACGCCGTCCTTCAACCGCGCGTCGACGCTGCGGATGTCGAGTTCCTGCACGGGTGTGCCGGCGAAGGTTGGAATGAAATCGTCATCGGCATCGGCCGTGGCTCCTTGAGCCGGCGCCCCCAGTGCAGAAAGCGCGATGACACACGAAAGCCCAAATACCCTGCTCATCGACTATCTCCCCTGTAGACCAGCGATCACAGCTGGTCCGATCGCTATCGTCCCGCTCCGCAAGGCGCGCATCGGACAAATGTCCAAGGCCTTGCCAAGCTGCTCGGGCCATGTAGGCTTCACGATTGGGAGCGTTGCCGATGCGGAACGAGCTGCGGGAACGGTTGATCGGCGGCATCTACGATGCGGCGCTGGACAGCAGGCTTTGGTCGCAGACGCTTCTTGATATCACCGAGGCGATGAACGCCGGGCAGTCCAGCCTGAGCGTAACTGACCCCTTGAACTCTCTGTCGCTGGTCGCGCCATTCTGGGATGAAAGCTGCCGTCGCTCCTTTATCGAACATTATCGACACCAATTCTCGCTTCGCACCTGGGCCGCCCATGTGCCGCCGGGGCGGACGTTCACTTACGGCGACCTGACGGACATCGAATGGTTTCAATCGACCGCATTCTACAATGAATGGTGGGCGCCCCAGAATTCGGGCGCCGGGTCGCTCGGCGTCAAGCTGGTGGCGGATGGACGAGTCAATGTCTTGCTGACGAGTCATTCCAGGCGCGGCCAGGATGCCTTCGAGACCAGCGAGCGTGAAAACTTCGAAGCTTTGGTGCCGCACCTCATTCGCGCCGTCGCCATACAGCGGAAGCTGCAGATTGCCGGCCTGCGGAGTCGCTCTGGCCTGTCCCGTGCCGATGCTGAGCTGGCGATCGTGGATCGGGGTGCGCGAATCCTGGACGCCAGCGAGACGGTGCTTCAACGGCTCAGTGCATTGAGTCTGTTGTCGGCGGATCGAGGACTCGGGAAAGTCGTCACCGTGGACGGTGTTCTGGAAGAGCTGGTGCAAGGAGCAGTCCGGCATATGAGCGGTGGCCATGTCGACGTCCGAAGTGCCGGCGGCGGCACCGTTCGGATCACCGTTGTTCCGTGCCGCGAGTCGGAGGCGTGTGACATGCGTTCGCTCAGTGTCGATCGGCCCGCCGCACTGCTGTGGATCAGCGTGCCGGAGGAGTTGGATCGTACCCGGCGCGAGCTGCTGGCGAAAACCTACGGCTTGACGCCGACCGAGGCTTTGGTCGCGGTCGAAGCTGCCAAGGGCGATAGCCGCGCTGCCATGGCCGCAAGGCTCGGCGTTCGCGAGACCACTGTGCGAGCGCATCTCACGGCCATCTTCGGGAAGACAGGCGTTCGCCGTCGAGCTGAGCTGGTTCGGCTGGTCCAAACCTGCTGAAAATCATTCCCAGACCGCCTCGGGCGGCAGGCTCATCAGGATGGCGTCGATGTTGCCGCCGGTCTTGAGGCCGAACAAAGTGCCCCGGTCATAGACCAGGTTGAACTCGGCATAGCGGCCGCGCCACACGAGCTGCGCCCGCTTGTCCGCCTCCGTCCAAGGCTCGTGCATGCGGCGGCGGACGATCTGCGGATAGATACCGAGAAAGGCTTCGCCGACCTCGCGCGTGAAGGCGAAGTTCGCCTCGAATTCGCCTTCCAGGTGATCGTAGAAGATGCCGCCGACGCCCCGATGCACCTTGCGGTGCGGGATGTAGAAATAATCGTCAGCCCACTTCTTGAAGCGGTCATGATAGTCCGGTCCATGTGCGTCGCACGCGGCCTTCAGCCGGGCGTGGAAATCGGCCGTGTCCTCGTCACGGGGCAGCGGCGGGTTCAGGTCCGCGCCGCCGCCGAACCACTGTTTGGTGGTGCGCAGGAAGCGGGTGTTCATGTGCACGGCGGGCACATGCGGATTGGCCATGTGCGCGACCAGGCTGATGCCGGTGGCGAAGAAGCGCGGATCGTCGCTGGCGCCGTGGATCGACCTGGCGAACTCGCCCTCGAACTGTCCGCCCACTGTCGAGACATTCACGCCCACCTTCTCGAACACCTTGCCTTTCATCACGCCCCGCACACCGCCGCCGCCCGGCGAGCCGTCCTGATCGGTGCGGTCCCATGGCGTATATTCGAAGGCGGCGTTGGAGCCTGCCTCACGTTCGATCTCCTCGAACGCCGCGCAGATGCGGTCGCGGAGCGCCTCGAACCAGGCGCGGGCGGCGGATTGCTGTTCGTCCAACTGCATGAGCCCGCCTCTAGTCGCTCATCCCGAGTCAAGTCGAGCGCGAGGCTGGAGGGTGTTTGTTAGCTTGGCCGATGCTAAGGAGGCCAAATGAACATGGTCGAACGGCTGGCCGCCACGTCTTCCGCAACCCGCCCGCGCGTGGCCGTGCTGCTGCCTTGCTACAATGAAGCCGCCGCGATCGCGCAGACGATCGAGGGGTTCCGCCGCGCGCTGCCTGACGCGACCATCTATGTCTATGACAACAACTCGAAAGACGACACGGTCCGCGTCGCGCGCGAGGCCGGCGCCGTCGTCCGCACCGAGCGGACGCAGGGCAAGGGCAATGTCGTCCGCCGCATGTTCGCCGACGTGGAAGCGGACGTTTATGTGCTGTCGGACGGCGACGCGACCTATGATGCGAGCGCCGCGCCCCGGATGATCGAGCGGCTGCTGAGCGAGCAGCTGGACATGGTCGTCGGTACCCGGGAAAGCGACGCCACCGCGGCCTATCGGCGCGGCCACCGCTTCGGCAACCGGATGCTGACCGGCTGCGTCACCTGGATCTTCGGCCAGACCTTCAGCGACATCCTCTCTGGCTACCGCGTCTTTTCGAACCGCTTCGTAAAGTCCTTTCCGGCCCTATCCGAGGGGTTCGAGATCGAGACGGAGATCAGCGTCCATGCGCTTGAGCTGAAGATGCCGGTCGCCGAAGTGCCCACCGCCTATGCCGCGCGGCCGGAAGGCTCGGAATCGAAGCTCTCTACCTATCGCGACGGTTTCCGCATCCTTGGGCTGATCCTGAATTTGTACCGGATCGAGAAGCCGGTTGCCTTTTTTGGGCTCGTCTCCGTCTTCTTCCTGGCGCTCGCGGTCGGCCTGTCGATCGATCTGCTGATCACCTATGTGCAGACGGGCCTGGTTCCGCGGATTCCGACCGCGATCCTGTCGACCGGCCTGGTCTTGCTCGGCATCCTCAGCCTGTCCTGTGGGCTGATCCTCGACACTGTGACGCGGGGCAGGCGAGAGGTGAAGCGGCTCGCCTATCTGTCGCAGCGGCCGCCCGGGACTTAACCGAGCGCTCCTACCGCAAAGAGCAGCAGGAAGAAGACGGTCAGCGTCACCGCCGCGAAGGCGACGAGCAGCAGGGTGCGCAGTATCGCCCAGCGGCGGCGCGTGCCATAGGCGCCGCGAATCTGGCGATACATGTGGAGCGGCGGAATGACCAAAGCGGCCAGGGCGAGGCCATCTTCGCCGACCCCCGCCTTGCCGAGCAGCGTCAGCGCGATCACCAGTATCGACATGAAGGACAGCGAATAGGTCACGAACACGGCGTGATCATAGACCTTGTACTTGCGATGCCAGGCGTAGAGCAGCCAGACGAACGGCACCGAGATCAGGATCAGCGCCCAGCTGTATTTGTAGGCGCTCGACTGCATCTTGTAGAGTGCAAGATTGGGGTTCTTGTTTGCCTTGGCGAAGCCCTCGTCCAACCGCTTCCAGCCGGTCTTCAGATCGGCGAAGCGGCCGGGCTGCCAGTTGGCGATCTGGCTAAGCCCTTCGAGATCCTCGTCCAGCTTGTCGGCGCGGCGGTCTAGCGCCGCTGCGGTGGTCGGATCCCGGGCCGCCTTCTGCTCCGCCCTCAGCTTATCGAGCTCGGCCTGCACCTGCGGGATCTTCGCCTTGGCCTGTGCCTGGGCGGAGACGGATGGCGGTGTGTTGTCGGGAAACTCCAGATGCGCACCGATCGCGCCGAAGGTCGCGAACATCAGGAACACGCTGAACAGGAACAGCGCCATCGGCGACACGAAACGCGCGCGCTCGCCATGGATGTAGCGCCGCGTCAGCTCGCCCGGCCGCCAGGCAAGCAGGGGCAGGGTGTTCCAAATCTTGCCCTCGAAGTGCAGCACGCCATGGGCAATGTCGTGCCAGATCGCCGAGAGGGAGCGATGGACATGCTCGGCCTGGCCGCAGCGATGGCAATAGCTGCCGAGCAGGGCGGTGCCGCAGTTGAGGCAGAGGCTCGCATGCTCGCCCCGCGCGTGGCGTTCGCCGCTGCGTCCTTCGATCGCTCCGGCGACCAGTGCCCCGGTCACCAGCTCCCCTGCTGCTTCCGCCCCCATCATGGCCCGAGCCTAGCATCGTTGCGCACCCGCATGCTAGGCGCCGCGGCATGACGGCAGAGGCCCGCATCCAAGACATGGCGGCGCGCGCGCGGCGCGCCTCGGCGACGCTCGCCCAGCTGCCGGCCGAGCGGACCGCCGAGGCGTTGCGAGCGGCTGCCGCCGCAGTCCGCGAGCAAAGCCGCGCCATTCTCGCCGCCAATGCCGAGGATATGGCCAACGCGTCGGCGCTGAGTGCCGCCATTCGCGATCGGCTGATGCTTGATGGGCCTCGCGTCGAGGGCATTGCGGCGGCACTCGAAGCCGTAGCCGCCTTGCCCAGTCCGCTCGGCCAGGAGATTGATCGCTCCACCCGTCCCAACGGCTTGGTCCTCCAGCGGGTCCGCGTGCCGATCGGCGTGGTCGGCATCATCTTTGAGAGCCGGCCCAATGTCACGGCCGACGCGGGCGCCTTGTGCCTCCGCGCGGGCAATGCCGCGATCCTGCGCGGAGGCTCGGAAGCGCGGGCGAGCAATCGCGCGCTGCATGCGGCACTGCTGCAAGGCTTGAGCGAGACCGGCCTGCCTGAAGCCGCGATCCAGCTGGTCGACGATCCCGACCGCGCGCTGGTCGGCGCGATGCTGCGCGCGGCGGGCGCGATCGACCTGATCATCCCGCGCGGCGGCAGGTCGCTGGTGGCCGCCGTACAGCAGGATGCGCGCGTCCCCGTGCTCGCGCATCTCGACGGCAACAACCACGTCTATGTGCATGCAGCGGCCGACCCGGAGATGGCGCGCCGCATCGTGCTCGATGCCAAGCTCCGCCGCATGGGCGTGTGCGGTGCGATGGAGACCTTGCTTATCGACGCCGCCTTTCCTGCCGCCGCGGCTTTGGTCGGTGATCTGCTGGCGCGCGGCTGTGAAGTGCGCGGCGACCGGAGAGCGCAGGCGCTCGACCCGCAGGTGGAGCCCGCGGACGAGCAGGACTGGAACACCGAATATCTGGACGCGATCTGCTCGGTCGCGATCGTCGACGGGTTGGAGGCGGCGCTTGCCCACATCGCCGCACATGGCTCAGGGCACACGGATGCGATTGTCACCGCTGACCAAGACGTTGCCGACCGCTTCCTCGACCGGGTGGATAGCGCGATCGTCCTCCACAACGCGTCCACCCAGTTCGCCGACGGCGGCGAGTTCGGCCTCGGCGCCGAGATCGGTATCGCCACCGGCCGCCTCCACGCCCGCGGTCCCGTCGCGCTGGAGGGGCTGACCACCTATAAATGGGTCGGCCGCGGCACCGGCCAGGTGCGCGGTTGAAAGCGCATAACCGGGAGCATAGGTTCACTTCATGGCGACAGATCCGCATATCGTCTCTTTGAGTCCAGACATTGCCGCGCGAGCGGGTGAGGCCGCTCGGGCAAGGGGGCAGAGCCTGGACGCGTTTGTTGCCGAGGCGGTGTCCGAAGCGCTTGCCGAAGAGGCGGCGTTCGAAGCCGCCATGGCAGAAGCAGATCGCGACTTCGAGGAAGGTCGCTGCCACAGCCACGAAGAAGTGCTTGCATGGCTCAGGCAGTCGCGAGCGCGCGCGGAAGAAGAGATCGCCCGACGCCAGAATCCGGCTTGATGCGGGTCGAGTTCTCGGTCCAGTCCCGACTCGATCTGGAGGCCGCGGAAGATTATTGGGTTCCTCGCGACCCTTCAGTCTATCGAGACCTTACCGTCTCGCTTGAGCACACCCTCCTTCTGCTGGCCGAGAGCCCCTCGATCGGCACTCCGGTTGGCCGCTCAAGGCAGCGCAAGTGGCGGATCGGGCGAACTCCCTTTCTTTTGTTCTACCGTCATCACGGTGAGGTGCTGCGCGTCGCTCGTATCCGGCACGAGCGGGAAGACTGGCGTCGCTCGCATTGAGGCGCATCGGCCTTCTCGGCGGGAGCTTCAATCCGGCGCATGGCGGGCATCGAGCGATTTCGCTCTTTGCGTTGCGGGCACTGAAGCTGGATGAGGTCTGGTGGCTGGTGTCGCCCGGCAATCCGCTCAAGGACGCTGCCAGCATGGCGCGGTTCGCTGAGCGGCTTGCCTCTGCGCGGCGGCGGGCAAGAGGCGCAGCGATCCGGCCGACGGCGATCGAAGCCAAGCTGGGCACCCGCTACACGGTCGACACGCTCAAGGCCTTGAAAAAGCGGTACAAGCACCACAAATTCATCTGGCTGATGGGGGGCGACAATCTGCTCCAGTTCGATCGGTGGCGGGCGTGGCGAGAGATTGCACGCACGGTTCCGATTGCGGTCATTGCGCGGCCGGGTTATAGTCATGCTGCCCGCGCGGCCTCCGCGATGGGCTGGTTACGGCGCTCCGTCCGGCCCGCTGGCCAGGCAGTAAAATGGACGGAGTGGAGTACGCCGGCGCTCGTGTTCCTGCGCTTCGTCCCCGACCCTCGTTCGGCGACCAGCATCCGCCAGGCCGACCCTTATTGGCACCGCCGCGCGCTTTCACGCGTTACCCATTTACGACGACACGCACTCTAGCTGAGGAACCCACTTGGCCGCACAGACACTCGCACGCTCCACGCCCGAAGCCGATCCGGTTTCGGCGCTCCACAATCTCGTCCTGTCGTCCCTCGAAGATGACCAGGCGATCGAAGCCATCTCCATTCCGCTGGAGGGAAAGAGCAGCATCGCCGATTACATGGTGATCGCGTCTGGCCGTTCGACCCGGCAGGTGGCGTCGATGGCGCAGAAGCTGGTCGAGCGCATCAAGGGCGAACTGGGCCGGACCGCGCGCGTCGAGGGGCTGCCGACCGCGGACTGGGTGCTGATCGATGCCGGCGACGTGATCGTTCACCTGTTCCGCCCGGAAGTACGCAGCTTCTACAATCTGGAACGGATGTGGGCCTTCGGCGAAGCGCCGCCCGCGCCTAGCACTGCGCACGCCTGATTGCTGCTCCACATCGTCGCGCGCGGCCGCATCGGCCGCGGCCCTGAAGCGGAGTTGGTCGATCGCTATGCCAAGCGCATCGCCTGGCCCGTCAAGCTGACCGAGTTGCCCGACCAGGGCGGCCGCATACCCCCCCGCGATCCTGATGGCGTCACCGTAGCGCTGGACGAGCGTGGCGAGCAGCTGAGTTCGGTCGAATTCGCTCGCAAGCTGGAGAGATGGCGCGATGCCGGCCGGCGCGAGTGCCGTTTCCTGATCGGCGCCGCTGATGGCCATGAGGACCAGGAGCGCGCCTCCGCCGATCTGCTGCTCGCTTTCGGCAAGGCGACCTGGCCGCATCTCCTCGCGCGCGCCATGCTGATGGAACAGCTCTTTCGGGCCACATCGATCCTTGCCAATCATCCCTATCACCGGGAGGGATGATGAAGGCTTTGATCGCGCTTTTCTTGGCGGGCGCCGCGACCGCGCTGGCGGCGCAGGCGCTCGATCCGCGCGAGCGCCTCGCCAATGCCCGCGCCGAGACGGTAGCGGCGCGCCAGCGCGCGCTCTTCTACCAGGCGCAAGTCAGGCTTGCCTCCGACGAGGCGGAGCGCGCACGGCGTGCCCAGGCGGCCGCGGCGGCGCAAGTCCAGGCGGCCGAAGCGGAGGTGGCCGCGGCGGAGGCGCAACTAAGCCTGTTGCGGTCGCGGCAGCAGGAGCAGGCGAGACGGCTGGCCGAGCGTCAGCGGCCCATTGTCGAGCTGGTCGCCGCGCTGCAGACCATGGCGCGCCGTCCCGCCGCAGCGACGATCGTTCAGCCGGGCAGCATCGATGACGCCGTGCGCCTCCGCGCTGTCCTCGCCACCATGGCTCCGGCCGTCGCGAGCCGCACATCGGCATTGCGCGCCGAGATCGCCGAAGCGCGCCGGCTGCGAGGGGAAAACGAGCGCGCCTTGGCAGCGTTGCGCCAGCGCCGCAGCGAGGCGGCCGGAGAAGCACAACGGCTGGCCGCATTCGAGCAGCGGCAGCGGCAGCGGCTCGCGTCGCTGTCGGCGACGGCAACAGCGGAGGGGGAGCGAGCTGCTCAGCTGGCTGTATCCAGCCGCTCGCTCGAAAGCTTCGTGCGTCAGCTCGACCGAAATCGCCGTCGCGGGCGTGTCAGCGTGGAAGCGCGGCCGGGCATCACCTACCGGCTTCCAGTGGCAGGCCCGGTGCTGGCCGGCTTCGGCGAACCGCTGCCCTCCGGCGCCCGATCCCGCGGCGCCACCATCGCCGCTCGGCCCGGCTCGCTCGTCGTCGCCCCGGCTCCAGGCAGGATCGCCTTTGCCGGACTTTACCGCAACTATGGCGCCATCGCGATCATCGATCATGGCGGGGGGCAGGTGAGCCTGGTGACCGGTCTCGCCTCCAACATCGCCAGGATCGGGGACGTGGTCGCGGGCGGCGGGCCGCTGGGCCGGGCCGGTCCGAGCGGCATTACGGTGGAGCTGCGGCAGGACGGCCGCCCGGTCGATTTCACGCCGCTCGTCGGCTGACCTTTAATCCCCGTCGAAAAGCCTATATTCTTCTGCAATCACTCTGGCAGGAAGTCGCCATGTTCCGTCCTCTGTTGCGTGCCACCGCTCTCGTCAGTGCTCTGGCACTGGTTCCGATCGCCACCTCCGGCCTCGCGGCTGTCGAGAACGACACGTACAAGGAGCTCGACGAGTTCATGAACGTGTTCGAGCGGGTGCGCGCCGAATATGTCGATCGGGTCGACGACAAGACGCTGATCAAGGGCGCGATCAACGGCATGCTGTCGAGCCTCGATCCGCACAGCTCCTTCCTCGATGCGACCGACTTCCAGTCCATGAAGGCACAGACCGACGGCAATTATGGCGGGTTGGGCCTCACCGTCTCGATGGAGGACGGCGCGGTCAAGGTCATCACCGCCAGCGAGGACACGCCTGCCTATCGCGC
>JAESFT010000351.1_pt1 | contig 32622 bp, 26 predicted proteins | sample 9269451 | NCBI WGS metagenome assembly JAESFT01 (sample SAMN14502557, study PRJNA617106) | algae metagenome | isolation source: Scytonema hyalinum WJT4-NPBG1 and co-occurring heterotrophs from well... | place: USA: Mojave Desert, Joshua Tree National Park, California | collected 2006-05-25
GGATCAGTGCCCGGCTTGGGCAGGTGCAGACCTCGCCCTGATTGAGGGCGAACATCACGAAGCCTTCGATGGCCTTGTCCAGGTAATCGTCGTCCTCGGCCGTCACGTCGTTGAAGAAGATGTTGGGCGATTTGCCGCCGAGTTCGAGCGTCACCGGGATCAGGTTCTGGCTCGCATATTGCATGATCAGACGGCCGGTGGTCGTCTCGCCCGTGAAGGCGATCTTGGCGATGCGCGAGCTGGAGGCGAGGGGCTTGCCGGCTTCGAGCCCGTAGCCGTTGACGATGTTGAGCACGCCGGGCGGCAGCAGGTTCCCGACCAGTTCGGCCCAGACCAGGATCGAAGCCGGCGTCTGCTCCGCCGGCTTGAGGACGACGCAGTTGCCGGCCGCAAGAGCGGGTGCGAGTTTCCATGCCGCCATCAGGATCGGGAAGTTCCACGGAATGATCTGCCCGACGACCCCGAGCGGTTCGTGGAAGTGGTAGGCGACCGTATCGTGATCGATCTCGGCGACCGAGCCTTCCTGAGCCCTGATGCAGGCGGCGAAATATCGGAAGTGGTCGATCGCGAGCGGAATGTCGGCAGCTGTCGTCTCGCGGATCGGCTTGCCGTTATCCCAGGTCTCCGCCAGAGCGAGGGTGTCGAGGTTCGCCTCCATCCGGTTTGCTATCTCGTTGAGAATCCGCGACCGTTCGGCCGGAGCGGTCTTGCCCCAGGCATCCTTGGCGTCATGGGCGGCGTCGAGCGCCTTCTCGATGTCGTCCTTGTCCGAGCGGGCGACTTCGCAGACGACCTTGCCGGTGACGGGCGAGGTGTTCTCGAAGTAGCGGCCGTTGACCGGCTCGACCCACTGCCCGCCGATGAAGTTGCCGTATCGGTCCTTGAACGGGGCATGCGAGGCGCTAAGAAATTCTGGCTTGTTCATTGGCTTCCTCCCTGGATGAACAAGCCGGTCCACGCAATTTCCGTGCCAACCTGCGCCTGCACGGCAATATTCGGTTTTGCGTCGCGGTAAGTTCTTGAGCCGAAAGAGAGGTGCTGCGGCTTGGCCTGTCGTTCTTTCGATGACTTCTTTTTGCCTCAGCTTTGCCTATCATGGATCGTGTCGCGGAAAGAAACGCATCTGCAGCACCTGTTGCAATTTGCGACACCGGGATGGGAGGACGCCAATTGAAGCCGGATCCGATCCAGCATGCCCGCCAGCATTTCTTCTCTCAGAAAGCCGTTCCCGGCGGATTGGTCCCGCAATCCATTCTCCGCTCCTGGACGCGCTGTCAGGCCCTCGGCCTCGAGGGCAGGGCCAATTCGCTCCCGGAGCCGATGACGGCTTACGAATTTGCGCTCACGGCAGAGGAAGCGGAGGCGTTCAAGCGTCTCTGCCGGCCGGAGGTCGAAGCGCTCTATGCGGATGCGCAAGCCACTGACAGCATCGTCATCCTGACCAATGCGTCCGGCCTCGTGCTCGACACCATCGGGAGTCTCGACTTTGCCCAGCGGGCGGCCCAGGTTGCCTTGCGGCCGGGAGTTCCCTGGAGCGAGCAGGTCGTCGGGACGAACGCGATCGGAACATCCCTTGCCGAGGGATGTCCCATCGAGGTGCGGGGCGCCGAGCATTATCTCGAATGCAACCGCATCCTGAGCTGCTCGGCGATCCCGATCATGGGTCCGCAGGGCAACGTGCTGGGCGTCCTGGACCTCTCCGGTCCCGCCGAGACCCACCATGCGCATGCGCTTGGCCTTGTGAGATTGGCTGCCGAACAGATCGAGCACCGGCTTTTCGAACAGGATTTCGGCGGCGCGGACGTGGTGAGGCTCCATGTGGACCCGGCTATGCTCGGGACCGCGCGGGAAGGGATCCTGGTGTTCGAGGATGGGCGACTCAAGGCTGCCAACCGGCATGGTTTGGCGCTCATCGGCCGACGGGTCGATGCGATCGGCAAAGCCGTATGGTCCGATCTGTTCCGTGATCGCATGGCCGCATTGGCCGACAACGGCAGCCTCAGGAGGGAGAACGGAACAACCCTCGTGGGGCGCCTCGACCGATTCAGGAAAGCTCCTGTACCCGTCAAGCACGCGACACGATCCGTACCGTCGTCCGCCCCGGTTCCGATCTTCGACCTTGAGACCACACAGGCTTTGGCACGCGCCGTCCGGTTGCTCGATGCAGCGGTCCCCGTTCTCATCCGGGGCGAAACGGGAACCGGAAAGGAAGTCTTCGCCCGCGCCGTCCACGCGCGAAGCGGGCGCTCCGGCAAGCCGCTGGTCGCGGTCAACTGCGCGGCCCTGCCGGAAACGCTGATGGAGGCCGAGCTCTTCGGCTATCAGGCCGGAGCCTTCACGGGAGCGCGGCCCGGCGGATCGAAGGGCACTCTCCGCGAGGCGGACGGGGGTGTCCTGTTCCTCGACGAGATCGGCGACATGCCGCTCACCCTGCAGACGAAGCTCCTGCGCGCCTTACAGGAGCGGGAGGTCGTCCCGCTCGGTGGCGCAAGGGCGATCCCTGTCGATTTCATGCTGATCTGCGCCACTAACCGGAATCTGTGGGAGCTCGTCGAGGCCGGCTCGTTCCGGTCGGATCTCTATTTCAGGATCGCGCAATACACGATCGAACTGTCCCCACTTCGTCACCGCCCCGACCGCGCAGATCTGATCGACGAATTGTGGAACTCCCTTGGTGCAGGGGCTCGGCGGGTTGCCCTGACGCCGGAGTGCCGCGAGCAGCTCGTCAACTATGAATGGCCTGGCAACTTCCGCCAGCTCGTGGGCTGCCTGCGAGCCATGCTGGCGCTCTGCGAACCGGGAGATACGCTCGCCATCGATGCGCTGCCGCCGGACATCCGCTCCGGCGGGAGGATCGCCGAGACGGCCGCACCGCCTCGGGCAAAAGCACAACCGACCCTGGAAGCCATCACTGCGACGGCCATGCAGGATGCGCTGCGTGCCGCCAGAGGAAATGTCTCCCTTGCGGCTCGCCAGCTTGGGGTGAGTCGCAGCACAATTTATCGACGCATGCAGGTCTGACGCGTCGAGGACTAATTCCGTCAGAGCAGTTCCGTCCTATCGACATCGGCTGTAGCAGGCCTGCAGCACTGAGGCAGGCCGAGGTTTCGCGGTAGTTGCGAGCGAGGTAATGAACCTCGCATCGCAAGCGGCCAGGGCAACCGAGCAAATCGCCACGGAAATCGAGGCCGTTCGCAGCGTATCGAACAGCGTCGTCGACGCTCTCACGAAAATCCGCAGATCGGTTGAAGCCATGCGGGTCCACGTGGTGGGAGCGGCGACTGCCGTGTAAGCGCAGAGTGCCGTCACACGGGAAACGTCATCCAACATTCAGGATGCGTCCCATGCTGCGACGCGAATTGCCAGCAATATCGGTGCCATATCGGCGGCAGTCGGAAGAGCGTCGTAGGCCGTCGATACGACGAAGCAGCTGCAAGAGTGCTCGCTCGGTAGAAGCGGGCGCGCGCCGGTGAGGAGCGATCGCATCCTCAGTCGTATGTCGCCTCCATCCGTTCCTTGAGTCCGATGAGCTGCTGAATGTAGGGAGCCCGCCGTTCCCGATGCTCGTGCCACAGTCTTGCAATCATCTGGCTCTTGCTTTCGTCATCGGCCGAACTGTGCTTGATGGCATTGAGCCTTTTCTCATGGGCAAAGTCGATATCGGCGAGATCGGAAAGAACCGTTTGGAGCAGGGGGAGAAGATCCGGAGAGTAGCAATTCACCCGGCTCGAACTCTTCTGGAGATGGGAACGCTCGACATCAGTCGCCATGGCTTCCTCCGACAGTGTTCTCACACGATGTGCTTCTTCGAGCGATTAACTTAGGTTAAACTTACCACTATGTTCAGGATGGGGCAGCTTGGCGCTTTAGCGCTTCTGCATTCTGTCGCACCCGCAGCCTGTCGTATGATGACCTCGACGTAGCCGCTCACGCTTTGATCCCGATCAAGGCTTCCGGTGAGATCTGTGCCATAATGATCGACACGTTCGACAGCTAATCTGGACAGACATACAGACATCGAACAGCGTTCGAGCCCAGGGAGGCACACTTGATCAGCTGGACCGTCCGCATATTGATGCTCGCAGCGGGTGTCGTTACGAGCTGGTTCGTCGCCAAGGACGCCCCAATCTTCGGAGTTGCCCAGATGATGGTGGCGCTTCTTCTTCTCACCTTCATCGTTGCTGTCGTGGCCTTCTGGCCGCGCCGCTGGACAATCGCCCTGAATCGCCTCGAAAAGCAGCAGTGACGGTCAATTATCAAACGGCATAGCGGCCCCTGGCTTATGGCCAGGGGCCGCTATGCCATGTCAGGATCAAGCCGCCCGGTTGACGCGTTGGGCGAACTGCTTCACCCCGGCCGTTGCACTCCGGGTGGCTTCATCCGCCAGTTGCATTGTGAGTTCCGCCATGCGTCGGCTGTTGTCGACGGTCTGCTCCAGGTTGTCCCGGATGAGAGAGCTTTGGACGGTCACGAAGTCGTTCATGGATCGGCAGCGGGCGAGGGCGTTCAGCCCCTCGAGATTAATCTGAAGACGCTTCTGGCTCAGCTCGAGCCATTCCCGTGACACATCCTGTAGACCTTGTGCCAGCACGGCATTGGGCTGCGCCGCGCTCCTGATCTCGTCCGAAGCCTGTTCAGCGAGGCCGCGAGTCTCTCCACCGGGTCGGGCGAACATCTGCATCGCTTGACCCGTCGAGCGGCGAGCCAGTTCAGAAAACAATCCGAAGCTGTTTTCCACGACCTGTTGCATCGACTGGACGATGGTCTGGGCGCTCTCCGTTCCGGTCCGGACGGTTTCGCTGAGATCGTCATTGACGCGCTGAACCATGTCGATCGGTTCGCGGGCGCGGCGCGCCTCGGATCGCTTCGTTTCGTCGAATGCTGCCACGTCGTCCTCCACTTTTTCTGCGACCGCTTCGGCTTCATCGTCGCTCAGAACCTTGAGCACGGCTGGCAGAAGCTCCTTCCTGTCGTCGCGAATATGCTGCTGGAACACCCTTCGCAGCTCGGCCACCTTGGCAAGGAACTCGCCATTGCTCTTTGGCATGCGTTCCAGATCCGCCAACAGCGCGGTGGTTTGCTCATGGTCGTCGACGGCCTGCCGAACGAGGTCGTCCATCCCATGACGGCGAAGAATCGGCAGGAGATGCTGCTCCTGGAGGGAGGCCAGCAGCTTCAACTCCTCCTGGAGGTCCGCGAACAGACGTTCACGGGTTTTGACGGCGCTGTCGGACGTCGCAAGGAGTTTCTCGAAGAGATCCCGCGCCTTGTCGGGAGGCGCCTGAGTCAGTTTTCGCGTGGTCATGATCCGCTCTCAAGGTTTGGATGAGACGTGATCCTGCGTTGAACGCAGGTGCTTTGATGCTCGGTAGTGAGATCTCGTCTAATGCTGGAGGCCTAATGGCCAGGGAGCAAAAAGGTTCGGCCGTCTCCACAGAACGAAATGGTCCTGTGCGGCGAGATCCAGACGGGTGTCTTTTTCCAGGAATGAAATTTGCGCTTCTATCGCTTTGAGTTCGCGCTCAAGCTTTGCTGTGCGCCGAGGTTCAGAGGAAAAAAGTTTCTGTTTCTTGCTTCTCATCAAGCACTCCAGGGTCCGGCGCAGCCCACCGCCTTCTCGAAAGAAGCGGGCAGCGTACGGATGGCCATGATTGTGCCCCCAGCGAATTCTTCATTTTGTATTTGGAGCGGATCATACCCGAGCGCGGCTGTTCGTCTGTCAGGAACCCGACATAAGGAAAGATTTTGTTAACACAGGTTAAAGTGCCGCAGGTGCCGTAACTCAGTCGCTTTCGGGCCGCGAGTTGCCGCGGAACTCCAGCAGGACCAGGATGTTCATGCCTAGGGGCTGGGGATCTGCCGTCTGCCGCTCACCCTTGATGGCGGGATCGAACCCGATCCTCGACGAGGGCAGCTCCTCACGAAGTCCGGAGGGCACATTGGTCAGGCGCATTCTTCTTATCGTCCTGGTTGGCCTGGCCCTGGCCGCAGGTGTTTACGTCACCATCAACCGCTGGCACGAGGCGCCTGTCCGAACCGAGGCTTCGGGTGCTCCTGCGCAGCCTCCGCCTCAAGTCGGCATTGTCGTTGCCCAGCCGGGCGAGGTGCCTTATCCGGTTGAATATGCCGGTCGCGTTGCGGGATTTCGGGATGTCGAGGTGCGCCCACGCGTCGGCGGCCTCCTGCTCAAGCGCGAATTCGAGGAGGGCGCGCGGGTCACGCAGGGCCAAGTGCTCTTCCGCATCGACCCGGCAACCTACGAGGTGGCTCTGAGCCGCGCGGAGGCACAGTTGCAGCAGGCCGAGGCGGCATTCCGTCAAGCGGAGGAGAATTTCAACCGGGTCGAGCCGCTCGCCCGGCGCGGCGTCTCCTCCGATGTGCAGCTCGAGGAGGCCCGATCTCAGCGAGACCAAGCCAGGGCCGGGGTCCAGCTCGCTGAGGCCGAGGTTCAGAATGCCAGGCTGAACCTGAGCTACACGACCGTGACGGCGCCGGCCACCGGAATCACGGCGTTGGAGTCACCGCCGGTCGGTGCCCTCATCCAAGCGCAGCAGACGCTGCTCACCACCATTTCCCAACTCGATCCGGCCTATGTGAATTTCTCCTACACCGACGAGGAAAATCGGGCCTTCCGTGCCCTTAACGAGCGGCGGGAGAAGCCCATCTCGGAGAGGGATCTGAACGTCGAACTGCAATTCGGGCAGGGGGCTGGCTATCCTCAACCGGGCAGGATCGATACGGCCGCTCAGCGGGTCGATCCGCAAACCGGTACGATCCAAGCGCGGGCGATTTTCCCGAATCCTGACGGCGCGTTGCTGCCCGGCCAGTTCGTTCGCGTGCGCCTGACCGGCATCACGCTTCCCGACGCGATCGTCGTGCCTCGTCAGGCTGTGAGCCAGGGCCCTCAGGGTCCCTCGGTCTATGTCATTGGTGAGAACGATGTCGCACAGGCCGTGCCGATCCGATTGGGGCCCGAAGTTGCAGAGGGATGGGTCGTTCAAGGTGGCTTGAAGGGAGGCGAGCGGATCGTCGCCGATGGTGTCATCCGGGTCCGTCCTGGCCAGCCTGTCAGGCCGGTGCCGATGGACCCTCAGGCTGCGCAGACGACCGGCTCACCCGGTGAGCAGCACCCCGGAGCGCGGCCATGATCTCCAAGTTCTTCATCGATAGGCCGATCTTCGCCTCGGTCCTGTCGATCGTCATCGTGCTCGTCGGCCTGCTGGCCATGAGAAACCTACCGGTCGCGCAGTATCCCGAGATCGTTCCGCCCCAGGTCGTGGTCTCCGCCACCTATCCGGGCGCGAGCGCTCAGACCATTGCAGAAACCGTTGCGGCCCCCCTGGAGCAGCAGGTCAACGGCGTCGAGGACATGATCTACATGCAGTCGACGTCGACCGGCTCCGGGACCATGAGCCTGTCGGTCTTCTTCCGCACCGGCACGGATGCCGATCAGGCCACGATCAACGTCAACAATCGGGTCCAGCGGGCGACGGCCGTCCTGCCCGAAGAGGTCCGGCGCCAGGGCGTGACGGTGAACAAGCGGTCCTCCTCGATCCTGCAGATCGTGGCTTTGTCATCTCCGGACCGGCGTTACGACACGATCTACATTTCCAATTATGCGCTGGTGAACATCATCGACGAGTTGCGCCGCACGCCTGGCGTCGGAGATGCGTCGCTCTTCGGGGCATCCGATTACTCCATGCGGATCTGGCTCAAGCCCGACAAGGTGGCTCAGTACAACCTGACTCCGGGCGACATCGCCGCTGCCATCCGTGATCAGAATGCCCAATTCGCCGCGGGACGCTTTGCCGAGGAGCCAAGTCCCGGGCAGCAGGCTTTCACCTATTCCGTCACGACACAGGGGCGCTTCGCCGATCCACGCGAGTTCGAGCAGATCATCCTGCGTTCGGACGTAAACGGCGGAGCCCTTCGCTTGAGGGATGTGGCGCGGGTCGAACTCGGCTCGCAGAACTATTCGACCGTTGCAACCCTCAATGGCGCTCCCACGGTGCCGATCGGCATCTATCTCCAGCCTGATGCCAATGCCCTGGAAGTCTCGAATGCCGTCGCTGCCACCATGGACCGCCTGGCGCAGCGCTTCCCGGACGGGCTGCGCTACGACGTGCCCTTCAACACGACCACGTTCATCGAGGTCTCCATCGAGGAGGTGGTGCGAACCTTCGTCGAGGCGATCGTGCTGGTCGTGCTCGTCGTTTTCGTCTTCCTGCAGAACTGGCGCGCGACCCTGATCCCGCTCCTCGCCGTCCCGGTGTCCATCATCGGCACCTTCGGGGGCATGTATCTGCTCGGCTTCTCGATCAACCTTCTCACCCTGTTCGGCATGATCCTTGCCATCGGCATCGTGGTGGACGATGCGATCATCGTGCTGGAGAACGTCGAGCGCATCATGACTGCGGAGCGCAGGCCTCCCCGCGAGGCGGCAATCCAGGCCATGCAGGAGGTCAGCGGGCCGGTAATCGCCGTGGTGCTCGTGCTCTGCGCCGTGTTCATCCCCGTATCCTTTCTCGGCGGCCTCGCCGGCGAACTCTACCGACAGTTCGCCGTCACGATCGCGGTGTCGGTGGTGATCTCAGGAATCGTCGCGCTGACGCTCACGCCGGCCCTGTGCGCGCTCCTCCTCAAGGAGGGGCACCGGGAGCCGTGGCTGCCGTTCCGCGTCTTCAACCGCGGCTTCGACTGGGTGACCCGGACGTTCACGGCCGGTACGGCCTTCTTCCTGCGGCACGCACTGGCCGCTCTGCTGTTCATCGGGGTCATGCTCGGTGCCACCTGGTGGCTGTTCGAGCGGGTTCCGGGCGGTCTCGTGCCGGCGGAAGATCTGGGGTCGGTTTTCGTCGTGGCCGCACTGCCGCCGGCAGCCTCCCTCGACCGCACTCTCGCGGTCACGACCAAGGTGACGGAAGGCGTTATGCAGAACCCGGCGGTCGCCGATGTGGTGACCTTGGCGGGCTTCGACCTCCTGTCCGGCGCTCAGAAGACCAATGCCGGCGTCTCCTTCGTGTCCCTCAAGGACTGGTCGGAGCGCACCGATCCGCGACTCGACGCCCGCAACCTGGCCCCGGCCTTTGCGGCGCTCAATGCCAATTTTCGGGACGGCGTGGCCATCGGTTTCAATCCGCCGCCGATCCAAGGACTGAGCACGACCGGCGGCTTCGAATTCTACCTGCAGGACCGATCCGGCGGCAGTCTGGACAACCTTGCGCAGGCGGCGCAGCGGGTCATCCAGGCAGCCGGACAGCGGCCGGAGGTGACAGGAGTGTCCACCACCTTCAACACCGGCGTGCCGCAGTACCGCATCGATGTGGATCGCGACAAGGCGAAGGCGCTGGGAGTGCCCATCTCGGCCATTTTCGACACGATGCAGAGCACGTTCGGGAGCCTCTACGTCAACGATTTCAGCCTGTTCGGGCGCACTTACCGGGTCAGCCTCTCGTCGGAGGCCGAGTTCCGGCAGTCTCCCAACGACCTGCAGCACGTGTTCGTCCGCTCCGACAACGGCACTATGGTCCCCTTGAACGTGCTCCTCACCACCACCCGCATCGTCGGCCCCGACGTGGTGGACCGGTTCAATGTCTTCCCGGCCGCGAAGATCCAGGGCAACCCGGCGCCAGGATTCTCGTCGGGCCAGGCCATTGCGGCCATGGAGCAGGTCGTTGCCCAGACCCTGTCGTCCGACTACTCTATCGGCTGGACGGGATCCGCCTACCAGGAACTGCAATCGGCCGGCACCGGGTCGCAAGGGTTCCTCTTGGGCCTCGTCATGGTCTTCCTCATCCTCGCCGCACAATACGAGCGCTGGTCTCTGCCCTTTGCCGTCATCACGGCCGTGCCCTTTGCCGTCTTCGGCGCGATCGTCGCCATCTGGCTTCGGGGGATCGAGAACGACATCTACTTCCAGGTCGGGCTCGTCACCCTCATTGGCTTGGCGGCCAAGAATGCGATCCTGATCGTCGAATTCGCGGCCGATCGATATAGGGCGGGGGAGACCGTCTACGACGCGGCGCTCGATGCCGCTCGGCTTCGATTCAGGCCCATCGTGATGACGTCGCTCGCCTTCATCCTGGGCGTCGTGCCGCTCGCGATATCGACAGGCGCAGGTTCGGCGAGCCGTCACTCGGTCGGGACGGGCGTCATCGGCGGCATGCTGGCCGCAACCTTCCTGGCCATTCTCTTCGTGCCGCTATTCTTCCGCCTGGTGACGCGGGAGCGGAAGCCGGCAGATCTGGCGTCCGTCCCGGCGATCCCGGAATCTGCGCCTGCGAATGAGGTCTAGATCCCGATGGCGACGCGATGGCTCATCAGCGCCGGCGCAGCCGCTCGATGGCTTCCTTGTGGGCGGCGGGATCGACATCGTATTCCTCGGCCAGACGCCCGATCTCGGCTTGCCGGTCCTCGGCGGAGAGCTTCGGGTTGAGGCTCGCGACCGCGGCCAGGAAGGAGGCGCCCGCAAAGACCGGGTCGCGCCGCCGCGCGGTCTGCTCCCGCTCCTTCTTCAACTCCGCCTGACGTTGACGGTAGGTATCCAACGGGCCTAGCGCCCGCACGGCCCTGTTGCGCAAGGCTTGCACCGGGAGGTCGTGCTCTCCGGCAATGTCAGGAAGGACCTGCTCCGGATCTTCTCCGGCCATAAGGGCATCGGCAAGGTCTTCGAGTGCGGATACAAACGGATCCATATCGGCCCCTTCAAGTGCGATGATCGTCAACGGATGGTGATCTGTTCGGTTCTGGGCAAAGTGTTGCCCAAGGCTCGTGCTGACCAATAATCCTTCAGACCGATTCTCGCCCGCCCGACACCATCAACCTGAAGACGGAAACCACGATCATGGCCGAACGGATGCAGGAGCAACCCGATCCCTATCTCTGGCTGGAGGATGTGGAGGGACCTGAAGCGCTCGCCTGGGTGCGCGCCCACAACGAGATCACGGCGGCAGCCCTGTGCGATCCCGCTTTTGAAAGTGATCAGCAGGCGCTCTACGAAATCTCCACACGCCCTGACAACATTCCATTCATCACCCGAAGACGCGGTCTCCTCTACAATTTCTGGCAGGATGTGAACCATGTGCGCGGCCTGTGGCGGCGTACGTCGATGGAGAGCTACCGGACATCGCAACCCTCCTGGGAGACGATTCTCGATATCGACGCGCTGGCGCAGGAGGAAGGCGAGGACTGGGTCTGGAAGGGCTGTGGGACACTCCAGCCGGAGCAGCACTACGGACTGGTCAGCCTGTCCCGCGGCGGAGCTGACGCGGTGGAGATCCGGGAGTTCGACCTCGTCGAGAAGCGCTTCGTCGAAAATGGCTTCGCCCTTCCCGAGGCCAAGGGCGGTGCCGCCTGGCTCGACAAGGACCAGTTGCTGGTGTCCACGACGCTCGGCGGGAATGCCGCGACCGCGTCGGGATATCCGCGAACCGTCCGGCTGTGGCAACGCGGCTCGGACTTTCACCAATCTCCCGTGCTCTTCCAGGGCGAGTACAACGACATCTATATCTCGGCATCCGTCGACCTGGAACCAGGCTACGAGCGGATCTTCTACCGGCGCCAGATCACCTTCGAGGAGGGGATCAGCTATCTCGCGCAGGAGCAAGGCGATCCCCTGCGTATCGACTTGCCCCTCGATGCCCGTTTCGGCGTCGAGCAGGACTGGATGGTGGTCAAGCTCAAGAGCGACTGGCACCTGCCGGGACGGACCTATGCGGCGGATTCTCTCCTCGCAATCAGCTTCTCCCGCTTCATGGCCGGCGACCGGACCTTCGAAGTGCTGTTCGAGCCCGGACCGCGCCGGGTGCTCGCCGGGTTCTGGGCGACAAAATCCCGGCTCGTGCTCACGGTGCTCGACAATCTGGCGAGCCAGATCTGGCTCGCGACGCCTGGGACGCCATGGCGGCTGGAGCGATTGGCAGGACTTCCGGAGACTGCGGCCGTCCATGCCATGTCGCTCGATGCAAGCATATTCGAGCGCACAGACGAGTTTCTCCTGTCGATCTCCAGTTTCATCGAACCGACGAAACTGGCCCTCGTGACCGAGGACATGCGGATCGAGGTGCTCAAGGAATCCCCGCCCGCGTTCGATGCTTCGGGCTTGGAGGTGACCCGGCACGAGGCCGTCTCCGTGGATGGCGAGCGCATTCCCTACTACCAGATCGGGCCGAGGGAGCAGCAGGATCCCCGTCCTGCCGTGCTCTACGGCTATGGCGGATTCTCGGTCTCCATGACGCCGGGCTATCTCGGCGGCATCGGCAAGACCTGGCTGGAGCGCGGCCATGTCTGGGTGGTCGCCAACATCCGCGGCGGCGGCGAGTTCGGGGCGGTCTGGCACAAGGCCGGCATGCGCGAAGGCAAGCGCCTGTCCCACGATGATTTCGCCGCCATTGCCCAGGATCTCGCCAAGCGCGGTGTCACCACGGAAAAGCAGCTTGCCGCCTATGGCGGTTCGAACGGGGGCCTGCTCGTCGGCAACATGCTGACCCGCTACCCCGAGCTTTTCGGGGCGATCTGGTGCACCGTGCCGCTTCTCGACATGCGGCGCTATACGCGCCTTCTGGCGGGCCCGAGCTGGGTAGCCGAATACGGAGACCCCGACAAGCCCGAGGACTGGGCCTATATGGCGGGCTTCTCGGCCTATCAGAACCTACAGGAGGGCCGGGAGTACCCGCCGGTGCTGCTGGTCACGTCACGGCGCGACGACCGGGTCCATCCGGGCCACGCCCGCAAGATGGCCGCCAAGCTCGAAGCGATGAAGCAGCCGGTGCTCTTCTACGAGCCCGATGACGGGGGACACGGGGCGGCCAACAAAAAGCAGGCAGCGTTTTTGACCGCCCTTGGGTTGTCTTTTCTCAGGAAGAATCTCACCGGAGAAGGCCGGGTCTGAAACTCGCCTGGGGACAAGCGGCGCGGAGGGGGCCGATGCTTGCCAGCACGTCCCTTGATATTGCACGCTGCCGGCATCACATAGAGGGAGAAAGAATCGGCCGTTCAAGGCTTTAAGTCATGCTTCCCGAGCTTCTGGGCTGATCCTGGCGGCACCGAGCATTTCCCTTGCAAAACATCTGCGCCTCTCCGGTGTTAATCTCGGCATGAAGTCGGAACCCCGAGCAGGTGCTCATGAACAGAGCCTGAGTGGCAAGAGGCTACTCCGGCACGTGAAAGTCTGAATGTCCAAGAAGTCGAAACACCTCGTCAGCCTCAATCATCTGCCCGGAATCCTGCTCGCCAGCGTGGCCGAATGCGAGCGGTGGATCGAGGCTGGGCTGATCCCGGTGGCCGAGCGCCGAACCTTTCAGAAGCGCGGACGAAGCTTCGAGGCGCCGATGTTCGATCCGGAGGTCGTCGCGGCCTTGGCGGCCCAGGTTCCTGCCTGGCGCGCGCAAGGGGGCGAAGGGCCTGAGCAGAAGGGGCCAACGCACGGAACCGCCCGTGACGAGGACACCTTCCAGCCGATGGACGATGCTGCCCATCGGCGTCGGCAAAGCATCCTCGCGGCCGTTCGGAAGAACACCGGGATCTATATAGTCGAAGATATTCGTAGGATCGAAAGAGGGCGTTGGAAGCCGGAGCGTGTCTTTGCGGGTTACAGGGCGGTTTTCAGCCGGCCGATGCAGGTCCTGTCGGACAGCGCTCCCGTCGATATCGCCATCGAATACGCTCTTGCCGAGCCGCTGGAAGTGGCCGCCGTCGCACTTGCGCCGGCGCGCGTGGAACGCGCCGAGCTCGCGGCTGCCTCCGAGGTGCTTGAGGCGAGGCTCATCGAGTTGCGCGATGCGACCTTTGCGGCCTGCGAGCAGGAACTGGCGAGCTGGCGCGACGAGCTCGAGACCTATCTCGATGCCTATGAGGATTCGGACGAGCGCCAGGCCATCCTCGGCGGGATCCAGTCGGCTCTCGAAAAGCTCGACAAAATCCATGCTTCCGATAAGGGCGGTCCTGCGGGTGCGGGACGCAAGCTCCGGCAGAAACTTGACGATTACCGGTCCAGGGCTGCCGCCCGGCGGCTGAGGCATCTGCGCGAGGCGCAGATCCGCGAGGCCTCCGGATACGAAAGCTATGCGGCGATCTTTCCTGTCGCACGCTCCCTGAACCGCCGCTTCCTGTTCCTTGCCGGGCCGACCAATTCCGGCAAGACCTACGGGGCTCTGAAGCTCGCACGTGAGGCCGAGACGGCCGAGATCCTCTCGCCCCTGCGGCTTCTCGCACTGGAACACTTCGAACGCATGAGCGAGGACGGGCTCGCGGCCGGCATGGTGACCGGTGAGGAGCGCGTGCTGCCGGAAGGCGCGACCCATATTGCCCGTACGATCGAAACGCTGGACCTGCACCGCGTCGTCGACGTTTGCGTGATCGACGAGGTGCAGATGCTAGGGGATCCGAGCCGCGGCTGGGCCTGGACGCAGGCGATGGTCGGAGCGCCTGCGAAGCTCGTGGTGCTGACCGGGGCGCCGGAGGCCATCCCCCTCGTCGAGCATCTGCTCGCCATGACCGGCGAGCCGCTGGAGGTGAAGATTCTGAAGCGCAAGGGCAAGCTGCGCGTGGAAGGCGTGCCGGCCAATCTCAACAAGCTGATGCGGGGCGATGCCGTCGTGGCCTTCACTCGCCGCGATGTGCACGACCTGCGCACGCGCCTGGTCGCGGCCGGGCGCACGGTGGCAACCGTCTATGGTGCACTTGGGCCGGAAGTCCGTCGGGCGGAGGCCGCGCGCTTCCGCAACGGCGAGGCGGAAATCCTTGTCGCGACGGATGCGATCGGGATGGGCTTGAACATCGGTCCGCTCAGGAGGGTCGTGTTCTCGACCCTGCGCAAGTTCGACGGCGTGCGCGAGCGACAGCTCAGCGCCATGGAGATCAAGCAGATCGCCGGTCGGGCAGGGCGCTTCGGCCACCATGACGAAGGCCTCGTGACGGCGCTGCCCGAGACGGGCGCCTATGCCCAGGTCGAGACCGTCATCCGCAACGCGCTGAATGGCGATGCCGCCAAACTGCGTGGCAAGGCTTTCGTGCGTCCGAACCAGGAGACGGTGCTGTCGGCAAGCCAGGTGTTGCAGACCGACCGGCTGGGCCGTGTCCTCCGCCATCTGTACGACACGCTCGTTGCCGGTCATCCGGATCTGCGCATGGCCGATATGGACGAGATGATCGAACTGGCGACGCTTCTCGACACCGTCGACATGCCGATCCTCGACCGCCTGTCCTATTCCATGGCACCGGTCGACGGGCGTGAGCAGCTGGCCGTCGAACTCCTCCTCGACTGGGCACGTCAGCATGCTCTGCATGGTCGCGTCCATGCGCCTGAGTTCGGCGTGAATACGGATCTTCTGAAGCTGGAAGCCCGGGTCAAGATCGCTACGACTTGGCTCTGGCTGGCTCAACGCTATCCGGAAGTCTTCGAGGACGTGGAGGCAGTCGTCGATCTGCGCGCAAGCCTCAATGCGAAGATCGAGGAAAAGCTTGTCGCAACCTCCGTCTCGCAGCGCCGCAGACAGGACGAGAAGTCCCGGCGCGGCAGGAGCGCGAAACCACAGCGCCAGAAAAGCAGGCGTCGCGACCGGACTGAAGCTGCGGCGGACGAATTGGAATCGTATCGCGTCAGAGGGCGGTGACCCTCATGGCGCGAGTTCCTGCTCCACGAGCGCGACCCAGAAGGCGACCCCGGTGGGAATGGCTTCGTCGTTGAAGTCATATGCAGTGTTGTGGTGCAGCGCTCCGTCGACGGCAGGCCCGTTGCCGAGCCACACATAGGCGCCCGGCGCGGTCTCTCCGAAGAAAGCGAAATCGTCGCCTGCCGTCGACGGCTCGAAATCCGTCACGACCTTGGAGCCGCACACGGCCTGAGCCGCCTTGAGCGCACGGGCCGTTGCGTCCGCATGGTTGACGACCGGCGGAATGCGGCGGCGGAACTCATAGGAAGCCTGGATGCCGAACATCGCGGCGACGCCACGCGCCAGCCGCTCGATTTCCACTTCAAGCTGATCGCGCACCTCGGCCGAGTAAGCACGCGCCGTGCCGCCGATCTCCACCACATCGGGGATGACGTTGAGCGCCCGCGGATCTCCGGCTTGGATCGAACAGGCGCTCACCACGGCGGGCTGCAACGGATTGACCACGCGGCCGACGATGGTTTGCAGGGCGGAGAGGAAGTGACCGCTCGCTGTGATCGGATCCTTACCGAGATGCGGCTTGGCTCCGTGAGTGCCCACACCCTTGAAGCTCACGAGCCATGTATCGGACGAGGCAAGCTGCGGACCGGGAGTGACGGCCATTTCGTCGGTGCTCAGACCCGGCATATTGTGCAGGCCGTAGACCGCATCGCAGGGGAAGAGCTCGAAAAGCCCGTCTTCGATCATTGTCTTCGCGCCGCCCCTGCCTTCCTCCGCCGGCTGGAAGATGAAATGCACCGTACCTGAGAAGTTGCGGGTTTTCGCCAGATGGCGAGCGGCTCCGAGCAGCAGGGTCGTATGCCCGTCGTGTCCGCAGGCATGCATCTTTCCGGCGAATTTCGACTTGTAGGATCGCTCCGCCTGCTCGGGCATGGCCAGGGCGTCCATATCGGCGCGAAGGCCGATGGTCCGCGCGCCGTTGCCGACCTGAAGCGTGCCGACGACGCCCGTTCTTCCCAAGCCGCGATGGACGCGAAGGCCAGCCTCCTCCAGCAGGCCGGCCACGATCCCGCTCGTCCGCTCTTCCTCAAAGCCCAGTTCCGGATGGGCATGAAGATCATGGCGCAGGTTGCGCAGGAACGGGAGATCCGCCTGGATGAGGTCCTTTTGGGGCATCGGGATGTCGTCCTGGATTTGCGGCCGGAATCGTTCGATAACCCGGCAAGGGACAGGCCACAATCATCCTGTGTAATCCAAGAGCAGAGACAATCGATGCAGCCTCACGATTTCTGGCAGGAAATTCATCCGCCCCGAACCTTCGAGCGGCTGCCGGCGGAGGGGCATCGCGGGTTCTTCCCTGCCGAGTTCGAGGATGGCCGTCAGCTGCGCCTGCCGATCCGGGAGCTGGCGGATGGGGAGCACGCCCTTGCGTCTCTCATCATCAACCAAGCCGGGTTCGCCGTCGAAGACGCCCTGTGCGCCAGCCTCGGCGAGATGGTTCGGCCCTTCGAGCCGGAGGTGGTCGTTGGGCTGCCGACGCTGGGGCTCACCCTGGCCAGCGGCACGGCCAAGAAGCTGGGTCTGAGCCGCTATGTCCCGCTCGGGACCTCCCGCAAGTTCTGGTATCGGGAGGAGCTTTCGGTTCCGATGACCTCCATCACCAGCCCGGAGCAGGTCAAACGTCTTTATCTCGATCCGCGCATGTTGCCCCTGATCGAGAACAGGCGCGTCCTTCTCGTCGACGACGTGATCAGCAGCGGCAGGTCGATTGCGGCGGCGCTGGAGTTGCTGGCACAATCTGGAGTCAAGCCGGTGGTGATCGGAGCCGCTATGCTCCAGACCGACGCGTGGAGGGAGAAGCTTGGCGCCACCGGTCCGTACTGGCCAGACCGCGTGGTCGGCGTGCTGCGCACACCCCGTCTCAAGCGGACGGCCGCTGGCGGGTGGGTGGCTGAATAAGCTCTTTCCGACTTGCGCATTTTTTGAGCAGAATGGCTATGAGGTGGGCAGCGTCCTGGCGGAGCAGGGCTTTCCCAAGGCCGTGGTTGTGTTAATGCGTGGTGGCTATAGGCCAGTCCCGGTCCTTGGATAGGGGATCGGCACCGTATCCTTCGGCCGTGAAACAATGGAACTGAGGAGATCCTGAGATGGTAGGGCGTTGGCGCAAACCGATTACAAGCCTGGCCTTTGTTCTGGCGGCGTTGTCAGCGACCCCGGCCATGGCTCAGAACAAGACCCTGACGATCTCCTGGTGGGGCTTCAACGGCGACAAGCTGGAAGAGATCATCCTCAAGCCCTTCCGCGCCCAGTGCGGCTGCGATCTGGTGTTCGAGACGGGCAACAACGCCGACCGCCTGAACAAGATCAAGATCCGCGGCGGTGGCGGCGTGGACGTTGTCTACCTTACCGACAGCTATTCCCAGATCGGCATCCAGGAGGGCCTGTTCCAGCCGGTCGACCGCTCGAAGATCCCCAATATCAACGGCATCTACGATCTCGCCAAGGAGCCTCAGGGCAAGTTCGGGCCGGCCTATACCATCGGCCGGGTCGGTATAATCTATGACAGCGCGAAGGTCTCGGCCCCGATCACGTCCTGGAACGATCTGTGGCGCGACGATCTCAAGCGCCGCGTCTCCCTGCCGGGCATCACCACCACGGCCGGTCCGATGACCGTCCTGGTTGCCGCCAGCAAGGCCGGCGTCGATCCCTACAAGGACGAGAGCGCGGCCTTCAAGGCTCTCGAGCAGCTCAAGCCCAACGTGGTGAAGAACTACAACACCGGGTCCGAGCTCGTGAATCTGTTCTCGACCGGCGAGATCTCGGTCGCCATGGCGCAGGACTTCACCCTGGCCCAGATCCAGGCGGCCGTGCCGACCGTGCGCTGGGCCGAGCTGAAGGAGGGGGACTACGCCACCCTCAACACGGTGAACATCGCCAAGGGCGCGGCGAACCCCGAGCTGGCCCACCAGTTCATCAACTTCATCCTCGATCCCAAAATCCAGCAGACGCTGGCAGAGCGGGGCGTGGATGCTCCGGTTGCCACCTCTGTGCAGCTGAAACCGGAGGAAGCCGCCCGCTGGACCTATGGCCCGAAGATGATCTCGTCGCTCAAACGCCTCGACTACGAGAAGCTCAATGCGGCCAAGAGCGATTGGCTCGACGCATGGAGCGAGGTCTTCGGGAAGTAACTCTGCCATCATGACCTCGCGACGTTTCTGGCGCCCCAGCGGCGCAACCGGGTGGGCGCTCACCGCGCCCGCCACGCTCGCCGTGATCGGGTTCCTGTTCGTGCCGATCGCGGCCGTGATCGCCGGCACCTTCATGGATCCGCGTGGGGCCTTTGCCCCCTACATCTCTTATTTCAATAGCGGCTTCCGCACGACTGTCCTGTTCCGGACCCTTCAGATCTCGGCCTTTACGACGATCATCTCCCTGATCTTCGGCTTCATGACCGCCTATGTGGTGTCGCGGGCACCCGGAAAGCTGAAGAGCCTGCTCATCGTGGCGGCCGTATTTCCGTTGCTCACCGGCGTCGTGGTCAGGGCCTTCGCCTGGCTCATCATCCTGGGCCGCAACGGCATCCTGAACCAGACCCTGCTCGGGTTCGGCATCGTCGACGAACCGCTCGAGATGCTCTACACACAGGGCGCCGTCATCGTCGGCATGGTCTATCTTTTCGTGCCGCTCATGGTCCTGTCCCTGGTCGGCGTGCTGGAGAATATTCCCAAGGACGTGCTGCAGGCTTCCTCGTCGCTTGGGGCTTCCCCCATGGCGACGTTCTGGCAGGTGCTCCTTCCGTTGGCCGTGCCGGGGCTGATCGTCGGCGCCGTCCTGGTCTTCACCGGCAGTTTCACGGCTTACGCCACGCCGCAGCTCCTGGGCGGAGAGCGGCAGACGGTCCTCGCGACGCTCCTGCAGCAGCGCGCCATGGTGTCCTTCGACTGGGTCGGCGCCTCGACCATCGCCACCATCATGACGGTGATCACGATCTCCATCGTGCTTGCGATGAGCTCCATTGCTCGCCGCATCAACCCCATGGCCACGTGATGTCCGACAGACCTCATCCCATTCTCATTGTCGTTGCGGCCCTGGTCTACCTCTTCCTGATGGTGCCGCTGGTCATCGTGGTCGGTGCGGCACCCAGCGATACGACGTACCTGACCTTCCCGCCGCAAGGTCTGTCTCTGCGCTGGTTCGAGAACATATTCGAGATCAGCGCCTTCCGGCGGACGATCGTCACAAGCCTTCAGATTGCCTTTCTGGCGACGTTCGTCGCGCTCCTGATCGGCATTCCGGCCGCCTATGCGCTCAACCGCTTCCGAGTGGAGCTGCCTAAGTGGCTCGGGACCTTGTTCGTGCTTCCGATCCTGGTGCCGGAGATCGTGTTCGGATTCGCTCTGCTGAAGTCGCTGACGGTCGGAGCCGGTGCGCCGATCTTCCTGGCGCTTCTCGTCGGACATACGCTGATCGTCCTGCCTTACGTGGTAAGGGTGATCAGCGCGAGCCTCGCATCCTTCGACTTCTCCATCGAGGAGGCGGCGATCAGTTTGGGCAGCGCTCCGGTGAAGACCTTCTTCACCATCGTGCTGCCGAATGTGCGGGCAGGCGTGATCGCGGCGTTCATTCTCGCCTTCATCACCTCACTCAACGACGTGTCGGTCTCGCTCTTCCTGACCGGACCGGGCATCAGCACCCTGCCGATCCAGATCCTGGCCCATGTGGAGCAGTTCTTCGACCCGACGGTCGCTTCCGTATCCGTCCTTCTGATGTTCCTCACCGTGGCCGTGATGGCCATCGTGGAGCGGACCCTCGGCCTTACCTTTCTTGCGAAGTAGCTTTCCGTGACACAGCCCCTCGATATCAACGCCGTCTCCGCCCATTACGGGACAACCAAGGTTCTCGAAGACCTCTCGCTCTCGGTTCGGGCCGGCGAACTCGTGTCCCTTCTCGGCGCCAGCGGCTGCGGCAAGACCACGACCTTGCGCCTGATCGCCGGCTTCCTGTCCCCGACCAGCGGGTCCATCTCGCTCGGTGGGCGGGATCTGACGCGACTGCCCACCCACAAGCGCGACATTGGGCTCGTCTTCCAGAATTACGCCCTGTTCCCGCATCTGTCGGTCCTCGACAACGTCGCCTTCGGCCTCAAGCAGCGGGGCATCGCCCCCTCCGATCGCCGCAAGCGAGCCATGGCGATGCTGGAGCGCGTGGGCCTCTCTGCCCTTGCCGACCGGGCGCCCAGTGCGCTCTCGGGCGGTCAGAAACAGCGCGTCGCACTGGCTCGGGCGCTCGTCATCGAGCCGCCGCTGCTGATGTTCGACGAGCCGTTGTCCAATCTCGATGCAAAGCTCAGGGTCGACATGCGCGTCGAGATCCGCCAGCTGCAGCGGGGCAACGGAACCACCTCCGTCTATGTCACCCACGATCAGGAGGAGGCCTTCTCGATCTCCGATCGGGTCGCGATCATGAATGCCGGGCGTCTCATGCAGTTCGACCGGCCGGAGGTGCTCTACCGCCGCCCGGCCAACACTTTCGTGGCCCGTTTCGTCGGTTTCGAGAACATCATCCCGTTCCAGGTCGTCGGACGTGACGGCGATGTCGTGACGGCGGAAACGTCAGGAATGCGGTTGCGGCTTTCGCAGAGTCGTTTCGGTGCGATCCCCGACACCTTCCTGCTCGCCACACGACCGGATGGGTTGCTGGTGTCGACCGATGCTGCTGCCGAGGGCCTTCCGGCGCGCCTGGGCCTGCGGACCTATCTCGGCCGTGCCTACCAGTATCATTGCGACACTGCGGCCGGACTCCTCGTCGCCAACGGCAGCCTGACTATGCCGGTGGAAGCAGGTGCCCAAGTCGCGCTCGTGCCCGTCCCGGAACAATGCACCATCCTCGCTACTGAAGGAGGCGAGTGATGGCATCGATCCTGATCAGGAACGCCTGCCTGCTTCCCATTGACGATACCATGAGCGTTATCGAACGGGGGTGGATCCACGTCGAGAGCAGCACGATCAGGGCGCTGGGGTTCGGCGAGCCGCCGCGGATCGAAGGCGCCGAGATCGTCGATGTCGACGGTGATGTGATCATGCCCGGTATGGTCAATCCCCATGCGCATCTGGCCATGACACTGTTTCGCGGTCTCGGCGAGGACGTGGACGACCGGCTGTTTCGTTATGTGCTGCCCATGGAGCGCAAGTTCGTGACGCCCGAGATGGTGCGCGTCGGCACCCTTCTCGGCGCGCTCGAATCCATCGAAGCGGGTGTCACCACGATCGCCGACATGTACTATTATGAGACCGAGGTAGGGCGTGCTCTCGATGCGGCGGGCTTGCGCGGCGTCGTGGGCCAGACGCTAGCAACCTTCGATCCTCCGGATCACAAGACCATCGACGAGGGTTTCGCACTCGTCGAGGAGTTGGTGTCCGAGTTCTCCGGCCATGATCGGATCGTTCCGTCCATTGCGCCTCATGCTCCTTATTCGACCGATGTCGAGATCATGGCGCGAGTCGCCCGCTGGGCAGAGGCGCATCCCGGCGTCCCGGTGCAGCTCCATCTCGCCGAGATGGACAGCGAAATGGAATGGTGCCGCAGGAATCACGGTCTTCGGCCCGTCGCGGTTGTCGAGAAGGCGGGGCTCCTGCTGCCCGGATTGATCGCGGCCCACTGCCTGCACATAGACCCCTTCGAGATCGAGCGCATGGCCAAAGCGGATGTACGCGTGGCTCACAACGCCCGCTCGAACGCGAAGGCGGGGCGCGGCATCGCGCCCATCGAGGCCATGCGCGCGGCCGGCATCAAGGTCGGCATTGCCACCGACGGGCCGATGAGCGGCAACACCCTCGACCTGTTCAGCCAATTCGGTCCAGTCTCCATGTTCCAGAAGCTGCTCGGTCACAGCCGCAAGCCCATGCCGGCGGCCCAGGTGATCCGCATGGCGACGTTGGAAGGTGCGCAGGTGCTCGGTCTCGACAACCGAATTGGCTCCCTGGAACCCGGCAAGCAGGCTGATCTGATCCGTATCGACCTGTCTGCGCCACGCATGCAACCGGTCTACGACATCTATGCCACCCTGGTGTTCTCCGCCATGCCGTCCGACGTTCAGGACGTGATGGTCGGCGGCCGTTGGATCATGCGCGGCCGCAACGTGGAGAGCCTGGAGCGCAAGAAAATCCTGCGCGACACAGGCCAGATCGCCACGGCCTTCAGGGCCGAGATGACCCGAATCGACGCGGGAACCTGATGCTTACCAGACGACCGGGTGCGTCTGCCCGGTCGCCACATTGACGAAGCCCTGCGGAGCGGCCTCGCAAGGCGCGACCAGAACCCAGCGCCAGGGTGCACAGGTCAGCGTCGCGAACTGCAGCCGCTCCGGGAAGCCTGGATACCAGCGCGGCGAGAAGGTAGGCTCATAGAGCCATTCAATCTTTTCCGATTCCGCATAAAGCTGCCGCATCTCGGCATCGAGCTCTTCTGCTGGCCGCTGCGTCATCAGTCCGCCGATCTCGTAGCGCACCTCGGCCAGCACTTTGCCGCGGCTGACGAGAACCCAGCCGCCGCCGATTTCCGCCACGCGATTGGCCACCATCGCCATGGCTTCGTCGGACGATCCGACAATCCAGAGATTGTGCTTGTCGTGAGCAACGGTGCAGCCCACCGCCGTATCGGGCGTCTTCGGGCCGCAGCCGAGCCAGAACATGCGGGAGATCAGTCCCTTGCCCGAGAAGCGGTCGACGATGGCGAATTTTGTGACGTTCCGGGCCGGATCCCGCTGAACTTCGCCGTTCTCCACCGGAAGATCCATGGTGATGAAGTCGTCGTGCCAGTGGAACGGGCGCAAAAGCGCGGCCTGCATCGCCGTGCGCCCGGGTTCGGCCGCGATGGCGAAATCCTTCGGCTCGATCCGGCGCTGGATGTTGACCGTCTTCGACGCCCAGTCCGGCCAGTCGATCGCGGGCAGGGACCCGAGATAATCCGTTCCCTTCGATACCGGCGTTCCGTCAGCCCACACCTCGACGATGGACAGCTTCTCCACATCGTCGAGCAGAACGAAATCGGCAAAGCGTCCTGGAGCGATGCTGCCGACCCAGGGCGTCAGTCGCATGTGACGGGCCGGGTTGATGGTCACGCATTGGATCGCGATTTCAGGAGCGAGTCCCGACTGAATGGCGAGGCGGACGTTGTGGTCCGTCGCTCCGATGCGCAGGGTGTCCGATGCGCTGCGGTCATCGGTGGCGAAAGCGAGCTGCGACCAGTCGGAAAGACCGCGCTGGAAAAGGCCTGAGATGATCTCCGGCATCGAATGCGGCCGGATCTCGATGAAGATGCCGTGACGCAGCTTGTCCCACACCTCCTCGGCCGTCCAGCCCTCGTGGTCTGAGGAAAGGCCCGCGGCGGCAAAGGCATTGATGGAGTTGAGATCGCGCAGGCCCGCGCCGTGGCCTTCCACCACACCGCGCTGCTCGAACGTGGCCTGGATCATGCCCCAGAGACGCTGATGCGAAGGATTTTCCGGGTTCCATACGGCGGGCCAATCCATGACCTCGTCGAGGCCGGCAACCATGAGGGTTTGTTTCAGGAAACCCGCCTGCTCATCGTAACCGTAGTAGCCGCCGCCCCATTCATAGGCCGTCGGCGGAACGGCCGATCCCGGCAGCGGGAAGATCTTCATGGGCGAGCCATGCCGCCGGGCGGTGAACCAGAACTCGAGATTGTGCGGGCCATCCACATTCGAGAATTCGTGGCTCGCCTCGCAGGTCCAGGTGTTGCCGCGCGGAAGAACGAGCGCTGCCTCGTATTCGGGCGTGAGATGCGAGCTCTCGATGTGCTTGTGCACCTCGCCGAACCCGGGAACCGCCGCAAGACCACTTCGATCCACCCGCGCCTCGGCCGTTCCGGAGAACGTGCCTGCCGGTCCGGTCCAGGCAACGCGCCGGCCGCGGATGGCAATCTCCTGATCTTCCAACCAAGTGCGCGTATGGACATCGAGCAGGCGTCCGACCCGCAGCATCATGTCCGCGGGCCGTTTGCCCAGAGCAACCAGAACGAGATCCTGACGGATTGTCACCTCGTCCGCGGCATTCACCAGGAGGTCGTCGGGAAGCGAGGCTGAAAGAGTCACGGGGCACCTGTGGCTATGGTCAAATCCCGTTCGGTATCGGATAAGCGGCCGAACGGACTCACAGCAAGGTTTCTAGCCCCATCATGCCCGACGCAAAACCCCGGCTGATCGTCATCGACACGGATCCAGGCATCGACGACGCCATCGGCATCCTCCTTGCGCTCGCCTCGCCCGAGTTCTCCATTGCGGGCATGACCACGGTCGCGGGGAACATCGGCATCGAAACCGCGACACGCAATGCCGGCCGATTGCTCGCCTTCGCGGGCCGGGAAGACATTCCGGTCTTCCGGGGCGCTGCCGCACCGCTTTCCCGGCCAGGACCTGAGCCTCTGAACCTCCACGGCGCGGGCGGCATCGGCGGCGTCGATCTGCCCGGACCCTCGCGGCAGCCGGAGAGCCGGACCGCTGTCCAGTGGCTGACTGATCTCCTGCTCCATGAGCCCGCCGGAACGGTCGACATATTCGCTCTCGGACCGCTGACGAACATCGCCCATCTCATTCTCGACAGGCCGGACGCTGCCCGGCGCATCGGCCGGATCGTCGCCATGGGCGGCGTGATCCGCGAGGCGGGGAATGTGGGTCCGCGCTCGGAGTTCAACCTGTGGGCCGATCCCGAAGCGGCGGACGTCGTCCTGTCCTCGGGCCTGCCCCTCGTGCTTGTGCCGCTGGACGTGACCCGACGGGTGCGCGCCACGCGGGACTTCGCGGAGACGTTGCGGGCATCCGGAAAGCCGCTCGCGTCCATGGTGGCCGATCTCGTCGAATCCTATTTCGAAACGAAGGCACATCAGGAGAGCCGTCCCCTCCATGATCCCTGCGTGATGCTCTTCGCCCTGGCGCCGGAGCTCTTCCGGCTTGAGGACCTGCGCCTGAGCGTCAACACAGGATCCGTGGAGGCGGCGGGAGCGTTGACGATCGATGACAGCAGGATGCCGGTTCAGGTTGCCCTGGGCGTCGACGGGCCAGCCGTTCTCGAACTCCTCGCCAGGAAATTGACCGCCGTCTGAGGCGTGAACCGGTGCGACAGCGCTTCGGAGGTGACGATGCAGAATGAACCGCCCAAGCCGGAGCTGGACGAGGAGACCATCGCCTTCGCCCAGCGTGTTTTCCAGCATGCCAGGGCAGGGCAGACCCAAGAGCTCGAGGACCTGTTGCGCATGGGGTTGCCGCCGAACCTGCGCAACGAAAAGGGTGACTCCTTGCTGATGCTGGCGAGCTACCACGGCCATGTAGATACGGTGCGGGTTTTGCTCGCCCATGGTGCCGATCCGGAACTCGCCAATGATCGGGGGCAGACGCCGCTCGCCGGTGCTGCCTTCAAAGGCGATATGGCCACGATCCAATGCTTGCTGGACGGCGGGGCGGATACCGATGGGCGCAGTGAAGGCGGCAAGACCCCGCTCATGATCGCTGCCATGTTCAACCGAACCGAGATCGTCGATGCCCTTCTCGCGCGAGGGGCGGATCTCCAGGCGCGCGATGCGGGCGGGCTCACTGCCGAGGCGCTCGCCGGCGCCATGGGGGCCTCGGATGCTGCGGAACAACTTGCCAAGGCGACGGGGCAGACCTGATGTCAGACGGTGCATGACGGCTTGTGCGCCGTCAGGAGCCCGTACCGCATCGATCCCGTGGCATAGGCAAGCCAGATGCGTGGAAGGCTCAGGGCGAAGACGCGATTCCTGGAGCGCGCGTCGAGCAGGTAGCGCCGGTAGTGCGAGTGGGTCAGGAGCTTCTTCGCGACCCTGCCGGCGCAGAGAGACCAAGTGCGCCTGACCCTCCGGCTGAGATCTTCGACGCCGTCGACGATGAAGCCGGACCTTTCGGCCCATATACGATAATCCGTTTCGGTGCCCATTCCGGGGAGGCGGCCTTCGCGGCAGATCGGCTCCAGCAGGTGGCGCTCCTCCCATGGACGGACCCGGTCACGGGCGAGCCAGGCGTAGAGAGCAAGCCGCCCGCCCGGTCGCACGGTGCGATACGCTTCATCGAAGAATCGCTGCTTGTCCGGCATGTGCTCGGAACTTTCGATGGCGGTCACATGGTCGAAGGTGTCGTCGTCGAACGTGTTCGCGAGCCAGTCCTGGAGCATGAAGTTGAGAAGGCGGGACCGGGCCGCGCGCCCTTCCGCCTGCCTGAATTGCGCCGGCGAAAGGGTGACGCCGGTGACGTAAACACCGTAATGTCCGGCAAGCCATTCGGCAGTTGCACCATAACCGCAGCCGATGTCGCAGACCCGTTGCCCGGGTTCGAGGTCCAATGTGTCGACAAGGTGCGCGATCAGAGCCTCCACTGCCTGGTCCGGCGTCTCATAGCCCGTTGTCCAGAGACCGTGATGGACGTGCTCGCCCCAGATATCGCGATAGAACGGATCGAGCTCGTCGTAATGCTCGGCGACGGCGTCCGATGATTGCGGATCCCTGGGAATGATCATGACGCAGCGAGCGCCCGGTGCACGGATGCCTCATGCACTCGGGTCAGGGTGGTGACATGCTGCATGGCAGCCGGCCAAGTTCGGCAGAGATGAAAGACCGCCCGCTGTCCCGCCGCATGGCGCACGGCACGGTTCAGGATCGATGCCAGACGGATCGACCGGCGGATGTCGGATCGAATCCGCTGATGGAAGATCGAACTCCTCCGGCCGTGCGCAAGATACGTCGAGGCGGCCAGGCATCCGCTGTGCAGGGCAATCGACATGCCGTCGCCGGTGAAGGAGGGAATGACGCCTACCTGATCGCCTAATCGGAACAGGCCCTGCAATTCGCTTGAGTCCGATTCGTGGAGAAAGCCGTAGGGAATCTGGAAGATCGCCAGCGGACGCTCGAAGGCCGATTGCGCGCCCTGCAGGCGTTCCGCCAGATGAGGGCACTCGCCGGCGACACGATCGAGAAGCGCGTCCCAGCATTTGCCGACCTGCTCGAAACGCCGGCGGGAAACGACGAGGCAGAGATTGGCAATCCCCTGTTCGACCATCTGAAGCCCGGCGTAGCCGCCGGAGAACAGAATGACCTCGACAAGGCCTTGGAGCGCCTGCTGCTGTCTCATCGCCAGACGATAATGCAGTTTGAATCCGATGAGATCGTCCATGGTGCCGGCCGACGCCCGCTTCGTTCCTCTGACGTCATGCTTTCCGGTAGCCAGGAAGGCCGTATCCGCAGTGATCGGATCCTTCGCCGCAATGTCGATGCGGACTTGCGACTGGTCCGCAGAGATGGATCGCACAGCCTGTCCTCTGACGATCCGGGCACCTCGAATCCGGGCCTGATCCAGCAGAGCCTCGTCCAGGATCTTGCGGGACAATCCTCTGGCGGCGAAGGGCAGGGCGACTTCGGTCAGCTCACGTTTTCGAATGAGACGCAGATGCGAGATGCAGCTTGCCCCGAGGCTGTCGAGGTCGATCCCGAGACGAGTCAGATAGGTCTGAGCCTCGATGCTCAGAAACTCGCCGCAGACCTTGTGCCGGGGCACCGCGTCGCGTTCGATCAGAAGGACGGAGCGCCCGGCTTCGGCGAGGATGCCGGCTGCGGACGTGCCCGCGAGACCGCCGCCGACGACCACGACCTCCTCATTGCATCCACCGGTCATTTCAAACGACTCACGCAGAGGCGAAAAGACGGGTACCAGCGGATCCGGGCTGTTCCGGGTTCCAGGCCGGCTGCGGCCAGGATTGCCTCCCAATCCTTGCGACGGAAGCTGCGGGCGATCGAGACCGGTCCGTCATGCCGGACGAAGCGATGCCATCCCGCCGCCCAGGACAGGATCCGAAAGAAATGGAACGGGATGGGATGACGGTGGAGATCCGCGATGAACCAGCCACGCGCGGAGGCTCGCTCCATCCAGCGGACGAAGCCAGCCAGTTCCTCGTTCGACATATGATGCGTCGTCTGCGAGCAGAGGATGAAGTCGATGGTGCGCTCAGGCTGGAAGTCGAAGACGTTACCGGTTCTGTATTCGATGGAGACGCTCGAAGGCGTCGCCGCACGGGCGATCGGCTCGCTCATGGGATTGAGGTCGACGCCGATCAGGTCGACGGGCCGGCTCCGGCTGCGGCTCCAGGCATGGATCCGGCGCAGCAGGTCGCCGTAGCCATAGCCGACGTCCAGGATGGTGATGCGCTCGCGCGGATCGAGGTGGCGGGTGGCGCGGTCGAGCCATTTCAGGATCGGTCCGTGGGTCATAGTCACGACATTGACGGTAGCCAGATCCTTCAGGCAGTCGCGGTAGTCGTCCAGGCTGACGGACTCGGTGTCCATCCATTCCGTCTCCGGGCTGCGCTCGGCGAAATTCCGGCCCATGCCGGCTTTATCCGGCAAGGGAGAAGCGGAACGTCTCGGCCACCAGTCCCGGACCGAATGCCATGCCGAGGCCGTTCGAGGCCGGCGGGGCATCCTGCATCATCCGGCCCAGCACGAACATCAAGGTCGCGGAGGACATGTTGCCGAAGTCACGCAGCACGCCGCGCGACCAGTGCAACGCGTCCGGTCCGAGATCGAGACCCTGCTCGACCGCATCGAGGATCGTTCGCCCTCCGGCATGGACCGCCCAAAGGTCGAAATCGTTCTTGTGCTGGCCGCGCAGAATGCCGCCGTCGTCGTTGCGGGTCGCCTCGTGGCGGAGTGCTTTCGTGATCTGCTGAGGAACCTCCCCGGACAGGCTCATCTCGAACCCTGAATCGCCGATCCGCCAGGTGATAAGATCGCGGGTCTCCGGAATCGTCGCGACCCTGAAATCCTTAAGCGCGATGCCTTTCGGCTTCGCCGAGACGAGGCTAGCCGCGCAGCCGTCGCCGAAGAGCAGGGCGCCGAGGATCACCTCGAGGTCTGACGTCTCCTGGAGGTGGAGCGTGCACAGCTCCAGGTTGATCACCAGAACCCTGGCATCCGGCTCGGATCTCACGATGTGGTGGGCAACCTTCAGGGCGTTCACGGCGGCGGCGCAGCCCATGAACCCGACCATGGTCCGTTCGAGGGACGGGTTGAGCCCAAGGCGCTCCATGATCTGCTGATCGAGCCCGGGGGCCGTGAATCCGGTGCAGGAGGCCACGACCATATGGGTGATGGAGGCGAGATCCTCGTTCAGGTCGAGAGCCTCGATGGCCTGTTGGGCGAGGTCAACGGCGTGGCTCTCGAAGCGCTGCATGCGGGTACCCGTTCCGGCGAATTGGCCTGGCCGGAAAAAGCCATCCTGGTCGGCCGCAGCCTCAGGGTTCTCGCTTGGCGTCAGGGTCGAGTAGCGATGTTCGATCCCGGAGCGCTGGACCATCCGCCGGAAGATCAGCTTGTCCTTCCGCTCGGGCAGAAACCGGTCAACGAAGCCGATGAAAGTCTGATGGACGTCGTGCTGCGGGACGGCCGTGCCGATCCGGTTGATATACGCGCCTGCCAAGGAAACCACCCTGTCGACCTCGGCCCTGGCCCGGACATCGAGCGATCAGAGCCTTCGGGAGGCGGAGATAGGGCAGCCCGGCGATGAGGAAATGAAGGCTGGCGCAGAAGTCGCACCCCGAGGAGGCCTTAGTGAGACACGGATGCGGCTTCGCTCTGAGCGGACCCGGTCGGGGCTCCGGTTCGAGGTCGTCCCCGCTTGAGGGTCTGCTCGCGGGCGAAGATGAACAGGCCTGCCGCCACGACGATGAAGATCCCGACCAGGGCCAGGGTGTCGGGCCACTCGTCGAAGAACAGCGCGCCGATGGCCAGAGCCCATAAGATCTGGCTGTACTGGGCCGCCCCGAGCCGGTCGGCCGGTGCGTATAGAGTCGCGACGATGAACAGCGCCTGCGCGACGAAGGCCGTTGCCGCAAAGGCGAGCAGCAGGATCCATTGGTGTGTCGTCGGCCAGGTAAAGCCCGGGATCATCAGGATGCCCGCGAGAACGGTCGTGGCCAGGAAGACGGTCCCGATCAGGGTGAACCGCTTCTCCATATGGCCGATCATCCTGCCTGTGATGACGCCCCCTGCCGCGCACAATGCCGTGGCGAGTGCCGCCACGTGCCCCGGCAGGAATTCCTTGAATCCCGGGCGCACGATGATCAGCACGCCGATGAACGCCGCGCAGACGGCAAGGCCGCGGCGCCATCTGACATGTTCCTTGAGAATGAAGATGGAGAGCACCGTCACAAGGCTGGGCATGAGGAACAGAAGGGCGAAAGCCTCGGCGAAGGGCAGGCTCCGGAAGGCCATGACGCTGAATGGCGTCGTGGCGGCGATCAGGAAAACCCGAAGCCCCATGAGCCAGGGCCTGTTCCATCGCACCAGATCGACAGGGCTGTCGCCGCGCTTCATGAAGACGGGCGAGAGGAGAAGGGGGATGAGATATCCGAAGAAGGTCACTTCGAACGGATCGAGGCCATCCCCGATCTCCTTCACGACGGCATCGCCCCAGGCGAAGACGGCAAAGGCAAGAAAAGCAAGAAGAATACCTTTGACCATGTTCGGACGATCCCGCGAGACGGCGGCAGTGGGATGCTGAGGAAGCGGCCGTCGTGCGGCGCGTTCGGACGGGATGATAGAGAAGTTATCTCGGCAGGGCGAGGCGAGGGCGCTTGCGCTCCACGACCACCACTTTTGGCCCGTCATGACGCTCAGGCATGATCATCCGCTCGGCCAGGCGCTCGGGGCGGCGTGGTTGGGCGGCCGTTTTCAGAACGACGGGACGCACTTCATTCTCCGGCATTCCCATGAGCTGCGCGGCGATCTCGACCTGGCTGTCGATATCATCCGTCAGGCCCTGCGCTGCGGCGATCGCCTCCTCGAGGACCGGCGGCTCGACCCGGGTGACGCGCCTTTGCCGGTTCTCGGGTGATTTCTTCTTTGCTAACATCGGGCTTCTCCTGCGCAGACCCCTTAACCCATTGAACTTCCGATTGCGTAATGCGCGATTGAGACGGCAGGGCTGCATTCAGCGCAAGCGGGGCCCGCTCCTGCCGCTGCTGTTGAACGCCACCCAGACGAACTTGATCCATGGCATGCCGTCAAAATGCCAAAAGCGCGGCCTTTTGTGCCGTTTCGAGGGAAAGACACCCGGCGCGACCCTATCCTATGTGAATAAAGTCGATCTGGGATCGCCTTGAAACGGCCGGGGACTCGACCCGGTCGCTTCAGTCGGCCATTGACGACTTGGAGCGCCGGGGCTCTACCGGCTAGCCATGAACGAAAGGTATTTTCCGTGTTCACAGCCAAGATTCTCCTCCTCGGATCGGGCGAGCTCGGCAAGGAGTTCGTGATTTCGACCAAGCGGTATGGCTGCTACGTGGTGGCCTGCGACAGCTACGCGAACGCTCCGGCCATGCAGGTGGCGGACGAAGCCGAAGTCTTCCCCATGCTCGATGCGGATGCCCTTGAGGCTGCCATCGAGAAGCACCGGCCCGATTTCATCGTTCCGGAGATCGAAGCGATCCGCACGGAGGTGTTGCAGGATTTCGAGGACAAGGGATTTACCGTGGTGCCTTCTGCCCGGGCTGCCTCGCTGACCATGAACCGGGACCGGATCCGGGAGCTTGCCGCGACCGAGCTCGGCCTGCGCACATCCAAGTACCGCTATGCGGAAAGCCTGGACGAGGTCAGGGAGGGTGCCGAGCACACGGGCCTGCCCTGCGTGATCAAGCCCGTCATGTCCTCCTCCGGCAAGGGGCAGAGCACCGTGCGCACGGCCGATCAGCTGGAGCAGGCCTGGAACGATGCCGTGGCGAACATGCGCGGGGACCGGAAGAAGGTGATCGTCGAGGAGTTCATTGCCTTCGATTACGAGATCACCCTTCTGACGATCCGAACCCGCGAGGGCGTCTCCTTCTGCGAGCCCATCGGTCACCGGCAGGAGCGGGGCGACTACCAGGAATCATGGCAGCCGACTCCGATGACTGGCAAGCTCCTAGACGATGCCAAGGAGATGGCCCGGAAGGTCGTCGAC
>JAESFT010000352.1_pt1 | contig 32510 bp, 31 predicted proteins | sample 9269451 | NCBI WGS metagenome assembly JAESFT01 (sample SAMN14502557, study PRJNA617106) | algae metagenome | isolation source: Scytonema hyalinum WJT4-NPBG1 and co-occurring heterotrophs from well... | place: USA: Mojave Desert, Joshua Tree National Park, California | collected 2006-05-25
TCGGTGCCACATTCGCAATGGGAGGACACCGTGACGGCAGACAACATTGCAGAGCGCATGACCGGTCGCTTGGAAGAGATCGGGCCCGACCGTGGGGAGGCGTTCCTGCCTTCGCCGGCGATCCACAATCACGCGTCGTTCCTTCAATGGCTCCCGGATGGCTCGCTGGCCTGTGCCTGGTTTGCCGGCACACTGGAAGGCCGACCCGACATCTTCATCCGCATGTCCACGCTGGCGCCCGGGGCCACGCAATGGAGCGCCGCGGACCAGGTCTCGGACGACGAGACGCGCTCGGAGCAGAACCCCGTCATCTTCATCGACCCGCAGTCAGGCTCGGTCGGCTTGTTCCACACGGCCCAGCCAGGCGGGCGCCAGGAGGAGTGCGTTGTCCGCTTTCGCTCGATCGAGCGAACGGCTGCCGGCGTACATTCCGGTCCGCCGCGTACCCTCGATCTGCCCAAGGGCAGCTTCGTACGCGGATCCCTGATCGTCCGTGATGACGGCGCGTGGATGCTTCCGCTGTTCCTGTGCAAGGTCCTGCCCGGAGCACGCTGGACGGGCAGCCATGACACCGCAGCCGTTGCCGTCAGCCAGGATCGCGGCGAGAACTGGTCCCTCCTGGACGTGCCGAACTCGACCGGCTGCGTCCATATGACCATCGTGCCGCTCGGCGGGACTGACATGGCCGCATTCTTTCGGCGGAGGCAGGCGGACTTCGTCTATCGGACGGAGAGCACCGACGGCGGACGCAGTTGGTCCACGCCCGAGCCGACGGATGTTCCCAACAACAACTCCTCAATCGTCGCCATCCGGCTCGCAGATGGGCGCGTGGTGCTGCTGTGCAACCCAGTTTCAGCAGCAGATTCGACCGCTCGGCGCGTGTCTCTCTATGACGAGCTTGGCGGGGACGACGATGGACGCTCGGACCCCGCTGGCGGCGTCGCCATCTGGGGCGTACCGCGCGCGCCTCTCACCCTGTGCGTATCGACCGACGGCGGCAAGACGTTCCCGCAACGGCGGATCGTCGACGATGGACCAGGAACCTGTCTTTCGAACAACCCGCTCGATGGCCGGAACAAGGAGTTGTCGTATCCGGCGATGGTGGAAGGGCCGGACGGCTCTCTGCATCTTGCGTACACTTTCCATCGACGCGGGATCAAATACGTCCGGCTGGCTCCCGGCTGGGTCGATCGGCACTGAAATCGCGAAAGTGTGCCATGGCCCATTGGGCCTGGAACGCTGAATTGATGCAATAAGAACGGTTTCTCGCGCGTGTTGAACGCTTGCCTCCGCAAAAGAGCAATCTTTGCCTGATCCGGCCCTGGAAAGAAACCTGGATTAGGCACGACACTATGCCCTTAGTGTATAAGGCAGCGACATCATTACTGATGAAAGGGTCCCACAACGCGCAAGCTGAAGGGCCGCTGTTGGTTAAAATTTCACGTTCCAGGCTTTTCAACGAACGCCGGCGCTTGATTGTCGAAGCGGACCAACCGCTTACGTCCCGGCAGTGTCGATGAACAGATCGTCCCATCACTGGGTTCGATTTCGCGGACGGCTGCTTGTGGAAAACCACGTCGGTCACATCGGAATTGACCGTATGGCGGCCGCGGTTTTAGATTGCGACTATGCGTATTCTTGTTACCGGGGCCGCTGGCTTAATCGGGGGCAGTATTGCCTCGGCTCTGCGCCGGAACCATCCCGTTCAGGGGCTTGATGTTCGTGACGGGCCGGAAGTGGATGTGAGGGCAGATATTCACGACGAGACCGCTCTATCGCGCGTCCTCGACGGCGCACAGGCGATTGTGCATACGGCCGCCCTGCATGCCCCTCATGTTGGCCGAGTTCCAGACTTGGAATTCTGGCGCATCAACGTCGAGGGAACTCAGAGGCTGCTCGATATGGCTGCCCGGTGTGGCGTTGGCAGGTTTGTCCTCACGAGTTCGACTTCAGTTTATGGCCATGCCCTCGTTCCGACCTCTGGCAAAGGCGCTGTCTGGATCGACGAGACCATTGAGCCGCAGCCCCGCGACATCTATGACGTCACCAAGCTGGCTGCCGAGCAGAGAGTGCAACAGGCCTCTGGCGCTCGGCTGAAGTCTATGATCCTGCGCCTGTCGCGGTGCTTTCCTGAAAGCGCGCCCGCTATGACGCTGCATCGGCTCCATCGCGGCATTGATCAGAGAGACGTGGTGGCGGCCCATCTTCTCGCCTTGGACCATGCGAGTGAGGCCGGCAGGACGTACATTGTCAGTGGGTTGTCACCATTCTTGCGTGAGGACGCCGAGGCGTTGATGAGAGATGCTCCGACGGTCATTCGAGAGCGTGCGCCAGAGGTGGCACAGGCATTTGCTGAGCGCGGATGGCAACTGCCACAGAAGCTGGATCGGGTCTATGCCATCGACAGGCTCGTCCGCGACGTGGGCTTCCGGCCGCAGTTCAACAGTCTTGATGTGCTGCGTGGAGATTGTCGGCCTCTTCCGGCCACTTTAGAGCAGCATGGGTGCGATGCTCCAACCATGACTTGGACTGCCTAAAGTCAGCTCCGGATTAGGCAGCGAAGCCCATTCACTTTTCGGAAGGTCTGCTTACGTGAGGATTGCGGCCTTTGCGCTTAGGTCTCAGATGTGTCAGATCCAGACTTCCCGCTTCGACGAGGGAATGCTTCCTTAACGGGCTATTACTACTAGGAGGCGGTACAGCACTTCTTCGCTGAGATCCTCTACCTGGGAGCAGCCCAAGTGGCCTAGTGTCGTCCTGAATTCGTGCCGCAGAAGTTCGAGCGTCCGTCGCACTCCCTGCTCGCCATCGGCCGCTAGTCCAAGCGCAGTCAGGCGACCGAGCGTAACTGCGTTCGCGCCCAACGCGAGTGCCGTGGCGATGTCGCTCCCCCGGCGTATGCCCGAGTCGAAGATGATTGGAACCTCTCGCCCGACCGACTTACGGATGGATGGCAGGACATCCAGGGTTGCGGGGGGCCGATCGACCGTACGGCCGCCGTAGTTCGAGAAATAAAGTGCGACCGCGCCAGCATCGAGTTCCGCATGGGCGTCTTTGACGGTCGTGACGCCTTTGACAATGCACGGAAGAGGCGCACGAGCGATGGCACGTGCCGCCTGCTGCCAGTTCCAGCGCGATTGTGTGAATTCCAGCAGTTCGACAAGGGGAGCCGGATCGGATCGTTCCGACCCAAAGTTGGCAGGCCCCCTCTCCCCCGGATGGAGAAGCGATCTTCCATCATCCGCTCTCGCCACTGCCTGATGGGGGAATACGTGACGCAGATGTACTTGTAGCCGGCGCTCTTAGCCCGCTGCATGAGATCGACAACGGCATCTTCGTCACCGACGAACGTCATCTGGAATATCGACGCTACGGAGGAAGCGGCCGCGATATCTTCGAGCGGGAACGATGCGGCAACCGGCACCATCTGCTGAATGCCGGCGGCTTCTGCCGCACGTCCGATGGCAAGGTGTCCGTCAGGGTGGAATACGGCTTCTCCCCAGAATGGAGCGATGAAGGCAGGAAAGCTCAGATCGAACCCCAGAACATTGGTTCGGGTGTCCGGATTGCCGATCCCAGCGAAGAGCGGAACAACGAAATAGTAACGGTCGAACGCTGCCGTGTTGTCCCTGAGGGTGACCTCGTCGCCAGTGCCGCACCAGAGATAATTCCACTCGACCTCCGCCAGGTGCCGCTGGGCGTCGCGGTGGATCCCACGCAAAGTGGTGTACTTCACGTCGGTCGCGTAGCGATCATCGATCCGGCCGGTCTTTTCTGCCATGCCTGGTTTCTCAAACTGTCGTGTGAGATCTGGACTGCAATCCTTGATCGACACGCCTCAGAAACATTGGCTGTGGAGACAGGCAAATGCCCGACAGCCAAGTCCCATTGCAGAATCGACCGAAGCTCCCATTATCGTGCGGCGGTGATGATTACTTCGATAAGGCGATTTGGATCACCGAGACTTGCCACGCCGATCGTGGCCCGCGATGGGAGGTCATCCTGGGGGATCCACTCAAGCCAGGCCTTGTTCATCTCTTCCTTTTGCGACATGTCGCTCAGATATATTCGCGCAGCGAGGATCCTTGTCTTGTCGGAGCCGAGCTCAGCGAGAAAGCTGTCAAGTTTGGCACAGACTTCCCGGGTTTGGTCTGCCATTCCCTGCGACAGGTCATTGGCGGCATGCCCTCCGAAGTAGAGCACACCATTGTGCTCCACGGCGCCGTGCATGATCTTGTGCTTCCGGTGACGGATGATTTCGGTCATTGGATATCCTTTGATGTTGAAAGGGTGTGGTTCACGCCGGGGTTGGAGCATAGGGGGTAGTGTCGGTGTCCGGTTTCTCACCCATGCAAATCTGAGCCAGCAAGTGTCCTGCGTAGGGCCCGATGGTCAGGCCAGCGGCGCCAAGGCCATTGCCGATGATTAGCCCCTCTAGTTCCGCGACCCGTCCGAGGATCGGTTTGAAACCGTCGCCTGCGGGCCGGAAGCCGATCCGTGTTTCGATAACGGTCCCCGATGCAAGACCGGGCGCAATCCCAAGCCCCGCATTGAGCACCTCGGCCTGGCCGCTGGCCGTGACCCGATAATCGAATCCGGTGTTGTCTTCCCGCGTTGCGCCAATCACGACACGGGAGTCGTCAAAGGCCAACATGTAGTGACTGGTCATCGGGAGCAGGACGGGCCAGGAGCGTGTTTCGATCCCCGGAAGGCGCAAGTGAACGATCTGCCCTCTTTGCGGTCGGACGGGATGCTCCAATCCGAGCGGCCACAGGATTTGCGGGGCCCAGGCACCCGCCGTGACGATGATTTCGTCCGCGTCAATCGGGCTCCCATCGCTGCGGATGCCGCGGGCCCTTCCGTCCTGCAGGTCGAGCGACGCGTGGTCATGGCGGAGAACGGCTCCCGCCACAACGGCCGCGCGGGTCATGGCGGCGGCGAGAAGCCTGCCATCCACGCGGGAGCCGCCCGGAATGTAGATGCCATCAAGATCCTCTCGCAAGGGCGGGAAGAGACGTTTCGCTTCGGCAGCCGTGACTCGCCGCACAGCGCCAGCCTCGGGCGCGTCGGCAATGCGGGTCTGGATCCTCTGCTCGGCGGCATCCAGTTCCCTCCGATCTTCGGACACGACAAGTGCGCCAACGCGCCTATATCCGAGATCCGTTTCGCCGCGTTGCGTCAAACCCTCGACCAGATCCTCATAATAGCGGGCTCCAGCCGCATAGAGTGCATACCACTCCGGATCGGTGACCTTCGTGGCCCAAGGACAGACAATCCCCGCCCCGGCTAGGGTCGCCTTGCCCTGGTGAACCTCGTCAATCACCTCGACGTCAACGCCGTTCATGGCAAGATGATAAGCAACACTGGATCCGAGAATTCCTGCGCCGATCACGACAACACGCATCTTCAAGCTCCGCATGAAGGAAATAAGCCTCGCGCCGCGCTCCGAAGCGCGGCACAAAGATCAGTAGAATCGACGGGGTGAGTTCCTTCAGATCTCCCCGCCGGGCTCTGAGCATCGTATCGGGCTAAGGCACCGTCACGCCTGAGAAGCGGCTGGTTCCGAATACGGCTGGCACGAAGCTCGAGACCGATTTGTTGACGGCCAGCAGCGCCGAGGAGCTGCCGAACAGGATCGCTGGAACCTCTTCGTTGAAAACGACTTGCGCTTGCTTATATAGATCCGCACGCTGACTCTGGTCGGTGATCTGCCCGGCACGGGCAATCAGGTCATTGAACGTGGGGTTGCACCATGAACCGATATTCGATGGGCTTGGTTTGCCCTGCGAGTTGCAGGTGAAGTAGTTGTTCGGGATCTGGCTCGGATCCGGGAAGTCCCATATGCCTCCAAACATGGCGGTCTTCGACTCCCCCAGACGCGCGCGCTTGACGTACTCGCCCCACTCGTAGGTCACGATTTCCGCCTTGACGCCGATCTTAGCCCAGTCCGCCTGGATCAGCTCTGCGGCGCGGCGGCCGTTGGGCATGTAAGGACGTGTGACGGGAAGCGCCCAGATCTGCGTCTCGAAGCCATTTGGGTATCCGGCCTCGGCAAGCAGAGTCTTCGCTCTCTCGATGTCGTACGCATGACCCCTCAGATCGGCATTGTGCCCCCAGAGAGCGGCGGGGATGAGAGCTCCTGTCACGCCACCCGTGCCGTCAAAGACGTTGTCGACGAGGCCCTTCATATTGATGGCATGGGCAAGCGCCCGACGGACCCGTTTGTCCTGGAATGGCTTCTCCTTGAAATTGAAGGCTAGGAAGCCAGAGGATGCCACAGGAGTCTCAATAAGGTTGAGCTTTGTGCTGGCCTTGATCACCTCCCGATCAGCCGGGCTGGGCGCATTGGCAATGTGGCACTCGCCCACTTGCGCGCGCTGCAAACGAACCGGAGCATCCACCGTGATGGGCATGATGAGATCATCAACCTTCGGCGTCCGGGCCGGGTCTTTCGCCTTCTTGCCCCAAGTATCATGAAAAGCCTTGAACCGTACAGCAGCATTCGTCTGGTAGACTTGCAGCTGGAACGGTCCTGTCCCGATAGGCTGCAGATCAAGTTGTTCAGGCGTTCCAGCCTTGAGCAACTGATCGGCATATTCGGCCGAGAGGATGACCAGAGACTGATGAGACAGGATGCCGGTGAAAGGCGCCAACGGCTCCTTGAGCGTGAATGCAACCGTGTGGTCGTCGACTTTCTTTACGGACGTCAGAGCATCTGCGAGCTTGGTATTGAAGGTGATATAGTTTCCGCCGTTGACTTTGTGATAAGGATGGTCGGCCTTCATCATGCGCTCGAAGCTGAAGACCACATCATCCGCATTGAAGTCACGAGATGGCTTGAACGTCTTGTTGGACTGCCATGGCACTCCGCGCCGCAGCTTGAATGTATAGGTCTTGCCATCCTCGGAGACGGACCAGCTTTCGGCCAGGCTCGGCTCAAGTTCTGAACCACCGGACTTGACCGAGACAAGTTGATCGTAGATTTGGCCTGTCACGATGCTTGTGGTCGCATTGCTGGTCAGTTGCGGGTTGAATGTCTCTGGGCTTCCTTCGATGCAGACTACGAGGCTACTGCTCGAAGCGGGTGACGCGGCCGACATCAAGATCGCCAACGCTCCCACGGAAATCACTGATTTCATCACGCTCAATTCCCTTAGTTATTGTTGCCGCAGTCACGCAGTTTTTGAAGTCTGATCGCAGGTCGGTTCTCGCGCCGCTTTAGAAGGGCTGTCGCTCGTTGGCGCCAGCCCATGGCCGCATAAGGTCCACAGCCTTGGAGGGATTAGAATTGTTGATAATATGATTGTCAAATTGCTTTTCCGCCGTTCATTATAACCAAAAGTCATGATCCCTTAGCGTACGATTGGGGAAAGTAAGATGAATATCAGGCAGATAGAAGCCTTCCACGCATTCATGGAAACAGGTTCGGTCACGCACGCCGGCGAGAGATTGGGTATTTCACAGCCGGCCGTTAGCAAGCTGTTGAAGGGCTTCGGTGAGAGTTGCGGCTTCAAGCTCTTCATGCGTAGTAACGGACGCTTGGTTCCGACACTGGAGGCGCGCCTTGTCGCGGCGGAGGTCGAGAAGCTCATCGCTGGCACAGAGCGGATCGAGCGTGTGGCTGCCGCCGTGCGGAATCGCGAGTGGGGTCAGGTTACGATTGCGGCGCTCCCTGCTCTGGCCTCTCGCTATCTGCCGCGGGCCCTGTCTCCCTTTCTGGCTGAGCAGCGGGATTTGCGTCTGACACTCCAAAGCCGGGCCTCGCCGCGCATTGCGGAACTCGTCGTGGCGCAACAGGTCGATATCGGCCTCAGCATTCTCCCCTTCGATCATCCGGACGTGACGGCTGACGCCGTCGTCCGATTTGATCTCATGTGCTTTCTGCCGGCACAGCACCCGCTGGCCGGGAAAGCCACAATCGGAGTGGAGGATTTACGGAACGAGTCCTTCATCTCCTTGGAACGGGACGACTGTTCCCTGATGACAATTGATCGGGCCTTTCAGATGCGCGGCGTCCAAAAGCGTAATCAGATTGAGGTGCCCATGTCGGAAACAGCCTGTAGCTTCGTTGCCAACGGCATTGGCGTCTCGATTCTCCCGCCCTTCGTCGGAATGGACTACCCATCAAATCAGATGGTTCGTCGTCCACTACTTCCGAAGACCTCGATGGATATCTGGCTTCTGACATCGAGCCGACGCCCGCTGTCCCTTGCAGCCCAGCAACTCGTCGAGTTCATCCGCGAGGCCCTGGTACGATTTCGGCACTCCTGACCTGCGGGATCATTTGAGGATGCTATCACGTTAACTCGATCGCGATGGCACGCTGTGTAGATAGGCGGTATGTCCAAGCCCGTCAGCTACAAACGTCACCGCTTCCCACCCGAGATCATCGCTCATGCAGTCTGGTTGTACTTTCGGTTTCCGCTGAGTTTGCGATTGGTCGAGGAGATGCTGCTCGAGCGCGGCATTGTCGTCTCCTACGAGACGGTCCGGCGGTGGGGCAGGAAGTTCGGGCCAGATTATGCGCCGCCTCGGGCGCAAGACGCCGAGCCGCCACGACATCTGGCACTTGGATGAGGTCGTGGTCACGATCTCGGGCAAGAAACACTGGCTCCGGCGAGCCGTCGACCAGGACGGCTATGTCTTCGACGAGATTGTCCAGAGCCGACGTGACACCAAGGCGGCCGAGCGCCTGCTGGGCCGCCTGTTGAAGAAACAAGGCTGTCCGCCGCGGAGGATGATCACCGACAAGCTCGGCTCCAGGTCATGCCAAGAGCCGAGCACCGCTCGCACAAAGGGTTCAATAACAGAGCGGAGAATTCGCAACTACCGCTGCGCCAGCGCGAGCGGATCATGCAGGGCTTTCGATCCCCAGGAGGGCTACAGAGGTTCGCCTCAGTGTTTTCCGCCGTCCGCAACCACTTCGTCCCACCCCGTTCCCGCTGCTCCGCATTTGCAGCCCATCTTCATTGCCTCAAGGCTATGGCAGTGTGGAAGTCTGCAGCCTGCGTTGCTGTTTGAACCAGCCAGGTGACCGCGGTTGCCCCAATGCGCCCGATCTCAGTTAACGCGACAGCACCCCAGACATGCTCTCTCTTCCGCTCTCTAGGTGTTTGGGCATTCCTCGTGCGTCACTTCGCTAGGAGCCAAACTATCCTTAAGCAATAGCGAATAAAGCTATATGCAGACAGGAGCGTACTATGCATTCAGGATATCATTTGGACGAAGCCGTTTACCTTACGTCCTGCAAGCCCCCTTCGGGCCTTGCCGGTGGCGCCACTGTTGCTCCGAATACAAGCCTGACACTTCGAGAGGCTGTGCGGGTTGTCGTAGAGGACTGGAGCACTGATAGGACTCGACAGTTTAGCGCCGTAATCACGCGAAACTCTGGGCCTGTTATCCAATGGTTAGACGAGATCCGCACAATCTACGCTCTGAGCCAGCACTCGCCCACGCTGTAGGACACTCAGATCGCTACCCTGCTCTGTACTCTAGGTGCTTAGGCATCAGGCCCGCTTCAGATCCCGCTTCATGGTCCGCCAGTTGCCGAACTGCATAATGTAGACCTGATTGCGCCTTACCTCGGAGAGTTGGAGTTCCGTCTGGTTTTCCCTGAGTGTCAGGGTGAGGGAGCGGAGAAAGATGGCCGCGGCGCCTTGCCCTATGTTACCTAGGGGACATTACGAACACTTGATCTAAGCCTACGAGCTACACATCGAGCATTTCAGTGGAGGTCTCATGTTCGGTGATATGCCAAAAGGACGATCCAAAACTTGGCTGGCCTTCATAGGGATCGCTGCCCTGGGCGTCTTGGTCTGTCGGCAGTCGCTCTCCTTAGCTTCGGAGCAGCCCCAGCCTCTCAGCGAGACTCTACAGAGTTGGCGAGGGAGGCAGCCGGCCTCAATTGACCAAATTGCATTCCAGCGGTTCAGTTAAACTATGTAACAAAAGGTTTGCCATGTCAGCTAAGTGTCCGAAATGTGAGGAACCGCTGCTGAGCGTGAAGTGCTACAGCGTCGATATCGAAAGCTCAGGCGCTCTACAGAGCGGTACCGTCTATGCTTGCCCGGCGTGCTCTGCTGCCATCACCATCTCACTAGGATCGCCGCCTATTGTGGCCGGGACCGTCCTGGAAACTGTGACGGATGTTTCAGCCGAACCGGAGGCGGCGCATCCGAGCTTACCTCAATAGCTCCAGCCGCTCAGCGAAGCCGCATATTGTCGATGACGCGCTGCGTCCACTCCGGATACTTCGCCCGAGCAAACAGGAAAAGGATCGGCGCGATGACTGCGATGATCCATACTGCGATCTCCAGCAGGAACCTTCCAGGGTCGCTGGAATAACTGATCCAGCGATCACTCCGCTCGTGCCACACACGACCTGTGGCAGCTGCTTCAACGAGGCGATATGCGCCGAATGCCGGCACGCCAATGAAGAACAGGAAAACGAGCAAATGCCACCGAGCTTTGCGGAGCTTTTTGAACATCCGCTTCGCCCACTCGGGCGTTCCGTCCGTCTCGTCTTTAGGATCCACAGTCTGCCCCACCCTACCCAGATACCCACCTGGAATCGGCAGAGGCTTTGGTCAACTTCTACCTAAGGAGCCCCAGCCTCTCAGCGATGCTCTCACTACCATTGGCGACGATAGAGAGGCTTGGGCACGGAACGCTGCCCATTATAGTTAAGCTTATTTCGACATGAGTCTTAAGTTCTAGCCTCTTTGCTTTGACATCCTATCCAAGGCTAGAAATGATTCAGGAGCATTAACCGCCCTAAGTTAGTCGTGGACGTGGATATGCGCGAAAACCAGAAACTCGATATTGATCCACGCCTCGACGCAGAGGATTGCACCCATTATTGTCCAATGTGGTTTACTCTGTCGTTGGTTGTCGTCGGCATTATCAGCATAATTGGCCATTACTTCTTTGCGTAGGCAACTGCCGCATCAGCCCCAGCCTCTCAGTCTTTGATCAAGGCCGAGAGGCTTGGTCATCAGGCCGCTGCTAAGTAACGACGACCCCGCTGCCTGCCTGATTTTCGAGGGATCTTCCTCAACATCGCCTTCACATGCTCCTTAACTGCATTCGGTTTCGGCTCACTCCCGCCCTGCTTTGGCTGCGTCATGCCACCCTCCTAGACCCTGCCGTGCACATGCCGGCAGGGCGGGAGGACAATTGCTTAGCTTGGGAAGTTCTTCTGTGATCTAAGTCACACAATTCCTTGCGTGCGACTAAAGTCTAAGTAGACGTGATTCTCTTCAATATGCCCAAGGAGCTGGACCTTCGGCTTATCTCCCGTCCAGGGTCTGCGCTGAGATAATAATCGCATTTACTGGTGCTTGCACGGTTGCTATGTGCTATTGTTCCCAAATCAGCCATGGGGCGTGAGACATGCGCCAATGTGCAGATTGTGTGTGGACCTGCACCGCATACCGTGCCCTGGCTAGCTTAGCGGCGACCGCTCTTGCGGTCATACTTTGAATTGTGACGCAGCTGCCCTGAGGAGGCGTGTATGTCACGGGCTGAATACTTTGTCCTTCGTGATGGCTATCGTTGGAAGGTCCGCCTGAATGGCGAAGACTGCTCCTTCCAGACGCAATCCGAGGCCATGAAGGCGGCCATTGATGCTGCTCAAGCAGCTGGTCGGGCGGGCCTCGATGCGCAAGTCCTTGTGCAAGGCTATTCCGGCTTTTGGCAGTCTGAATGGACCTATGGGCGCGACCTCTACTCGCCGAAGTAACACGCTACCTCAACAGCCAATGCAGATGCCCCTCGTCGCCTTCATAAGTTTCTCAGTCCTAGCACGCTCAGCGGCTTCCGCCTTTTTGCGGACAGCCGCACCCATAGCCGCACTCTCCTCAGCGCTGTATACTTTCTCTTCCGCCTTCACTGGCGCCGATCCTTTTGCAGCCCCTCCTTGAGCTTGCACGGCCTGGGAAGTCAGTGTGAGAGCCAAGATCGAGATGGCGGTGAGGATGCGCATGGGTCCATTCCGGTGATGCTTCTGAGCAGCCGAACCTAGCACACCCATCCAGATGAAGCGTTGGCTCGTTCGCCATGGAGCGCTCACTTAAGAGTGACCGCCGCAGCTAGCGGATCAGCCCCAACCGTTCCGCAATGCTCTCTTCGACATACTCATTGTCTCGGATCTCTACGATGACGGCCCCGTCGCCTCGGGGTAGGTCTTGGGTTTTGTGGAGGGCATGGACGAGTAAGCCTGGAAACTTCGGGCTGAGGCCCCAAATCACCCTCTTGGTCGCTTCTCGACCAAGCCAAGGAGTAAGCCTTGCTCAAAAGAATGATCGTTATCTGTTCGCTGGCCCTAGGTGGGTTTGCGATCAATTCCGCCTCGGCGTCGCCAGTGCCGAGTTCGCTTCCGCAAGCCGCAGCCGCTGTCGAGACGCTCGGTACCCTCGGTACCACTGCACAATACGCCCAGTACTACTACGGCCCGCCGCGCCGGCGATATGTTCCCAGACGCTATGTTCCGCCGCGTCGCTATTACGGACGCCGTTATTACGACCGCCGCTACTATGCGCCGCCACGGCGCTATTACGGGAGACGGTACTACGGGCGGCCAGTCGTACGCCCGGCACCAAGGCGCTATTACCGCTACTGACCATGAGCTGGGGCGCCTGCGGGCGCCCTTTCTATTATTGAAAAGCCCACTGGAGCGTGACGCTCTACAGCGGGTCTGGAATAGCTAACGCACCACGCGTGGTTTCGATGTTGCAAACCAAGCGCTGCCTTGTAGGAATACAACTAGCGTACAGGTCCTTCGGTTGCAAGTGGATGGCTATTTCGCAACAAAAAAGGCCTGGGAAAACCCAGGCCTTTCATGCCGCAGAGGCATTGGATCTCAGTAGGTGCCAAACTTGTAGCTCAGGCCGACGCGAACGGTGTGGAAGTCGATGTCGTTGCTGCCGTAGTCGACAGCATCGAACACAGTGTTCTCACCGTCATAGCTGGTGTAGCGGTACTCGATACGAGTGGTCAGGTTGTTGGTGAAGGCGTACTCAATACCAGCACCCAGCGTCCAACCAGTCAGAGTGTCGTCTTCGCTATCGCCAATGCCATCAGAAAGGCCAGCGAATGCAAAACCACCCGTTGCGTAGATCAAAGCGCGATCGAAGGCGAAGCCCGCGCGAGCGCGGATCGAACCCTGCCAGTCAATCGAGTTGGACGGGATGGAATAGGCCACCGGCACACCAGTGGGGCTGAGGATCACGCCCGTGAAGTCATCATCGTCATCTCCGAAGACACCTTCGATATCGCCTTCAACGCCGACCACGAACGAGCCGAACTGGACGTTGTATCCGGCATGGACACCGGCCAGGAAGCCATCGCCTTCGTTGCCACCGAAGCCAGTGAACGGAACGCCGCCGACAGTGTAGCCAACCGGAACATCGAAATCGTTGTCGTCAGCATTCCAGCCATATCCAAGCTGACCACCGACGTAGAAGCCGGTCCACGTGAAAACCGGGACGGGAGCGAAGACCGGAGCCGGAGCGGCACGCGACGGAAGGTCAGCGGCCGAAGCCGCGGAAACAGCAGCCGTCGTCAGAGCGGTCGCGGCAAGCAGGCCGAGGATATAGTTCTTCATCTGCAATTTATCCTTATCGCGAGGAGATGAGTGAGGTTATGGGCCAGGTGACCACAATGGCTATGACATAGATGCAACACTGATTGAGTTTGGGCATTGCTTCCTTCTCGTGGGACCAACAGGCCACGATGTTCAGGTTAACGAACCGTATCGTTTGACACCGCTCTTGCCGCGTGCCCTATTGCTTCAACCTCTGGAGTAGCATCCGAAGGCGAGGAGAACTTAGCCCTGCCCCTTAACAGGCAGGGCTTTTTCATGTCGAAGAAATATAATCAACTTGCTGTGAGGGCTTCACTCGGTAGTGGCTAGAGGCTGCAACTCGGTCGCCGGAAGTTTCACACGCGTTGCTTGATTCACGAAACTGACCAGGACCTCTACGCTTCCCTTCGAAAGCATAGAGACGAGTTGGGCCTGGAGGTTAGTGAATGCGCCAGCCGTGAGCCGCACTTGCTGGTCGGGCCGATACTGAGGTCCGACGAGGATGTCACGGTAACCGGGGAATTCGGACCTATACTGGTCAAGGAAAAATCGCGCGCTAGAAAAAAGCAACGACTTAGACTGTGCAAAAGCCGACCCCGGCGAACGGCTCCGCGGCTATACTAACTTAACATGACATCCCCGTTGTGGAAGGTCTGGAGCGGGTCAAAGTGTAACTTAGAGCGGATCAAATGAAGGTCCGTTTTACTCCACTCTTGCAGACGCTCGGCTTAGGTCAGCCCGGTGCCAAGAACTGACCCTAAGCAGTCCCGCCCCTCGGATCATATCCGTCGCGCGACGAAGAACAGGCGTGGAAAGCGCAAGAGGACTCTTCCGTCAACCTGGAGCCGGGGATCTCTTATCCGGCAAGAGCGCGGGTGCTGGGCAGGCCGAAATAGCAGAGCCCGTCTCCCGGCTTCGCCGTGTAGTTCGGGAAGATGATGAAGCCGTCCGTCGGGGCAGTCAGTAACTCCCTGTTGGCCCGGCGGGCGATGACCTGCCCGGCAGAGACTGCATCGCCCGTTCGCCAAGTTCCCTCAAGTCGGTCGCCCTCGGCCTCGCAGAGGACAATATCTGCTACCCGAATGACAGTCTCAGCCGTGACCTTCGGCGAAGGAGCGTCAATCAAGCGGAGATGCGCCAGGGCATTGACGATTGCCGCATAGCCGACTTCGGCGGCTTGCGGATCCTCGTGCGAGCCGCATTCCAGGGTGACGGCGTAGCCTCCCGAGAAGCGCATATATTCGGTGGTGCCGACCCCTTCGGAAATCGCCTTATTCGCATGGCCGAGCCCCTCACGCTCCGTGAGGAAGCGGCCGTAGGCTTCGAGCCAACCGTGTATGACGATGGAGGTGCCGAGCCTTGCGGCGAAGGCGCCCTCCGCGGCGGCATGGCGGAACGGCTCGACAGGCCCCGTATTATCGAGGGGACCGGCAAAAATGAACGGCTCGCCCTTACCCCGGAACGAATGGATGTCGAGCAGGACATCATGCTCCCGCAGCAGGGAGCAGAGGCGGTTTCCGATCCGGTCCTCGTAATCCTCCGGGATGGTCTTTTCGCGCAGATCCCGGTTCAGGTTGCGGTCGCCCTCTCTCGTCCCATGGCGGTAGGCCTTCATGTTGGCGACAGGCAGGAAGGTCACTTCGCCCCGACGGATTGAGAGGCGGCCCGCGCGGCAATCCTCGATCGCGCGCAGGATGGCCTGCGGCCCGCAGGTCTCGTTGCCATGGACGGCTCCGAACACGATCAGCTTCGGGCCCCGGTCGAGCCCCGTGAAGCGCACGGTCTCGATGGGCGTCTCGGGGTCGAGGCGCTTCCGGTCATCGGATTGCGCGTAGTCAATATCGATCAGCATTCCGGGTCTCAGGCGCTGAACCAGATCAAGTATCCTGTCCCCGGGGACGCCGATGCATCCTGTGGTGCCGCCCCTGTCGGCCTGCGCCGCATGGATGAACAGAGCGCTGCCGCGGCCACGTTCGGGAACGGCATCGTTGAAGCCGATCGGAATGATCACATCGAAGAGGCGCTCGGCGCGGGGCCGCGTCAGCCTCTCGTCGGCGCGCTCGCCATTCTCGGAGAAGACCAGCCGATTGTAGTCGTCGCCGTCCTCCTCCCAGATCATGTCGTCCGAGAATGGAACGAACGGAAAGGCGAGGTCGCGGAGAAAGTCCGGAAGGGCGGCGTGATCGAAGAAGCCGTAGCGCAGCGGAAAAATACCGATGGGGGTTCGTTTGTCTCCCTCCCGCTTGAAGGACGCCTGAACCAGCCCGCCTGCTCCGATCGTGCATGGAATCGTCCAGTCGCCGATCGTCAGTTGGCCGAGATGGGAAGGGCTGTCCGCACGCGGCACGCGAACGATGATCTTCGGAACGCAGGTCATGTCGGGGTACTTTCTGGGAGGTCGTTCAAGACATGGCGGAGAGAAAGCTCATAAGGGCCGGTCAGCCCGACGAGACAAGGGCCCCGCGCGGTGCGGCGATCTCATGGACCCGTCGGCATCGAACGAGATGGGTCTCGCCGACCTCCTGCAATTCTGGCACCGGCGACGGGCGGCAGATCTCCCGTGCTTCGGGGCAGCGAGGGTGAAAGCCACATCCCGTCGGCATATTGAGCGGATTGGGAATCTCTCCGGTGATTTTGTCGCCTCGGCTGCGCTTAAACGGATCCGGAATGGCCGAGATGAGGGCGCGGGTATAGGGATGCCGAGGGTTCGTGAAGATCGTCTCCCAGCCGCCGGTTTCGACGATGCGGCCGAGATACATGACGGCGACGCGGTCGCTCATATGCTCGACGACACCGAGATCGTGGCTGATCATGATGTAGGATAAGCCGAGCGTCTCCTGGAGCTCCAGCAGCAGGTTTATGATCTGCGCCCGGATGGAAACATCGAGGGCCGAGACCGGCTCGTCGAGGACGATGATCTTCGGATCGAGGATGAGCGCCCTCGCGATGCCGATCCTCTGGCGCTGGCCGCCGGAGAACTCGTGTGGATAGCGCTCGGCGTGGTCCGGCCTCAGACCGACGCGCCCGAGCATCTCGGCGATGCGCCCGTCGATTTCGCTGGCCGCCGTGATGCCGTGGAGTCGAAGCGGCGCCTCAAGGGTCCGGCGTACGGTCTGGCGCGGATTGAGAGATGAATACGGATCCTGGAACACCATCTGCACGATGCGCGCCCGCGTCTTGCGGTCCATCCCCTCGCGCGCGACCTCGTGCCCGTCGAGGACAATCCGCCCGCGGGTCGGCTCCTGTAGGCCGAGAACGGCGAGCGCAAGAGTCGACTTCCCACATCCCGATTCGCCGACCAGGCCGAGGCACTCACCGCGCTTGAGTTTGAGATCGACCCCGTCGACCGCGTGCAGGTACCGGCGGGGTCCGCCAAAGAGCCCGCCGCCGACCGGGAAATGTACGGCGAGATCTTCAATCTCGAGGATCGTGTCGTTGGAGGGATCATTCATGGTAGTGGCACCGTACGAATCCCCCGTCGCCGAGCGCCGTCACGCCCGGATCTTCCGCCCGGCAGCGTTCGGTGGAAGCATAGCAACGCGGATTGAAGCGGCATCCCTCCGGGAAGGCAGACACGGGCGGCACGATGCCGGTGATCTCCCTGAGGCGCTGGCGGCCATGCCGAGCACGCGCTCCGAGCTGCGGCAGCGAGGCCACGAGGCCCCGCGTGTAGGGATGGCTCGGCGAGCGGAAGACGTCCTCCGCAAGGCGCTCCTCGACAAGCCTGCCTGCGTACATGACGCCAACCCGGTGGCACATATTGGCAATGAGACCGAGATCGTGGCTGATCATCAGAACAGCCGTGCCCCTGGCGGACGACAGCTCCCGGATGAGGTCGAGAATCTCGGCCTGCACTGTGACGTCGAGCGCCGTCGTCGGCTCGTCTGCCAGGAGAAGGTCCGGACCGCAGGCCAGGGCGATCGCGATCATGACCCGCTGCCGCATCCCGCCCGACAACTGGTGCGGATAATCCTTGACCCGGCGCTCGGGCGCCGGAACGCGCACGCTGGCGAGCGCCTCGACGGCTAGCTTCTCCGCTTCGCCCCAGCTCGCTCCCTTGTGCAGCACGAACATCTCCGCGATCTGACGACCCACGGGAGAGAGCGGGTTGAGCGCCGTCATGGGCTCCTGGAAGATCATGGAGATGCGGTTGCCGCGCAGCTTGCGCATCTCGGAGGCTGACAAATTCTGGATCTCATGCCCGTTGAAGAGGATCGTTCCACCGCCGATCATGAGCGGATCCCGCAGGAGGCCGATCAGCGAGAGAGCCGTGATGCTCTTGCCGCAGCCGGATTCGCCGACGAGGCCGAGCGTCTCGCCCCGGTCGATGGTGAAGGACACATCCTGAACGGCAGGAAAGCGCTTGCCGCCAAGCGCCAGATCAATCCTGAGGTTCTCGACCTCGAGAAGCGGTTGTCCTGTCATACGCGCCGCGTCCGTGCTTGGGGATCGAGGATGTCGCGCAGGCCGTCGCCGAGCAGGTTCAGTCCCAGGACCGTCATGAAGATAGCGAGGCCGGGAAAAATCGAGATCCATGGCGCCGTGGTGATCTGGTCGCGAGCATCCGACAACATGCTGCCCCAGCTTGGATAGGGTGGCCGGATGCCGAGACCGAGGAACGACAGAGCGGCCTCCGCCAACACCGCACCACCCATGCCAAGGGTGCCGATAACGATTATCGGTCCCAACATGTTGGGCAGGAGCTGCGTCAGCATGATGCGGATATCCCCGTACCCGAGCACTTTCGCGGCCTGAACATAGCCCTGACTCTTAAGCGACAGCGCCGACGCACGAGCCAATCGACAGGTGAACGACCAGTTGGTGAGACCGAGCGCGATCAGCAGGCTGGTCAGTCCGGGATTGAGGATTGCCATGATGGCTAGGGCGAAGATGAGGGACGGGATCGCCAACATCATGTTGGTCAGGCCGTTGACGAAATCGTCCCACCAGCCGCCCCAGTAGCCTGCCGAGAGTCCCAGGCACACCCCAATGATCGTGTTGATGAGCTGCGAGACGATGCCGACGGTGAGCGAGATCCGGGCGCCGTAGAGGACGCGGCTGTAGATGTCGCGCCCCTGGGCGTCGGTGCCGAACCAGAATTCGCTGCCCGGCGGCTCCTCCGCATACAATAGGTTGGCGTCCATGACCGGGTCGGTATGCGCCAGCAGCGGAGCGCAGAGTCCGGCGATCAACACGCCGACGAAGAGCACGCCTCCGATCACGAGATTGGCTCTGAACTGCATGGCGTGTCCTCAGGTGTACTTGATTCGCGGATCGATGATCGCACAAAGGACATCGACAACGATGTTGATGAGAAGGAACAGAAGGACAATCACCAGGATCGAGCCCTGGACGACGGGAATGTCGCGCAGAGTCACGCTGTCGACCAGGAGCGATCCGAGCCCCGGCCAGGAAAACAGCTTCTCGATCACCACGGCCTGGCCGATCACCGTTCCGAACTGGAGGCCGATAGTCGTCAGGACGATGACGAGGACATTGCGGGTGAGGTGCCAGCGCACGACCTTACTCTCGCTCATGCCTTTCGAGCGCGCGGTCCGGACGAAATCAGCGTTCATGATATCGAGCACGGCGGCCCGGGTCGTCCGCGCCAGCAGCGCCAGGGGGGCGACGCCGAGCGCGATGGCCGGCAGGATGAGATAGCGCGGGTTTCCACCGCCATAGCCGAAGCTCGGAAGCCAGCCGAGCACGAGTGCAAACAGGTACATCAGCATCAAGCCGAGCCAGAACTTGGGTAGCGAAAGGCCCGACACAGCCCCAACCATGGAGATGGTATCGACCCAGCTTCCCGGTTTGAGGGCTGCAATGAATCCCAACGGCACACCGATGACGATAGCGAACAGCATGGAGGCGAATGCCAGCTGTGCCGTCGGCCAGAGGCGCTCCGCAATGACGTGGGCCACCGGCTGGCGCGTCCGGAACGAGTTTCCGAGATCGAGGGTCGCGAGTTGCGCTACATATTTGCCGAACCGAACATGGACCGGATCCTCTAGCCCGAATTCCCTGTTCATGCGCTGCATGACTTCGGCGTCCAGCACGCTGCGCCCATCGTCGCTCATGCTCGAGGCGAAAGTGCCAGGAATAACGCTGAACATGACAAAGATCAGTGCCGCTACGGCGAGGATGATAGGCAATGTCTGCAGCAGACGCCGCACGATGAAAGAAAGCATTCATGGCTCCTGCCTGACGCTTCGGATGCATGCCCCGAAGCGTCAGGATGTGACGTCATAGAGATGAGCGCTTGTTCGAACGCTGCCTACTTGGCAGCAGGTGATGAGGCATCGACCCACATATCCTCGTAATTCTGGATCGCCAGTTCGTTGGCATTCGGCTGCAGCCCCTTGAGCCAGGGCTGATAGGCCATGACAGCCTTGTTGTAGTTGAACCACCACATCGGCGCCTCCTCACGGAGGATGGCATTCGCCTTTTTCAGGTTGTCGAGCTTCTTGGCCTGATCGTCAGTCGAAGCGGCTTCGTCCAAGAGCTTGTCGAAATCGGCGTTCTTGAACTGGGTGTAGTTGCAGGCCGTTTGTGGTGTCGCCGAGTGGAAGCACTTGAGCGACGTCAGTGGATCGGGGCCCGACGTGTTCGACCAGATGAAGGCCTGATAATTGCCGCTGCGGGCAACCTCAGACAGCACGGTGCCTTCGACCGGCTTGATCTTGACCTTGACGCCGACCTTCTCGAGCATCGGGATCACGGCCTCGACGATGGGGATGCCCCAGCTTTCGTTCGATGTCGCCGTCCATTCGAATTCGAAGCCTTGCGGATAGCCGGCTTCGGCGAGGAGCTTCTTCGCCTTCTCGGGATCGAAGGAGTACGGCTTCATGTCCTTATCGTAGGCGGGCGACGAGATCGGAAGCCAGCTGGTCGCGCGATAGGCCTTGTCCTTCACGAGCCGCTTGATGATGAGATCCGCGTCGATAGCATAGTTAATCGCCTGCCGGACGCGCTTGTCGGCGAAGGGCTTGAAATTCGGGTTCATGCCCATGACGCGGGTATAGACCTCGGCGACTTCGAGAAGCCCTTTCGACAGATTGGAATCGGCCTTGTAGGCGACATACTGCGCCGGTCCGAGAATCGAGGCATCGATCTCTTTATTGCGGAAGGCGACATCCCGGGCCGAGGCCTCACCCATGATCGAGACCGTGACCCGGTCGGCATAGGGCTTGCCAGGCTGATAGAACTTCTCCCAACGCTCCGCCACGAGGCGCGAACCCGGCACATACTCGACGAACTTGAAGGGCCCTAGTCCAATCGGCTTCGTCGCAAAGCTGTCCTTTGCGGCCTCATCTGCCGGATAGATAGAGGTCATGGCCTGGTAAAAGTTGAAGCCCGGATCGACCTTCTCGGTCAGTGTCATCTCAAGAGTGAAATCATCGACCTTCTTCAGACCGGAAATCTCTTTCGCCTGTCCCTTCTCGACATCAATGGCGCCCTTGATGATGCGCACGTAACGCGCGGCCGGGTACGCCTTCGCGCCATCCATCAGGCGTGTGAAGGTCCATACCACATCGTCGGCCGTCATCTTGCGGCCGTTGTGAAAATAAGCATCGTCGCGCAGCTTGAACGTGTACACAAGACCGTCGCTCGAAACCTTGACTTCCTCCGCCAAATCGAGAACCGGCTTGTTGGCATTCGCATCCCAGTTGTAGAGCGCGCGATGGATGGCCTTCGCCCAGATCTCGTCCTGTGCCCGGTTCGACGTATGGATGTCGAGGTTCGCAAAGCTCGATCCGTAAGGCGCGGTGAAGCGGATTGTTCCACCTTTTCGTGGCGCTTCCGCATAGGCGCCGGCACTCATGGCAAGAGTGAGCGCAGTGGTGATGACGAGGTTCTTGAGCACAGCTGATCCTCCCAGGTTATTGCCGTCTTTAACGCGTCGGCAGGATGCCGGCGCGCGAGATCACGAAACGTTATCGATGTTGTTCCGAGTCCAGGCGCGTTCCCCTTTATGGTTTCAAGTAGCGCTTAGACGGTCATAAACGATTGAACCTTCCCGGATCGTAAGATCGCATTGAGTATTGTCAAGAATGTCTTCTGGCGTCGCACTCAGAAGATTGCGCGAAAAAACGGCAATATCTGCGAGTTGCCCAGGAACGATGCGCCCTTTCACATCCTCCATTTTTTGCGAGAAGGCACCGAACTCCGTATAAGCCTGAAGGGCCTCCTCGATCGATACACGCTCATTCCCATCCATCACTGTGCCCCTCCACGTCTTGCGCGTGAGCATCGCGTAGAAGTTGGGGAAGGGATTGGGCTCACAGACTGGCGCATCGCTGCCGGTGGCTGGGTTGAGGCCGAGTTCCATCCAGGTCTTGAACGGATAGCTCTTGAGCCCCCTCTCCTCTCCCAGCACCGATACGTAGGCATCGCCGAAGTCGTAGATGAACACCTGTTGCGGACAGGGATAGATGCCAGCTTTGATCATGCGCTCGTGCTGATCAGGCGTCGAGAAGCCGCAATGCTCGATCCGATGCCGCCGGTCCGGATCGGGCATGGCTTCAAGGGCTCTCTCATAAGCCGTGATCAACTGCTCGATGGCCGCGTCGCCGATGGCATGACAAATCAGCTGATAGCCCTTTGCATGGGCATCCATGACGAGGTCGTTCAACACATCGTCCGGCATCATTTGCACGCCTGTCGTGTTGTCATCTCCCAGATAGGGCTTGGACATCCAGGCTGTCCGGCCGCCTGCCGAGCCATCGAGGAAGTACTTGATCCCTCCGACCATGAGCATGTCATCGCCGGTGCCCGAGATCAGGCCGGTCTCGTAACATTTGGGCACGATCGACCTGTCCGGATCGCCCAGGAGAGCAAGCCATGTCCGCACCGGTAGTCGGCCCTCGCGCTTCGCCCGATGATAGGCAGCGATCTCCCCGAAGCCGCCGCGCTGACCGACGGCGGCATCCATGCAACTGGTAATGCCGTACGAGAGCAGATGACGTCCGCCACGCTCGATGGCGTTGACGAGATCGTCCTCGCTCGGGGCCGGAATAACGGCCCAAACCGGTGCGCGCGCGTTCTCCGCCAGAAGGCCCGTCAAGCGACCGTTTGCCTGCTCGATCAGACCACCGGGCGGCGTCGGCGAGCTCTCATCGATGCCGGCCAATGCGAGGGCGCGGGAATTGCAGATGGAGATATGCCCGCAGGTCCGTACCAGCATCACGGGATTGTTCGGGGCAGCGCGGTCGAGCTCGTCCCGATAGGGATGCCGCTTCACGTCGAGCTTCGTCTGGTCATAGCCGCGCGCCAGGATCCATTCGTCCGGCTTTGCCTTCGCGGCCCGCTCCCCGATTGCAGCGATGAGCGCTTCAAGGGTCGGCGCGGATGAAGGCTTGGCATCCACCCAATCCATCATCAGCCCGAGGGAGATCAGGTGCAGGTGGGAGTCGTTGAGGCCTGGCGTCGCAAGCCGGCCGTCGAGATCGATGATGCGAGTGGACGGGCCGATGAAGGACTGGATGTCGGCCTCCCGCCCTGTTGCCAGAATGCGTCCCTGCCAGATCGCCACGGCCTCGGCGATACCCTCCTTCCGGCCGCACCAGATCGGGCCGTTTCTCAGAACGATGTCGGCAATCGGGAAGGTCGTGCCCCGCTCCATCGAATCCCTTGCAAGCACCTGACTAGCAGCAATGTTCATACCCAATCCTCAGTTACCAGCTTGCGTCCCGGGTCGTCTTACGCCGATCGGGATGCGGATTCCCGCCAGCAAGCCGCGATGTTCAGATGGCATCCAGAGGCCATATTGGCCGCCGGATATTCTTGTAGGGCCGCTCTTTGAAGTTGCGTGTCGAGAGAGCGCCGGTGTCAACCTCCAGAACTTCGCGCGCGATCGGCTCGAAGGCCGCGCGGAAATGCTGCATGGACTTGACGATGAGGGTCGATTTCCGCGTCGGATCGACGCCCAGTGATGTAAACTGCCCGAGATCGGTCGCCTGTCCGTTGTGGGTGATCACGATGATCTCCACGCCGCCGACACGCAACAATGCGCTCAGACCATAATTGCGCCGGGCTCCGCCTCCCATCGGACCATAGGCGATGAACGAGCCGTCCGTGATCGCGACCACATGAGCGGTGATCTCGAGAGGGCCACCGCCCACGGTCGGATCGGTTTTTCCGCCGAGCCAGAGCGCCACACGATTGCCGACCCCTGCTGCCTGGGCCTCCAGCACGGCTTCGGGGTCGCAGATCGCGTGGAAGCCGACATTCCGGAGGTCGGCCTCCAGTACCGCCTTGAGCAGGTTGGTGGCGTCCCCATAGGCGCCGGAGCCAGGATTGTCGGAGTAATCGGCAATGATCAGGGGCTTGGTCGCACCCGCTTCGCCAGCTTTCGCCTGGGCGATGGCCTCATCCAGCGGGGTGAAGTGGATGGACGAGAACGCCCTCTGCTCCCAGGTGTAATCCATCAGCTCTTCGGCGATGGCCTGCGCTGCGGCGCGGTCGTTGCCGGTGACCGCGATGGACGGTCCGATGTCCTGAACGTCAGCCGATGAAAACCCAGCCTGGACGCTGACCACGAGGGCCCGGCCTGCGGCTTCGATCTGATCACCCCGTCGCAGGAGCTCCATCATCGGCGGCGATGTGGTACGCCCGCCATCCAGGGCATACAGAATCGGGCGCCGGGCGACTGCCACCTGCGGCGTTATCTGTTTCGACATGGCCCTTTCGAGCAGTTCCGCGGCCTGCCAGGTCCGCTCGTACTGATCGATGTGCGGGTAGGTCCTGTACGAGATGAGCGAGTTGGCGTTGTCCGCCATTTTCTGCGTCAGCGTTGCGTGCAGGTCCAACACCGCGACGATTGGCGTTTCGGATCCGACCCGCGAGCGGACGCGGGCGAGAAGCTCCCCCTCGCCGTCGTCATGAGACTGGGTCGACATGGATCCGTGCAGATGCAGCATAATTCCATCGAGGGCCTCGCAGGCCGTCAGAATTCGCTCCGATACCGCATCGAAGAAAGAGTCGGTTACGCGTCCGGACGGATTGGCGGAGGTCACGATAGGATGAACCAGGTTCCAATTGAACCGCTCGGCGGCCTCGAATGCGGCGCCCATCGAGGTCCGCGTGCCGACGAACGCGCCGGGAATGTCGTTGTCGAGATAGTAGCTACTGTTCCTGAAGGCGCTCTCGCCGGTCCCTTGGACGCTGAACGTGTTCGTCTCGTGCATGAACTCGGCCACAAGGACGCGCTTCACCATTTCTTTTCACTCCCCAGAGGCCCGGCATCTCTGCGGCCGGGCCCAGTCATCCCCTCCCCAGAGGACGTGGTGCAGCCTGTTGAGCGAATGGTGACAAAGGCGAAAAACTTCTTCAAATATCAACTTCTGCTCAATACATTCATTTTTGATATGGGAGGTAGTGAAGCGTGACAATATCTCCTCGGCACGTTGAGATCTTCCACGCCTTCATGTCGTCGGGCAGCGTGACGCAGGCGGCAGCGGCTCTACGTACCTCGCAGCCGACCGTGAGCCGAGAGCTCAAGGAGTTCGAGCGCTGTCTCGGATTCTCGCTTTTTGCCCGCAACGGCAGATCCCTCGTTCCGACCGAGGCGGCGACTTTGCTGCACGGCGAGGTGCGCAGATCCTTTATCGGCCTGGAGGAAATCGAGAGAACCGCCGATGCCATTCGTGCGAACGCGTCCGCTCACATCAAGGTCGTATGCATGCCCGCTTACAGCACGACCCTGCTGCCCTTGCTATGCCGGGACTTTCTCCAGACGAACGAGACCATTCGCATCAGCATCTCCGCCCTTGGAAATGCGGTGACGGCCGCTGGCATATCTGCCCAGCAATACGATCTCTGCATGGTGGAGGCCGATCTCGATTTTGCGGGTTGGGCGACAACCAGCGTCACTGCCGGTGAGCAAGTTTGCATCGTGCCTCACGGGCACCCGCTCACTTGCAAGACGGTTCTTTCACCTGCCGACTTCGAAGGCGTCGATTTCATCTATTTCTCGGCCGAGGACATGTATCGGCGCAATCTTGACAATATCTTCCGGGACCATGGGGTCGCCCGCCGTCTCAGGATGGAAGTGTCAACGGCATCGACCGTCTGCTCCCTGGTGGCGCAAGGCATCGGGGTGTCGATCATCAACCCGATCAGCGCTATGCATTACCTGAATCAGGGCGTGGAGATGCGCCGCCTCTCGTTCTCCATTCCCTATATCGTGCGATTGCACAAGAATCAGAGAGCAAGTAATCCGCACGCTCTCAATGCCTTCGCAGAGACTTGCATCGAGGCGATCGTGAGCATGAAGCGGGAACTAGAGGAAAATCTCGACAGCAATACGCGAACACTTTGCGCCACTTGAATGTGAATGCGTGGAGGCAGTCGGCACCCACTCCAGTGAACTTTGTCACATGAACTGACGACAAGAGTGAGGCGTATAGATGTGTCAGCCTGGCAGGCGACAGTGGCTTTCTATTGAAGATCGTGACAATAGATCTCGACGCCTATCGCCAGTTCCAGATTGAACATCTCGGACGCATCAAGGGGGTGCGCAACATTAAGACCGACATTCCGATGCAGAGGATCAAGCTCACCTGGGAGATCCCGATCTGACGGCGACGGCCAACAATCCTAAGCTGGCCTTCGGAATATCTCCTGTGGGTCAACCTGAGCCCTCAGGCGAGATTGCGTGACGGTCACTTCGTGGTCCCATTGCGGAAATACGGCTAAGGGCCACCTCGTGCCACTACCGGCTCTTCCCCGCCTTGGTTTAAATTTTCCAAATGCCGTCGATGGGAGCAGGCCGCGCGGGCCGGATACCGCGCGCGGCCTGCCTTCAGTGCCCGAAGACCTTTTCCATAGCCTTCGGGTCATTGTGGACGGCTAGCTTGTCCATGATGGTTGTGCTGGCATCGTTCATGCCTACCAGTTCGACTTCGACACCCTGGCGGCGGAACTTGAGGACGGCACGGTCCACGGCATTGACGCCAGTCAGGTCCCAGATGTGCGCCCTGCTGACGTCGATGCGGACCCGCTTCACAGCCTCCCTGAAGTCGAAGGCCGCCATGAAGTCGTCCGCCGAGGCAAAGAAGAGCTGCCCTTCGACGAGGTAATCCCGCTCCTGTCCATCGGCCGTCAGGGTCGAGGTGACACGGAAAATCTGTGCCACCTTCCAGGCAAAGAAGATGCCGGAGAGCAGGACGCCGACGCCGACCCCAAGAGCCAGGTTGTGCGTGCCCACCACCGTGATCACGGTCGCCAGCATGACGAGGCTTGAGCGCCGAGGATGCTTGCGCAGGTCGTTGAGGGATGACCAGCTGAAGGTGCCGATTGAGACCATGATCATGATAGCGACGAGCGCGGGCATCGGGATGATGCGCACGAGATCGCTGAGGACCAGGATCAGGAACAGCAGAAACGCACCAGCCACGAAGGTCGAAAGCCGACCGCGTCCCCCTGACTTCACGTTGATCACCGATTGTCCGATCATGGCGCAGCCTGCCATGCCGCCAATGAAGCCGGTGCAGAAGTTGGCGATCCCCTGCCCGATGGCTTCCCGGCTCTTGTCGCTGCCGGTGTCGGTCATCTGGTCAACGATGGCGGCCGTCAGCAGGCTCTCCAGCAGCCCCACGGCGGCCACGCTGACCGAGTAGGGCAGGATGATCCAGAGGGTCTCCAGCGTGAGAGGAATATTGGGGATCAGGAACACTGGTAGGCTGTCCGGCAACGCGCCGAGATCGCCCACAGTGCGCACGTCGATGTCGAGATAGACCGTGAGGGCCGTCAGGACGATAATGCAAATGAGCGGCGACGGAATGGCCTTGGTGAGGCGTGGGAAGAGATAGATGATCGCAAGGCCTGCGGCGATCATGGCGTAGGTCTGCCATGGCATGCCGATCAACTCGGGCAATTGAGCCATGAAGATCATGATGGCCAGCGCGTTCACAAAGCCGGTCATGACGGAGCGCGAGACGAAGCGCATCACGTTGCCGAGGCGGCACGCGCCGGCCAGCACCTGAATGATCCCAGCCAGGATCGTCGCGGCCAGGAGGTACTCAAGGCCGTGATCCCGTACGAGGGTGGTCATCAGCACGGCGGTTGCGGCCGTTGCCGCCGAGATCATACCGGGGCGGCCGCCGGTGATGGAGATGAGCACGGCAATGGAGAAGGAGGCATAAAGCCCGACCTTCGGATCGACGCCCGCAATGATCGAGAAGCCAATCGCTTTCGGGATTAGGGCAAGGGCGACGACGATTCCGGCAAGCACGTCGCCACGAATGTTGGAGAGCCAGTCACGGCGAAGGTTTTCGATGAGGGTCATAGGTGTCCAGAAAGCACAGGGAAGCCAGGCCCGTGAGGTGACAGGGCTGCTGAAGGGCTTGTTTGCTGGATGGTCCGGCGGATCGGCGGCCGGAAGAGCCACCCGGAGTTGCACCGGGTCCTTATTCGCTGAGGGCTTTTTGCCTGTTCAAGACGACAAGATCAAGTTCGAATATTGCAATGCACAATCAATGAAGGTCAACTCAGGGTTCAGCCTGTGCCGATCTCCTGCCCTTCATGTCTGTCCGATGTTCCTCTCTACAGCCGACGTTCGCTCTACTTCCGGGAAGTGCCGATACTTTTGAAAAAGTCCGCAAGTGCCATTTTTCTAGCATTGGCACATGCTTCTGAGCTAACTGTAGTCAGCGTACAGGATGATGTACCTGCTCTGGCGCACTGACGCTAGTAATAGTCCGACGAAGCAGCGCCGGAGAGTTTTTCAACATGTGCCACTACCGGACCTATGGCGAATTGTATGATGGATCAAATGAATGTGAAAAGGACGCTGCCGTGGCTCCTAAACATCGAACAGCCAATGCTGCGCTACGCTCGCCGGAGGTGAACGCAGCAGATCAACGGGCTGGCGCTCTTTGACGGGTGAGACCTGTTGCGCTAGCGTCCAAACGACCTCAATCCCTCTGATTCAGCCATCATCAGGAGGCGTCCGTGCGCTGTCGCATCATCGCTTGTCTTATCGTCATGTCCATGGCCGCGGCCCTGTCGAACGGAACGGCAAGTGCGGGTGACACGCGCCCGCAGCACGAGGAGTGGATGCGGAAGCTAGAGACGCCGGGCGGTACCTTCCCGTACGCCCTCGACATGGAAGCAGGCCCTGGCGATGCTTCACCCTCAGTGTCGAGCGGCACGGCCTTCCAGCACCGCTCATGGATCAGGAAGCTCGAAACCCCGAACGGCACCCTGCGAACTTCGTTCTAGCGAAACGACGGTTCAGGATTTCCAGGGCACGGCTAGGGTCATTGAAGATGTGCCCGTGCCCGAAGGCACTGGACCACGTTCTTAGGGGGCGGCATAGCGTTGACCAGAATGAGGTCAGACGCCAGTGCGGGATCCCGCGCCATCTCACGTGCTTGCCTTTCAGAGTGGCGCGCGGCCGTTGCTCTGCCGCGCCACGTCCGCGGCCGGCATGAGCCGGTACAGGTGCCCCTCCGGATCGTCGGTGAGACGTAGAGGAGTCCATCGGGCCCCGTTCTGATATCCCGAATCCGGCCGCGTTCGCCTTCGAGCACGCGCTGCTCGGCAACCACCCTGTTTCCCTCAAGCCCGAGCCTCACCACCATCTGGCCTGTAAGAGCACCTGAGAGGATAGAGGTGTGCTCCCCGTCCCGCTGCATTGTCAGCCCGGATGGCATTGATCGACGGCATGATAACGCGTCCTTGCTGAAGGAAAGCTGGACGCAATTCTTGGGCATGGCGCCTCGTGAGGGGATCGCAGCCCCATGAGGTCAGTAGAATGGCGGCCCCTTTGTCAATGGGACGAAACGGCCCCAGGGAGGCCATGCTGCATCGCCTCGACACACTGGCAGCAACCTTGTCCAAGCTGGTCCGTTCCCTCCGCAAGCGTCAGCTGACGCCCCCAATCCAAGGAGGAAGACATGCTGAAGATGCAGCTTGCGGCAGGCCTTGCCGCAACCGCCCTACTGGCCGGCACGGCCCTTGCGCAGACCACCGCCCCTACCCAGCCCGCTGGCCCCGGTCAGGTGATGACCCAGATGCCACCGGACCTCATACGCGGCTCGCAACTGATGGGCATCGACGTCTATGGCGCCGACAACCAGAAGATCGGCGACATCGACGAGGTGCTGGTCGACCGCCAGGGCAAGATCCATGGCTTCGTCGTGGGCGTCGGCGGCTTCCTGGGCATCGGCCAGAAAGATGTGGCGATCCCCTTCGACCAGGTGCAGTGGCAGTCGAACCAGGAGCTCCAGGCCTCGAATGCCAGCCAGAGCGGCTACGGCACCAACACCGCAGGTAGCGTGACCACGCCAACCGCGCCGTCGGCGGGCGGGGCCAACCAGCCGGCCAGCACGGGCAGTACAGCCGCGGGCACGACCGGCTCGCCTGGACCGGCGGGGACGTTGGGCGGCGCAGGACCGGCTGGCAGCACAGCCGGTGTTGGCACAACAGCGGCTGGGAGTGACCCGAACACGCCCGCCCGGGCCATGGTGAAGATGACCAAGGCCGATCTGCAGAACGCACCCGAGTTCCGCTACAGCAGCGATGCTAACCAGGCGCGCGCGGCGGGCAACACCAACCCGCCGCCACAGACGGGTAACACTCCTGGCAACACACCGCCGAACGCGCCGCGGCAGTGAACTGCTTGAGGGAGGCGGGCGGCCCCGCCTCCCTGCCATTCCAGCTCCAACACTGACGATTGCCCTTCGCAAGTGGCCAGCGGAGCGTCAGGTCCATGCCCTTTCTTCTGCCGAACCAGCCCTATCCCGAGCCGACACCGGCCGATCCCAACCCGGCTCCAATCAGCCCGCCCATTCCTCCGGAAGCGCCCCAGCCGGAGCCTCTCGGCGTGCCGCCCGCCACGCGCTCCTGACTCCTTGTACCGGAAGGCATCGGCAAGCTCGGCCAGGCCAAAGCTGCGGTCGATCACCGGCCGCAGGCCTGTGGCTTCGATCGCCCGCACGAAGTCCATCTGCTGGCGTCGGTTGCCCACGATCAACCCCTCAAGCCGGGCCTGCTTGGCCATCAAGGCACCGGTCGGCACCTCGCCGGCGCCGCCAGTCAGCACGCCGATCAGCGAGATGTATCCAAGGCGCCATCAAGCCTGCGGTGGCCGCGTCAGGTGCGATTATCCCACCCACCTGCTATGCCGCTCCCTGACAACCTGATGCTGCTGAATTCTGCTGCCGTGTTTAACTTGGATCATGGCCTGCACGTTGCGGATCCAGTATCTCGAAGAGGCTTCAGAGTTGTTCCTCCCTCTGGATTTTTCTCCCTCCCCAGCACCTTGGCGAGGGATTTTTTTGGCCGTCGACAAGAATTATGGCATGGCGTGAGCTCTGTGGTGTTGCCCTGCCCGGAACTGAAACCGTTCCGCTGCAGGGCTAGACTTCAGTATTCAACTGGTGAGCTGATCTGATCGGTGGGGTGTTTGTCATCGGTCCCGAACCGATGGCCACCATGGGCGAATCGGGGTGCCTACTCCCTCATGGCTGCCAGGCAGGCGTTGGCTCGCGATCTCTGGATCGGTACAGTGCCCGAAACAGGCCTGCGGACCATCCGACCGGAGCCGATCCGTCAGGCGAGGAGGGGCATCGGAGGTGCGGTCTCTCTCACCTTAAGAGTACGCGTGACGTTCTCCGAACTTGAGAGACATCCATGCTTCTTTCTACAGATTGAACTCTGGGTGAGAGGCGACCCTCTAGGTGCCCCTTCTGTAGACATTGTGCCGAGCGCACGCGTCTTCGGCGCGACTTCGAAACTGCCAGCCGTGCCGGATGGCTAACCGATCTTGAACTCGTGTCTTCCCACCCCCACATTCAGGTCACCGGGGTCCGGGCCCCTCTGGCAGTCCTATCCAAACTGCGATGTCGGACTCTCTCACCTGAGGAGCACTTGAAGTTGCTCCGCATCTGGGAGACGACTGTGACGTCTTACCCTTATACCTCCTCCTTCAATGACACTGCTATGCGTGCGAGTGGAGCACGAGCCCGGCTGGACACCCTTGCCCGGTTTCTCGACAGTGCTCTTCGCGTGCCGGGAACCAACATCCGCTTCGGCGCAGACGCGCTCCTAAACCTGATCCCGGGTGTCGGCACGCTGACGTCGAAGGGCATGTCGGCCTACCTGATCTGGGAGGCGCGCCGCCTGGGCGTGCCAATGTCGACGCTCCTGCGCATGATGGGCAATCTGGGTGTCGATTTCGTGATCAGTGCCATTCCGCTCGTGGGCTGGGTCGGCGACGTATTCTACCGCTCGAACCTGCGCAACATGGGCCTTCTCCGCGAGCACTTGGACAAGGCGCACTCAGTGCCAAGCCGCTTCCAACGCTAACAGCGTCGACACGCGCCAGACAGGCGCGCCTCATCCTACGTCAGTGTCGTTCAGAAAGCATAGCAATGAATAACCCGAACACCGCGCCGAACTTCCGCAACATTGCGATTGCGGCCGCGGTCATGACCTTGTTGTCACTGTTCTATTTCCAGGACATGTCAGCACCGCAGTCTGAGCAGCTTTCCTACTCGGCGTTCATCACGGCGGTGGATCAGGGTGAGATCCGCTCCGTCACCATCCAGGGGCAGGAAGTCATCGCCGAACGCTCGACAGGTGCCCGCGTCACGACTTATGTCCCGCAAGGAGCTGGCCTTATCGCTCAACTGCAACAGAAGGGTGTCGTGATCAAGGCCGAGCCCCCACCGCAGCCGAGCCTTCTCGTAAGCCTGTTGCTGTCGCTGCTCCCGTTTGCGCTGATGATCGGCATCGTGGTTTGGCTATCCCGCCGGGCAATGGGCCAGCAGGGTGGCGGAGGCGGCCTCATGTCCATCGGCAAGTCCAAGGCGAAGCTCCTGACCGAGGCGCATGGCCGCGTCACCTTCGACGACGTGGCGGGCATCGACGAGGCCAAGGAAGACCTGCAGGAGGTCGTGGAGTTCCTGCGCGACCCGCAGAA
>JAESFT010000353.1_pt1 | contig 32498 bp, 36 predicted proteins | sample 9269451 | NCBI WGS metagenome assembly JAESFT01 (sample SAMN14502557, study PRJNA617106) | algae metagenome | isolation source: Scytonema hyalinum WJT4-NPBG1 and co-occurring heterotrophs from well... | place: USA: Mojave Desert, Joshua Tree National Park, California | collected 2006-05-25
TGGCGGCATGGATGAGCCTGAGGTGAAGATCATCGACGTGTTCATCTGCAAACTGCGCAAGAAGCTTGCCAATGCCAGCCAGGGCAGGAACTACATCGAGACCGTCTGGGGCCGCGGATACATCCTGCGGGACCCAAACCAGGCGAAGATGGTGGGCTGAGGGATCGTTAAGGTTGAGAGACGGCAACCAGGCCGCCTTAGCCTTCTGTTCATGCTCTGCCCCCACGCTCCCCGCCAGTCAAAGGAGGTCCGGATGGCTCGGGATGCAAGATCCACCTTTATAAGCGAGCTCCTGTCTGAGTTCGTAGAAGACCACGTCAGGCGGGCTCCGCAGTACGCATTTGGGATCAGAGACGTGAAACAAGGGCTCGCGGGCATGCTTGACGACGCTGGTCTGCTAATCGAGCTGCACTCGGCAGACGATAGCTGGATTTCAGCCTCGCTTGATGAACATCCTCTTCTGCTGAGGCAGCCTGCGAGTGCGGCAACCTGGAAGCCTGGATTGAACAAGGGTGGTTCGAGAGCCGTTTAGACGGCGCAACGACCAGTTATAGCCAAGATTCCCTGCCGTTCTGTTAGGGTTCGAGCATCGGTGGCAACCAGTGGGTCGGTCGAAATTCAACCTCGTGACAGAGGCGCGTGCGCCACCGACCTGCCGACCAAAACCCCGTGTACCAGCCCTCCTGCTCGGGTGAATAGAGGAGAAGAATCACAGGATAATCGTCGTCCAGGGTCATCTTCGGGGCGGTGGTGATGGGCTGGGGCGGTAGTGGAGGGTCAAAAGGTAGGGGAAGGATGGCAGCGCTCCTCTTCGGCCGAGATCGGATGAGCGCCTGATGCTGAGCGGCTTGCAGAGCCTCGGCAACGGCCCACTCGAGCAGAAGATCTCTTTGCTGCTGTGTGAGCGGCTCGGAGGCAGAGCGGTGGTGTGCAGCCTGAAGCTCAGTTCCGAGCCGAGCGAGGCTGGTGCGGTCGAGGCGAGGTTGATCTTCTGGCACTGGGCTAGCCTCTCGTGAGTGGATCTCAAACAAGAACAGCCCGGTGAGCAAGTTCCGCTCGCACGTCGATAGGACTTCTTCTTTCGGGGCTGTCTAGAACCAACAGTGAGCAGAATCGCTGCCATGAAAGCAGTGCGACATCCTTTGTAGGCAGCCCTGGCCGCAAATGTGAGTTCTTGTCCATCACCGGGCAGGAGAACGCGTGATGCAACCGTGGTGGCCGACAGCTCTTGGCATGGTGGCAGGGCTATGCACTAGCTTCAGCTTCGTGCCACAGGTGATCAAAGCTTGGCGGCAGGGAGACACAGAGGCGATCTCGAAGCGCATGTACGTTACAGCGCTTGCGTCTTACAGTCTCTGGATCGTTCATGGCCTCATGATCGCCAGCACCCCGGTGATCCTGTTCAATGCGCTGAATGTAATCTTCGCCGGAATTGTGCTGGCGTTGAAGATGCGGGTGCTGAAGCCCGCTCGGGCACGCTAAGCCATGGAGGCCATGCTCCCCACCCTCATCGGGCTCGCTGCAGGCTGCCTTGGGATCTACGGATTCGTGCCACAGATTCAGAAGTGTTGGAGAACCGGCGAGACAGCGGCTCTCTCGCTGCGCATGTTCGCCGTGCGTGGGTTTGGCGCTGTGCTCTGGACGATCTATGGCTTTGTGGTGGGCAGCCTGCCTGTGCTGATCTTTAGCGCACTCGGTCTGGTTCTGATCTCAGCCATTCTGATCCTCAAAGTTCGCGGAAACGGTCATGCTCCCGCTGACGCTCCTAAGCAGCTAGTTTGAGTCCTATGCTCTCGATAGACCCGGAGCTAACCATATCGCACCGCAGCGCTTGTGGGGCCCGCTGAGACAATAACCAGCAACTTTGACTCTGATCGTGTGAGGACGGCTCTCATGTCTTATCGTCTCTCGAAGCTCGCTCCCGGCAGCTATGATGTGCTGCTCAATGGAGTGATTATTGCCAGTCTCGTTCGCAACGGCGACAGCCCTGACGCACCCTGGACGGCTGAACTTCTCCTGGACCTGCCATTTGGAAAGATGCCGGAGCCTTTCACCGCACCAGAGCACACCTTTGGCTGCCTGGAGGAGGCTCAGGCATGGTTAGGCGTTACACAGACCAGAAGCCCAGCTCAGGAGACGCTGTGATGGTCCACGATGTCGAGGCCTTTACCGCCACCCTTCTGGCCTGCAGACCTGAGCTGGGCTCGCAGGATACTGCTGACCTCCTGTCGGACATCTCTGCCACGTTTCGCGACTATGCGGAGACGTTGAAAGGCTCCGAGCAGATCGCTCCTGCCGAGAACGTTGATCGACATCGCCCCAGAGGCTGTTATGAACCTCAAAACCGCGGAACACTCTGATCGTCCTGGAAATCGATGGATCTTATCTGGACTGAAAGCTTAGAGGGGCAGCCAGAAGGGTCGAGATGGTGCCCCTAAAGGGGCCAGTAGCGGTCGCCTGAGGATAGATGAGGGATCACTACAAGCTCTTGGGCAGTCGCTGGAAGTCTCGGGCCCGCATCAGGTCCATAACAGCCTCTAGAGCGTTTTCCGTCTGACGTGAGTCGACGGAATGGCCCTCGGCTGATTCACTGCCTTGCTCATGCGAGGAGCAGGGTATGGGTCGACCCTACAGTTTGGATTTGCGCGAGAGGGTCGTGGAAGCGGCCGCGATCACGTCATGCCGTCGGGCGGCTGCGCGCTTCAACGTCGGGATCGCCACGGCCATCCGCTGGGTGGCGGCGGTCGAGCAGACCGGGACGGCGGCCGCCCGGCCGCAGGGCCGGCCGCGCCGCTCCAAGCTCGATGCGCACGAGACCTACCTGCGCGGCCTCATCGGGGCGCAGGACGACATCACCCTAGACGAGATGCGCGTCCGGCTGCGCGACGAGCGGGATGTGACGGTTGGGCTCGGCATGCTGTGGCGCCTCCTCGATGCGCGCGACCTGACCTACAAAAAAAGACCGCCCACGCGGCCGAGCAGGACCGGCCGGACGTAAGGGCGGCGCGCCAAGTCTGGTTCGAAAGGCAGCCCGACCTCGACCCAGCCTGCCTCGTGTTCGTCGACGAGACCTGGACTGCCACCAACATGGCCCGAACCCGCGGGCGCTGCACCCGCGGCGAGCGGCTGCGCTCGGGCGTACCCCATGGCCACTGGAAAACAACGACCTTCGTGGCCGGCTTGCGCCTCAACGGCATCGCCGCGCCCTTCGTGCTCGACGGGCCGATCAACCGCGAGGCCTTCCAGGCCTACGTCGACCAGGTGCTCGTGCCAGAGCTCAGGCCTGGCGACGTGGTCGTCATGGACAATCTGGGCAGCCATAAGGGACCGGCCGTGCGCGCCGCCATCGAGGCGGCTGACGCGCGGCTTATCTACCTCCCGCCCTACTCGCCGGACTTCAACCCAATCGAGATGGCCTTCTCCAAGCTCAAGGCGCTGCTGCGCAAGGCGGCCGAGCGCACCGTCGAGGGCCTCTGGACAGCCATCGGCCGCCTCCTCGACGCCTTCACGCCAAGCGATTGCGCCAACTTCTTCGCCGCCGCTGGATACGATCCAGATTAAAACGAAAATGCTCTAGTGGCTCAGATGATCCGCTATTGAAGGCTGACCACTTCTTCCAGCACCCTGTTCCAGCATCACGCAAGGGCTCTTCTCACAACGCTTGGGAAGGATCATGTCTCATCGTGATACCGATCTCATCTGCTCAACTGTCTCTCGTATTAGCTGCAAGATAGTGGATCGTAGGAAGCGTTGAACCGGGCAGAACCACTGCTGGATCAAACCACCACTCGTTATCCCACTACTCCACGACGCCGCGGCGTCTGAGGCTTGCTGTGATCACAGCAACGCGGCGCTCGTGCGCCGCCCAATACTTCTCACCCTTGAGCTTGCGTAGGCTCTCCTGTTCACGAGCTAGAACAACGATGCTGCGCCCAGGCAGGGTTGGCCCAGTTGTACTCGGCGGTGAGCCTCCGGGGACAGCCGGACTGATGGCCATCGGCAGGGCTCCTTGTGCAAGCGGTGACCCTATGGCGGCAAGATAACCCTTTGCGCGGCGGCAATACTCAACCGAGAGCGGGCTCATACGCTCCTCGCCATGGCCTGCTCGGTACTTCATCAGCGTGCGGCATACATCGCCGTCGGTCCTTCGCCACGCGCCAGCAAGATACGTCACCGAGTACCGTACGTTCGTCTCAGGCACGAACAAGGCTTCAACGTCGCCCTTATAGCCCAGCATGGCAGCGGTCTGCGGCCGAATCTGCATCAGGCCGACTTCGCCGACGGCTCCAACAGCTCTGGGATTGTAGGAACTCTCGACGTAAGCCACAGCGTCGGCAATGTCAGGAGGTAGGCCTTGTGACTCAGCCTCACGCCGCACCAGAGCAACGTAAGCGGCTCGAATGGTGGAGGTCCTCGGCAGGATCTCAGGCGGTCCCTCGATCACCGGCGGAAGCGGCAGGTCAGGAAATGCGATCGGAGCTGGGGCCTCGGCACGCGCTTGGGTTTCACCCGCACGCCCTGCCTGGCTTCCCATTAGGAGCATGGCAGCGCATGGAAGCACCAACGACATAAGCCAAGGAAAAGAGAGGCGAGTGATCATGTACTGCAGCATACCCCGCGAGGCAGTTAGGGGTCAGCCCTCCTTGATGGAGTGATCCGCGTGGCGGCTGACAGCCAAGCTCAAACGAATCCTAAAGCCTAATGTTCCTAGATTGACCTTGGCTGAACGAGGATCAACAAGCACGTTGCTCCATTAGCCACCCCATGCTGCGGTCAGCTTTTCGCAGACCCTAGGGGTTGCTGTAGCCAATCCGGGTCTACACTGATCGAGGTCGGCACCGGCCCTAACGAATAGGCCACATGGCCTAATCCAACATAGCCCATTGTGATTAGTATAAACGTGTGAGACTGTCCCTTCGTCAGCTCACCCTGTAGGATTAGTCTGCAGGTGCTGAAGGGAGAAGGTGATGTCTCACTGGAACACCCTTATGTCAGTCGCCCAAGGATTGCTGACCATTGTGTTGGTGATCGCTGTGTCAGTTTTTACTGCCACTTTCGCCTCAGCTCTCGTGAGCTTCTCCAAGGAACTCGCCAGTGCCGTAGTAGCGGCCGGATTTGTGACAGCCATGAGCTTGGCTGTTTTTGCGTTCGGAGAGGTCTAGCGGTCATGGCAACACTCCTGGCTCTCAACCCTCCTGGCCTCACATTCCAAGATCTAGTGGGTCCCACCATGACCAAACCGTTATCCGATCAGGCTTGCCGTGCGGTACACGATGATACCAGCGTGACCGTTGGATGTGATCAGGCCATGCGCATCTATCTGCCGCACGGTGAGGTGAAGATCATGCGGCTCACCGAGTACCAAGAGTTCCTCCAGTCCTACCGCATTGAAGAGGTGAGCTTAGAGGAGCCCAGCAATGACACTCGCGTCCATGGTGGGGCTTGGTCGGTCGCTGAGAGTTCTGCGTACTAGCCGTCGGTAACAAGCCACCATCAGAACCTTCGGCGCGCCACGGCAGGCCTGATCACCCTCGACCGAGCCTCATGGCTCACGCGCTGAAGTATGGGCCCCGCCGTAAGGGCAGGGCGGGGCCCACTTTCTTTGACATACCAGCTGCAGCCAAACCGCCGTGTTTAGGCAGTGTCTTTAGCCAAGGAGCATCGGATGCGTTCGATCTCGGTTGAGGGCTTCGGGAGGCCGCGTGCTGTCAGAGCCACTCTGGCTTCCATGCTGCGGTGAATCAGCATCGCCGACCTTGTGGTCGACCCGGGCCACCAGCGTAGCACCTGAGGTGAGGCACGCACGCATTTAATGCAATTTGCTGCAGGGTGAGTACAGCGATGCCTTTGTACTATTTCCACGTTCGGACTGGCACGTGCCTGGTCGAGGATGAGGATGGTGTTGAGCTCCCCGACATTTCATCAGTGGTGACTGAAGCTCTGGTCAGTGCTTATGGCTTCCTCATTGATGTTGACCCGATGGACCTGATGTCGTTCGAAGTGGTCGATGATTATGGGCGGATTGTGCTGCGACTGCCGATCCAAGACCTAGCATGGGCGTGGCAGCGGCTGATTATGCTGGGCCGGGAGCATGACCTTGTTGCCCTCCATTAGATGCGTGAACTTCTCGTGCCTCCTGCCGTTGGCTTGGCGGGCCGCCGGGTGCGGCCCGAGGAGGCCTGCGATGGTCGAGAAGGTTAAAACCGCTGTTCTGACATTCATCCTCATGGCGTGGAGCAGCTGGGCGATGGCCCAGGGCGCCACGTCGCCGACGGGCACCACCACGAGCGCCAATCCGGGCGGCGCGTCTTCCGGTGTCACCACCAACGCCAATCCCGGCGGGGCGCCCTCGGGGGTGACCACCAACGCCAATCCGGGCGGCACGTCCGGCGACGGGCTCAACTGGGTCTGGATCATCCTGGCCCTTGTGGTGGTGGCAGGCCTCCTCTTCTACTTCCTCGGCCGGCGGCGCTCGACCAACCGCATCTAGGGCCAAGCCCCGCCGCGCCGGCGCGGCGGGCGCGACCATCGAGCCGCAGCGCCACGTCTTGTAGGCGCGGCCCTCAGCCACGAGATGGGTTGCAGGGCTGCCCTGCCACGCCCTCATGCAACGAACCGGTGGGAAAGGCGTTGATCCTACAAGGTTTTGCGCCAGATGGAGTCTAGTCCATGAAGAAGCTCGCAGTTCTGTCGGCCGCTGCCCTCATCGGGCTCGGCACCGTTGCCTCCACGACCTCGGCCGAGGCCCAGTCCCGTCGCGGCGCCGCCGTTGCGGCCGGCGTGATCGGCGGCCTCGCGGCCGGTGCCCTCATTGCCGGAGCCGCCAATGCCTATGCGGCTCCCCGTTATGGCTACGGTTACGGCTACGGCTACGCCCCGGCCCCCGCTTATGGACACGGCTATGCCCCGGCCTATGGCTACGGCTATGCGCCCGTGGTCCAGCAGGTCTATGTCCCGCCGCGCCGGGTCTACCGCACCACCCGCGTCGTACAGACCTATCCTTACGCGCCCACCTATTACAGCCGCCCGGCCGTCAGCATCGGGCTCGGCTTCGGTTCGCCGTACTATCGCTGGTAACCCCGGCAACACCCGGCTTCCCGAGCGGCCCCGCCCTGTGCGGGGCCGTTTTCGTTGGGGCTGAACGCCAGCTCCGTCCTCAGTGGAAGTCCCGCGACTTCGGCAGGATCCGCACATCCCTCGGATGGCGGGAGCCGGGGGCGTGGCGGGGGTTCACGAGGGCGTCGTCGGGAGGGCCGGGAATGGCGGCATCGTCGGTCAGGCGCGCGAGTTCGGCCGTGCGGTCGAAAACCCGCTCGCCGATCAGATGCACCACCCCCTCGGGGCTGCGCTGAGCCCGGCCCTCCACCAGGAGAAGGCGCGCGCCCATCACCTCCCGGCGGAAGCGCTCGAAGGTGCGGGCCCACAGCAGCACGTTGGTGATGCCGGTCTCGTCTTCGAGCGTGATGAAGATCGCGTTGCCCTTGCCCGGGCGCTGGCGCACCAACACGAGGCCTGCGGTCTTCGTCCAGGCGCCGTCCGGCCGGGCGCCCGTGCCCGCGCAGCTCGCGACCCCTTCCGCGTCGAAGAGCGGGCGCAGGAAGCCCATGGGGTGCCCTTTGAGGGACAGCCGCAGGGTCTGGTAATCGACCGCCACCTGCTCCGAGGCCCGCATGGCGGGGAGCGCCGCATCGGGCTCCTCGCCGAGTTCGCGGGCATCCGCCGCGGCGAAGAGGGGCAGGGGCGCGTCGTCGGGCAGGCGCCGCACGGCCCAGAGCGCGTCGCGCCGATCGAGCCCCAGCGAGCGCACCGCATCGGCATCGGCCAGCCGCTGCAGGGCCCGCACGGGAAGCGCGGTGCGCGTGGCCAACTCCTCGACGGAGATGTAGCCGGCGCCGCGGTACGCCACCAAGCGCTCGGCCCATTCCTGGTGAAATCCGTCGATCTGGCGCAGGCCGATGCGCAGCGCGAGCGCGCCGCCTCCGTGCGGCTCGAGCGTGCTGTCCCAGCAGCTCCCGTTCACATCGACGGGCCGCACCTCGACCCCGTGCTCCTGCGCGTCGCGGACGATCTGCGCGGGCGCGTAGAAGCCCATGGGCTGCGCGTTCAGCAACGCGCAGGCGAAAATCGCCGGGTGGTGACATTTGATCCAGGACGAGATGTAGACGAGCTTCGCGAAGGAGGCCGCGTGGCTTTCGGGAAAGCCGTAGGAGCCGAAGCCCTCGATCTGCTTGAAGCAGCGCTCGGCGAAATCGCGCTCGTAGCCCCGCGCCACCATGCGCTCCACCATCATGGCCTCGAAGCGCTCCATGGTGCCCACATGGCGGAAGGTCGCCATGGCGCGGCGCAGCTGGTTGGCCTCCACGTCGGTGAATCGCGCGGCCACCATGGCGAGCTTCATGGCCTGCTCCTGGAAAAGCGGCACGCCCATGGTCCGGTGGAGCACCTGGTAGAGTTCGTCCGCGGGACCGTGCTCCGGCGCGGGGGAGGGAAATGTGACATCCTCCAATCCGGCCCGGCGCCGCAGATAGGGATGCACCATGTCGCCCTGGATCGGGCCCGGCCGCACGATCGCGACCTGGATCACGAGGTCGTAGAACTCCCGCGGCTTCAGCCGCGGCAGCATGTTGATCTGGGCTCGGCTCTCCACCTGGAACACGCCGATGGAATCGCCGCGGCAGAGCATGTCGTAGACCTCTGCGTCTTTCTCAGGCACGTCAGCCAAGCCCCAATCCGCGATGCCGTGCTCCCGCATCAGATCGAAGCTCTTGCGGATGCAGGTCAGCATGCCGAGCGCCAGCACGTCGACCTTCATGAGGCCGAGTTCGTCCACGTCGTCCTTGTCCCATTCGATGAAGGTGCGGTCGGCCATGGCGGCGTTGCCGATGGGCACGAGTTCGTCGAGGCGGCCGCGGGCGAGGATGAAGCCGCCCACATGCTGGGAGAGATGACGGGGAAAGCCGATGAGCCGGTTGGCCAATGCGACGGCGCGCCGGATCACCGGGTTGTCGGGATCGAGCCCCGCCTCGCGCACCTGCTGTTCCGGAATGCCCGTGCCCCAGCTGCCCCATACCGTGCCGGCAAGCCGCGCGGTTATGTCCTCGGTGAGGCCCAGCGCCTTGCCGACATCGCGGATGGCGCTGCGGGGGCGGTAGCTGATCACGGTGGCGACGATGCCGGCGCGATGGCGGCCGTAACGCTCGTAGATGTACTGGATGATCTCCTCGCGTCGCTCGTGCTCGAAATCCACGTCGATGTCCGGCGGCTCGCGCCGTTCGGTGGAGATGAAGCGGGCGAAGAGGAGATCGTGGTCGTTCGGATCGACGCAGGTGATGCCGAGCGCGTAGCACACGGCGGAATTGGCCGCCGAGCCGCGCCCCTGGCAGAGGATGCCGCGGTCCTCCGCGGCGCGCACGATGTCGAGGATGGTGAGGAAGTAGCGCTCGTACCGAAGCGTCTTGATGAGCGCCAATTCGGTGCGGATGAGCGCCTGCACCTTGCCCGGAATCCCGTCGGGATAGCGCATGGCCCCGCGCCGCCAGGTCATCTCCTCGAGCCAATCCGTGGCGTTCCAGCCCGGCGGCACGGGCTCGTCCGGGTATTCGTAGCGCAGCTGGTCGAGGGAGAAGTCGATGCGCGAGAGAACGTGCCCGATCTCGGCCACCGCCTCCGGGGCATGGCGGAAGAGGCGCGCCATCTCCTGCGCGGGTTTCAGATGGCGCTCCGCATTGGCTTCCAGAATCCGCCCGGCCCCCTCGATCGTGACGCCCTCATGGATGCAGGTGAGCACGTCCTGCAGGTCGCGCTGCTCGGGGTGGTGGTAGAGCACGTCGTTGACGGCCAGGAGCGGCACGCCCGTCTCGCCCCCGATCCGCTTCAGCCGCGCCAAGCGGCGCTCGTCGCTGCCCCCGCGGTTCATGCTGGCGGCAAGCCATACGGAGGCGGGCGCCGCATCGACGACCCGCGCAAGCCGATCCCGCAAACCGTCGAGCCGCCGGGCCGGCATGACGACGAGGAGGAGATCGTCCGTCCATTGCGCGAGATCGTCGAAACCGAGAAGGCAGCGGCCCTTCTCGGCGCGGGTCTTGCCCAGGGTCAGCAGCCGGCAGAGCCGCCCCCAGCCGTCGCGGTTCTGCGGATAGGCGAGGATGTCGGGCGTGCCGTCCGCAAAGACGAGGCGGGAGCCGACCGCGAGCTTGAAATGCTGCGCCTGCGCCTGAAGGATCGGAGACGCCTCGGCGAGTTTCTGCACGCCGGGCTCGTCCACCCAGCTGTGCTCCCCCGGCCCCGAGCCCTCGCGCTCCTTCTTGGGCAGCGGGATGCCGTGCTCGCGCACCTCCCGCAGGGCCCTGTGGGCCCGCACCACGCCCGCCACCGTGTTGTGGTCCGCGATCCCGAGACCCACGTGGCCGAGCAGCAGGGCCTGCAGCACGAGATGCACGGGCGCGGAGGCGCCGCGCAGGAACGAGTAATGCGTGGTGGCGGCCAATTCCGCGTAAGGGATCATGGGAAGAGCCCGTGCAGATACCAGCGCGGCGCCTCCGTCTCCCGCTCGTAGAGGCCGGCGCGAAACACCCAGAAGCGGCGGCCGTTCACGTCCTCCAGGCGGTAATAGTCGCGGGTCGGCGCGCCCGGTTTGCGGCGCCACCATTCGGGCGCGATGCGCTCCGGGCCTTCGGCGCGGGCGATCTCGTGCAGGGTCTTGCGCCAGCGAAAGCGTAAAGGGGGTCCGTCCGGCACCTCGGCGATGGTTTCGATGGGCTGCGGCGGATCGAAGAGGCGCAAGGGCCGCAAGGGCGGCTCGTCCGGTTCGGGCGCCGGCCAGGGCAGGAGGGAGCGGGTTTCGCCCGCGGCGGTCACGAGACGCGCGGCGCGCTCGGGCTGATGGGTGTCGCGCGGCGCGAAGCGCAGGACCCGCTCTTGGCCGAAGCGGGCGATGAGGCGCTCGACGAGGCCGTCCACCTCATCCCCCTCGACGGTGCGCCGGTCGAGGCTTGTCTGAGCCGCGTTCAGGGCTTCCGTGGCGGGCACGGCGAGGCGGATGAGGTCGAAGCCGAAGCCGGGGTCGAGGGGGTCGGCAAGGGCATCGAGCCGCTCGCGAAACAGGCGCAGCACCGCACGCGCCTCCCGCAGGGGCCGCACGGTCTCGACCGCGATGCGCCGCACGAATCCGTCGGCCCGAAAGAAGGCCGCCTCGAAGGCGCGCCCGCCTTCGCCGCGCTGCTCCAGCACGCCCGCGGCCTCGACGACGAGGCACACGAGGGTGCCCTCGATATCCTCGCGGCGCGCGACGGGCTCCGGGAAGCGCTGCTCCACCACGTAGGCCGGCGGAACGCGACGCGGGGTGATGCGGGCGTCCTCGAAGCCCAGCACCCGTCGCACCCGTCGCGTGAGCCCCTCGCCGAAGCGTGCCGCCACCGGCAGGCTCGGTCGGTCGGCGAGGTGGCCTACGGTCTTGAGGCCGGCCCGGATGAGCGCCACGGCCGCCTCGCGGGGTGCGTCGAGGGCTGCGACCGGCAACCCGCGCACGGCCTCGGCCTCGTGGCCCGGCGCCACCACCGCGACACGGCCGAAACGGGCCAGGGCCCGCGCGCTCTCGGGGGTCCCCGCGACGGTGGCGCGGGCGTGAAAGCCGTTGCGCTTCAGCCGGGCGAGAAGCCCCGCGCGCATCGCGGCCTCGCCGCCGAAGAGATGGGCGCAGCCCGTGATGTCGAGGATGAGCCCGTCCGGCGGATCGAGGGCCACGAGGGGAGACCAGCGGTCGCTGTCGTCCGCCAGGCGCTCCAGCAGCGCGGTGTCCGCCGCGGGATCGTGATCGGCCACCGCGAGATCCGGGACGCGGGCGCGGGCATCGGCGAGCGTCAGCCCCGGCGCGAGGCCGAGCGCAACGGCCTGCCGGTCGAGGGCCGCGAGCCGCAGCGCTCCCTTGACCTTCTCGACAAAGGCGAGCGGGCGCTCATCCGGCGCGGTGGCGCGACTCTGCCCCGCGAGAGATCGTGGCGCGCTGACGGAAGCGAGCGGGCGCTCATCCGGCGCGGCGCAGCCGTTCTCCTTCGCCGATGATAGCCGTCTGCTTCGCCGCAGCCGGTCCGCCGGGAGGAACGGCAGCCACACGGCGAGATAGCGGCGCGGCGTCGTCGAAGGCGCATCGGTCACGGTCCCACTCCACAAGCCAGGTGCGAGGGGCGAGCCCGGCGCGGTGGCGCAGCAGGCTTGCCTTGAAGACGGGGAAACCGGGAGCGTTCGCCTCGAGGGCGAAGGAGGCGCCGGCCTGAACGGACCAGCGCGTCGTGGCGGCGCTCGGCCTCGGTCGGGCCGCGATGCGGATGAGAAACGGCGTCACGCCGGTCTGGCCTGCGGCGAGCGCCAAGCGGCAGGTGGCGGTGAGATCGAGCAGGCGGGGCTCGCCCCAGGCCTCCAGGAGCACGGCGCCGAGCGCTCCGCAGCGCAGGGCCTCGGCGCCCGCGCGCAGGACGCCCGCGGCGTCCGGAACCTGGATCAGGATCAGGCGGTCGGGATGGAGCCCGAATTCCACGAGGCCGGGCGCATGAAGCAGTCCCGTCTCGCCATCGACCGCATCCTGCCTCACCCAGGCCAGCGGTGCGTCATGGGCGGCCCGCAAGGCCAGGGCCGCCGCAAAACCGGAAGCCGCCGCCGTATCGGCCGGCGACTCCGCATGGATCTCGTGCAGCGCCCCCCGCGCGAGGCCGCCCCCGAGAGCCTCGTCGAAATCGGCTGCGCCGCTCGCGAAAAGCCCATGCGGCGCGGACGCGAATCCCTCTCCGAGAGCGGCAATGCCCTGCCGTAATCCGGAGAGGGTCTCTCGAGACGCGCGCATCTTCGTTCCTGTTTTGTTCTAGCAATAACGACCTGGAGCCCGAAAGGAGTCAAGGGAGCGTAGCCGTGCCTGTGGATAGCTGTGCATAGTTGGGTGCGCGCGACCCCGATTTGTTCTCCAATCCGCCTTTCGCGCTCCGGACCTCAAGCCCTATGACCCTCCTGATCCTCGGCCTCGTGCTCTTCCTCGGCACCCATGCCTTCACGATGGCACGCGGGCCCCGCGCGCGGCTGCGGGAGCGGTTGGGGGAGGGCGCCTACAAGGGCGCCTACTCGCTCCTCTCGCTCGTCGGCATCGTGCTCGTTTCCATCGGCTACGGGCAGTACCGGGCGGACGGCTACATCCCCGTGTGGGATCCGCCGGTTTGGACGCGGCATCTCTCGCTGCTCCTCGTATGGGTGGCCTTCGTGGCTTTCGTGGCCGCCTATCTGCCGGGGCGCATCAAGAGCCGGCTGAAGCATCCGATGCTGGCGGGCGTGAAGATCTGGGCTCTGGCGCACCTGATCTCCAACGGCGATCTCGGCTCCATCCTGCTCTTCGGCTCGTTCCTGGCCTGGGCGGTGGCGGCGCGGATCTCGATCAAGCGGCGGGACGAGGTGGTCTATCACGGCGGGCCTGCGGCCGCGCCCATGGGCTGGCGCAACGACATCGCCGCGATCGCCATCGGCACGCTCGCCTACATCGCCTTCGCGTTCTGGCTCCACCCCTGGCTCATCGGCGTCGCCGTGGTGCCGACGCGGGGTTAGGCCTGTCTAGGTCCTCGCCGTGGTGCCGACGCGGGGTTAGGCCTGTCTAGGTCCTCGCGGTGGTGCCGACGCGGGACTAGAGTTGGGTGTCTCTGGCGCGAACAAGGGTTAGGGCTCGGCGCTCACCGGCTTCTGAAGGCCCTGCGGGCCCGCCGCCTCTCGCCATGACCGGAGGCCTATGCTAGGCGACCCCCCTCTCAAGGTTTCACGGGCGAGAGCCCCGGGCTCGGCATGGCACAGAACGACGAATTCATCCGCGAAGTCGACGAGGAGTACCGCCGCGACCAGATGTTCAAGATCTGGTCGCGCTACAGCGGCTTGATCGTCGGCGTGGCGATCCTGGTGGTCGCGGCCGTGGGCGGCTGGCGCTACTGGGAATACCGGCAGGAGCAGCAGGCCCAGGCCGCCGCCATGCGCTACGAGGATGCCCTTCGTCTCGCCCGGCAGGACGGGCAGGAGCAGGAGGCCCAGCGGGCGCTGGAAGCGGTCGCCAAGGACGCGCCGGGCGGCTACGGCCTCCTCTCCCGCTTCCGCTTGGCGGCCGAACTCGGCCAATCCAACGCGGAAGACGGCGCCAAGGCCTTCGAGGCTCTGGCAGCGGATTCCGCCGTGTCCGCGCCCTGGAACGATCTCGCCCGGCTGCGCGCCGCGATGCTGCGCATGGACGGCGCCGATCCGGCGGCCGTGCGGCCGGCCTTGGAGCGGCTCGCCACCCCGACCAATCCCTGGCGCCACACGGCCCGGGAACTTCTCGGCCTGTCCGGCCTTAAAGCCGGCGATTACGGTTTCGCCGGCCGCTGGTTCGAGCAGATCGCCGCCGACCGCGACACGCCCCAGGCGCTGCGCAGCCGGCTGGAGATCTACACCGCGCTCGTGGCGGGCGGTCCGGTTCAGGCTACGCAGTAACCTGTCCGTGCAGTTGTTAAGAAGGATCCGCCCATGACGCCCCTCGTCGCCATCGTCGGGCGGCCGAATGTCGGCAAATCCACGCTCTTCAATCGCCTCGTGGGCAAGAAGCTCGCGCTCGTCGACGATCGCCCGGGCGTCACCCGCGACCGCCGCGAGGGTGAGGCGACCCTGGGCGATCTCTCCTTCCGGATCGTCGATACGGCGGGCCTTGAGGAGGCCACGGAAGAATCGCTCCTCGGCCGCATGCGCGCCCAGACGGAAGCCGCCATCGCCGATGCGGACGTGATCCTCTTCGTGATCGACGCGCGCGTCGGCATCCTGCCCGCCGACCGCCCCTTCGCCGAACTCGTGCGCCGCTCCGGCAAGCCCGTGATCCTCATCGCCAACAAGGCCGAGGGCGGGACCGGCCTGTCCGGCGCCTACGACGCCTTCTCGCTCGGCCTCGGCGATCCCGTGCCGCTCTCCGCCGAGCACGGCGAGGGCATGGCGGACCTCTTCGAGGCGCTGATGCCCCACTTCCCCGATCCGGACGCGGAGGCCGAGGAAGAAGACGACCCCAACAAGCCCCTGAAGGTTGCGATCGTCGGCCGCCCCAATGCGGGCAAGTCCACGCTCATCAACCGCATGATCGGCGAGGAGCGCCTGCTCACCGGCCCTGAGGCCGGCATCACCCGCGATTCCATCTCGCTCGATTGGGAATGGCGCGGGCGCGCCTTCAAGCTGTTCGACACCGCGGGCCTGCGCAAGCGCGCGCGGGTGGAGGACAAGCTCGAAAAGCTCTCGGTCGCCGATGCGCTGCGCGCCGTGCGCTTCGCCGAGGTGGTGGTGATCCTGCTGGACGCCACGATCCCCTTCGAGAAGCAGGACCTCTCCATCGTCGATCTCGTAGAGCAGGAGGGCCGCGCCCTCGTGATCGGCCTCAACAAATGGGACCTCGTGGCCGACCAGCCGGGCCTCCTGAAGGACCTCAAGGAGAAGGCCACGCGCCTCCTGCCGCAGGTGCGCGGCGCCCCGGTGGTGCCGCTGTCGGGCCTTGCGGGGCAGGGCGTCGACCAGCTCATGCGCGCGGTCGTGGAGGTGTACGAAACCTGGAACCGCCGCATCTCGACGGCGCGTCTCAACCAGTGGCTCAGCGATGCGCTCTCGGCCAACCCGCCCCCGGCGGTGTCGGGGCGGCGCATCAAGATCCGCTACATGACCCAGGTGAAGGCGCGCCCGCCGCATTTCGCCGTGTTCGGCAACCAGCTCGACGCGCTGCCGAAGAGCTACACGCGCTATCTCGTCAACAATCTGCGTGAAGCCTTCGAACTCCCCGGCGTGCCGATCCGCGTCTCGCTGCGGATGGGAAAGAACCCGTTCGACAAGGAGCGCTAGGTCCCTCTCCCCCGGAGGGAGAGGGTGGCGAGCGGAGCGAGCCGGGAGAGGGGGAAGTCGGGCCACCAGATCAAGGAGGGGCGCCGCTGCAAGGTTCTAAGGGAGAGTGGCACTCACGGCCCCCTCTCCCGACCTCGCTTCGCGAGGCTACCCTCTTCCTCCAGGGGAGAGGGACGATTTCAGTCCGGCGCCCCCGGCGTCAGCACGCGGCCGCCTTGCGGAAAATCGTAGATCTTGCCGGTCTCGCTCCAATCCGAGAGCGCGAGTTTCACGATGTGGGGTGCCAGCTCTTCCGGGGTCTTCAGGGTCAACGGGTCCTCGCCCGGCATGGCGGCCCGGCGCATGGCGGTGCGCAGGGGGCCGGGATTGAGGAGCATGACGCGCAACGGCGTCTTCACGGTCTCGGCCGCGTAGGTGCGCACCAGCGCTTCGAGCGCCGCCTTCGAGATCGAGTAGGGGCCCCAATAGGCAAGGCATTTGTGCGCTGCGCCCGACGACACGAACACCGCGCGGCCCGCATCCGACGCGCGCAGCAGCGGATCGAGGGAGCGGATGAGGCGGTAATTCGCCGTGACGTTCACGGCCATCACCTCGTCCCAGACCGGCTGGTTCACATGGGTGATGGGCGCGAGTTCGCCCAAGATGCCCGCATTGCCGACGAGGATGTCGAGCTTGCCCCAGCGCTGATGCAGCGCGGCGCCGAGCCGGTCGAGGGCCTCGTAATCCTTCAGATTGACGGGCACCAGCGTCGCCGAGCCGCCGCGTTCGCGGATGGCGTCGTCGAGCTCCTCCAGGGCGCCTTGCGTACGGGCGAGCGCCACGATGTGGGCGCCGGCTTCGGCGAGCGCCAAGGCGGCGGCGCGGCCAATGCCGCGGGAGGCGCCGGTGACGACGGCGACGCGGTTTTCGAGGGGCTTGGCCATCGGTCTAATCCGCTTCCGCCAGCAGCGAGAGGCGCTTCGGCGTCGCCACCGCGAGGTCCGTCAACGGCGTCGGGTAGTCGCCCGTGAAGCAGTGATCGGTGAATTGCGGCTGGTGCGGGTTGCGGGCCTCCTCGCCCATGGCGCGGTAGAGACCCGGGATCGAGAGGAAGGCCAGCGTATCGGCGCCGATATACTCGCGCATGCCCTCGAGGTCGTGCGTGGCCGCGAGCAGCTTTTCCTTTTCCGGCGTGTCGATGCCGTAGAAGTCCGGATGCGTGATCGGCGGGCTCGCGATGCGGAAATGCACCTCGCGGGCGCCGGCCTCGCGCATCATGCGCACGATCTTCACGGACGTGGTGCCGCGCACGAGGCTGTCGTCCACGAGCACGATGCTCTTGCCCGCCACCGCCGCGCGGTTCGCGGAATGCTTCATGCGCACGCCGAGTTCGCGCACCGATTGGGTCGGCTGAATGAAGGTGCGGCCCACATAGTGGTTGCGGATGATGCCGAGTTCGTAAGGAAGCCCGCAGCCTTGCGCGTAGCCGAGCGCCGCCGGCACGCCGGAATCCGGCACCGGAATCACCACGTCGGCCGGCACGTGCGACTCGCGGGCGAGCTCCGCCCCCATGGCCTTGCGGACCTCGTAGATCGAGCGGCCGTTCACGATGGAATCGGGGCGGGAGAAGTAGATGTATTCGAAGATGCAGGGCCGCGGCGGCTGGCGCGGCGCGAAGCGGAAGGACTCGATGCCCTCCTCCGAGATCACCACCACCTCGCCGTTCTCGATGTCGCGCACGAAGCGGGCGCCGATGATGTCCAGCGCGCAGGTCTCGGAGGCCAGGATGTAGCGGCCGTCGAGCTCGCCCAGCACGAGGGGCCGGATGCCGAAGGGATCGCGCGCGCCGACGAGCTTCTTGTTCGTCATGGCCACGAGGGCATAGGCGCCCTCGATCTGGCTGATCGCCTCGATGAAGCGGTCGATGAAGCGGTTGCGCCGGGAGCGCGCCACGAGGTGGACGATCACCTCCGTGTCGGTGGTGGACTGGCAGATGGCGCCGTCCGCGATGAGGTTACGGCGCAGCGTCAGGCCGTTCGTCAGGTTGCCGTTATGGGCCACCGCGAAACCGCCGCCGGCGAGTTCGGCGAAGAGCGGCTGCACGTTGCGCAGCACCGTCTCGCCTGTCGTCGAATAGCGCACATGGCCGATGGATTGCAGGCCTTCCAGGCGCTCGATGGTGGCGCGATCCGAGAAGGAGTCGCCCACAAGCCCGAGCTTGCGCTCCGAGTGGAAGACGTGCCCGTCGAAGGACACGATGCCCGCCGCCTCCTGGCCCCGGTGCTGCAGGGCATGGAGGCCGAGCGCGGTGATCGCGGCGGCATCCGGGTGGCCGTAGATGCCGAAGACGCCGCATTCCTCGCGCAGCGTATCGCCGTCGAGATCGAGATCGAAGCCGGGGCGTTCACCCGCGCCGGACGGCTCGGCCGCCCGCGCAACCGCGTAGGTCTCGGAGGACCGTGAAGGCATCTGTATTGTCCCAAGGAAGCGCCGAGGCCGGGCGCTAAAGCGGTTATGTAAGCACTTTTCCCCGTCCCGCCAATGTTCCCGGGTGTTGGGTCGCTTGCGTTATGCGCAGGCGCAACCTTAGCCGCGGCGGGGCGGCGCCGGCGGCTGCGCCGGGGCGGTGCCCGGGCGCTGCGGATCGGGCTCGGCGGGTTCGGCCGGGTCGCCGTCGCCGGGCTTGCGGATCTGGCGCAGCAGGCCCTCGGGGTTGTCGGGGAGCATGGCGATGAGGTTGTTGCCGGTGTTTTCCAGCATCGGACGGGTGCGCGAGGTCACCGCCCATTCCGGGTTCTTGCCCTGCAGGAGCCAGCCGAGGAAAATCCAGCCGATGGCGCAGATCAGGAAGCCGCGGGCGGCGCCGAACACGAAGCCCATGGTGCGGTCGAGCGCGCCGATGCGGGAATCCAGGATCAAATCCGAGATCTTCACCGTGATGATCGACACGATGATGAGCGTCAGGATGAAGATGCCGCCGATGGCGGCCGCGAGCGCGACCGTGTCGGACTTGATGTAGGGCTTCACGAGGGGCAGCACCATCGGGTGCAGGAACCAGGCCGCCGCGCCGGCCGCCACCCAGGCTCCGATCGCCAGCACCTCGCGGGTGAAGCCGCGCACGGCCGCGAGCAGGGCGGAGATCACCACGACGCCGATAACGACGAGATCGAGAACCGAAAAGGGCATGAGGCGGGCCTTGGGAGAAGCAGGGCCGAACGGCCCAGTTTTCTGGGGTGCGGGCGGTGTATAGCGGCAACGAACCGCCCCGTCACCCTGCCGCGATGCGGCCCCGAGCGCTGCCCTCGGAAGCCTGCGTCACTCCGCCGTGACCCGGCGCCGGCCGGGCTCGACCCCCTCGCGGGGCTTGGCCCGCGGGCGGCCCGCGGCGATTCCGGCCACGAGATCGGTGATGTGGGCCATGGACGCGGTGGCGAGCGGCAGGCGCTCGCCCTTCTCGGTGCGCGGGGGCGGCGCCACGGCCTGCGAGAAGCCGAGCTTCGCGGCCTCCTTCAGGCGCGCCTGCGCATGCGCCACGGGGCGGATGGCGCCCGAAAGGCCCATCTCGCCGAAATACACCGTGTCGGAGGGGAGCGCCGTGCCGGAGAGCGACGAGACGAGCGCTGCGGCGGCGGCGAGATCGGCTGCGGGCTCGGTGATGCGCAGGCCCCCGGCCACGTTGAGATACACGTCGTGCATGCCGAGCCTGAGGCCGCCATGGGCCTCCAGCACGGCCAGCACCATGGAGAGGCGGTTCTGATCCCAGCCCACCACGGCGCGGCGGGGGGTGCCGAGGGCGGAAGGCGCCACGAGGGCCTGGATCTCCACCAGCACGGGCCGGGTGCCCTCCATGCCGGCGAAAACGGCCGTGCCGGCGGTCGCCATGTCGCGGCCGGCGAGAAACAGCTCGGAGGGGTTCGGAACCTCGCGCAAACCTAAATCCGACATCTCGAACACGCCAATCTCGTCGGTGGGCCCGAAGCGGTTCTTCACCGCGCGCAGGATCCGGAAATGGTGGCCGCCTTCGCCCTCGAAGGAGGCGACCGCGTCCACCATGTGCTCGACCACGCGGGGCCCCGCGATCTGCCCGTCCTTGGTGACGTGGCCGACGAGGATGACCGCAGTGCCGGAGGTCTTGGCGAAGCGGATGAGCGCCTGGGCCGAGCCGCGCACCTGGGTCACGGTACCGGGCGCGGATTCCACGGTTTCGGTCCACATGGTCTGGATCGAATCGATGATCGCGAGCGCGGGCGGCGAGCCCTGCGAGAGCGTCGCGATGATGTCCTCCACATTGGTCTCGGAGGCGAGCTCCACCGGCGCGCCCGCGAGGCCTAAGCGCTCGGCCCTGAGCCGCACCTGCGCGACCGCCTCCTCGCCCGAGATGTAGACCACCCGGTGCCCGCGAAGCGCCAGGGCGGCGGTGGCCTGCATGAGGAGGGTGGATTTGCCGATGCCGGGATCGCCGCCGAGCAGGATCACGGAGCCGCGCACGAAGCCGCCGCCGGTGACGCGGTCGAGTTCGGCGATGCCGCAAGGCGTGCGCGGCGCATCCTTGGCCTCGCCCGTCAAGCCTTCGAGCGGGAAGACCCGGCCCTTGGCGCGGGCCGGGCGCGTGGCGACGGGGCCGACCATCGGGTTCGCGGAGCCGGTTTCCTCCACGATGGAATTCCAGCCGCCGCAGGCCTCGCACTTGCCCTTCCAGCGGTTGTAGACGGCGCCGCAGCTCTGGCAGACGAAGTTCGGTTGACGTTTGGCCATGACTACTCCGGGTCGGATTCGAAAATCTCGTCCAGAATGGCCTGGAAGTCCCGGGCACCGTGGAGGACGCGGAAGATCGTGATCCTGTCATGTGTGGGTGCGTAGAACACCACAAAAGGGAGTTCGACGATCCGCCGCAGCTCTCGGCCGTTTCGAACGCCCACCAGCCCGCCGCGGCGCGGATGCTGCGCGAGAGAGAAGCACCGATCGCGGACGCGACGAATGATCGTGGCCGCCGCTTGCGGATTGCGGGACTGAAGATAGACGAAAATGCTGATGATGTCGGCGTCGGCGGCCTGGGTGAAAACCACCCTCATTCGGCAGCGTCGCGACCGGTCCGCCGCTCCTCGATCATCCGCTCGATCTTCGCGAACACCTCCTCGGCCGGAACGACCCGACCCGCATCGATATCGGCCAGACCCTCGTCGATCTTGGCCCAGAACTCGGTCCGCTGCCGCTCCCGTTCCTCGTGGTGCTCTTCCAGCAGCCGCAAGCCGGACCGCACGACCTCGCTCGCATTGGCGTAGCGCCCGCTCTCTATCAGCTTCTGGATGAAGGCTTCGAAGTGGGGTCCGACCGAATAGCTCGACGGCATGCGGGGCTCCTGCGTTTGTTATCAACTATTATCACAAAACGCGTCATCGGCCCAGCCGTTCAGGGGCGGACATAGCTTCGCGCGTAGCGTCTCCCTAAGCTCGTGAGCACCTCGTAGCCGATGGTTCCGGCCCGGCGGCCGACCTCGTCGACGGTCAACTCGTCGCCGATGAGCACCACGGGATCGCCCCGTTTCACGGCGCCCTCCGGCACCGCGGTCACGTCCACGATGATGAGGTCCATGGAGACCCGGCCCGCGAAGGGGCAGCGGATGCCGGCGACGATCGCCTCGCCCATCGGCGTACCGGACTGCGCCTTCGCATCCGTCGCGCTCGCGGCGCGCGCATAGCCGTCGGCATAGCCGATCGAGAGGGTGGCGAGGCGGCGGGGGCCGCGGGCGGTCCAGGCGCCGTTGTATCCCGCCGTTTCGCCCTCCGAGATCGTGCGGAGCTGGATGACGCGCCCTTCGAGGCGCACCACCGGGCGCATGGGATTGGGCGCGTCCGGCGTCGGGTTGCCGCCGTAGAGCGCATAGCCCGGCCGCACGAGGTCGTGGTGGGTGCCGGGCAGGAAGATGCCGGAGGAATTGGCGAGCGAGGCGCGGATGTGCGGCAGGGCCTGCCGGAGCGCCGCGAAGGCCTCGATCTGGCGCGCGGTGACCGGGTTGCCGGGCTCCTCCGCACCGACGAAGTGGCTCATCAGCAGCGCGGGCTCGAAGTCCTGCAGGCGCGGGTCGCGGGGGAGGGCCAGGCCCTCGTCGAGGGAGAGGCCGAGCCGGTTCATGCCCGTATCGACATGGAGCGCTGCGGGGCGCTTCGCCCCTTCCGTGCGGCAGAAGGCGGCCCATTCGTCGATTTCGCCCTGCGAGCCGAGCACGGGCCGCAGGTTCAGCCCCGCATAGGTGCCGGCGGTGCCGGGCAGGAAGCCATTCAGCACGTAGATCGCGGCATCCGGGCAGACCTCCCGGGCGCGAATGGCTTCCGAGAGATGCGCCACGAAGAAGGTGCCGCAGCCCGCCCCACGGAGCGCCGGCACCGTGTGCTCGATCCCGGTGCCGTAGGCATCGGCCTTCACGACGGCGGCGGCTTCGGCCCCCGCCGAGCGATCGCGCAGGAGGCGCCAATTCGCGACGATGGCGCCGAGATCGACGGTGAGAAGGCCGCCCGCTTCCGCCGCGGGGATCTCGGGCTGTTGCAGGCTCTGAGCCTCGAAGGCGATGTCGTTCACGCACGCTCCTGGGGCGCTCGCTGTCCCAGGGACATCTCTACCGCACCCTGCCCCAGAGGGGGAGGGCGGCAACGCGACCTCGATGGAGAGTTCGCCGGGAGTTTCGCCCTCGTCGCATACGGGATCGTCCGCCTCGGACACAAAGGCGGCCTAGGCGAGCCAGGCCGGCGGCTCCTTGGGAGCCCTGCCGCCGCAGGCGGCCTCCACGCACGACGCCAGGCTGCCGAAGCGGACACCGCGCCCGACGAGGCCCGGCGCGTAATGGGCGTACTTCCCGGAATTGGTCATCAGGGTGCGCACCTCGGGCGGGATCACCGGCTCGCCGATCATGCACCAGCAGGTATCCGTGACGAAGCGTACGCCGAAGGCTTCGGCGGCTTCCACATGCCCGGCCCGGGCGGCCGCTTCGTGCACCGCTCGCCCGCAGGTCACGACGACCGCAACGTCGGCCGCCTTTGTCCGACCCTGCACAAGGGCTGCGAGGCTGGCGCATTCTTCGAGCGAGAAGTGCGGGTTGCCGAGGCTGACGAGCCCCACATCCGGCGATGCGGCGGTGTTCAGCGCCTCCCAGGCCTGCCGCAACGCGCCCAAATCGATGCGCAACCGCCGCTCGGGCCTTTGCTCACCCGCTTCCGGCGTGACCCCGGCGATGTGGAACATCGGGGCGGCGGCCACCGTCGCGAAAGCGGCCCCGAAGGCCTTCAACTCCACGGCCCCGGCGCCACTCCCCTCGAGACCCAGGATCAGGAGGATCTCGGTGCCGCAGACGGAGCCGCAGCAATAGCCGAGGAGCGGCCAGAAGGCGTCGTCGGCTCCCGGCGGCATCTCGACCTCGAGGGCGAGCGTCGCGCGTCGTCCCGCATCGAGATGGCAGCCCGCCAGCGGTGCCCGGCCCGTGAGGGCGATGCAGATGTCCAGGTAGTCCGGATACTTCATCGTGCGCGCGCCGATCACGCTGTTGGCATAGACCACCGCGTTCGACTCCGCCCAGCCGATGTGCTCACCGAATCCCGGGGCGCTGTCGAGCAGGTAGGGCGCGCAGGTGAAGCTCGGCCTTGCCCCCATGGCCACGTAGGCGTCGGCGAGGGCGCTCGCAGGAACGCCCAGGCTCTCCGCCACCCCCTGATCGCGCCAGCGACGCTGATCCACGGAGATCGCATTGAGCGTTGTCGGCACCCGCACGCGCGCTCCCCACTCGGCCAGCATCTGCGCAAAGCGCAGGCTCGCCGGACCCGTGTAGATGCAGCCGTCGACGTGGACCTGGGACACGTCCATGAAGGCCTCGGCGTCCTGCACGGCCGCCATCCGGAGCAGCAGGCGCATGGCAGCCTGCGCGGCCTTGCCATGCTCCCCTGCAAGGAACGCGTGGTCGATCGGGTCCAGGCGGATCGTGCTGCCTTCGTGGCTCCCGTGCGGCGCCGGTCCGGGCTGCCAATCCCCAGCGGGCGGCTCCTGGAGGAGTTGAAGGCTGGGCCCCGCCACTCTGGCATATCGGTAGGCACTGAGGCGCGCGAACACCTCCCGGTCGATCCGGAGAACCGGGATCGAGCGCTCGAAGACTTCCTCGGCGACAAGAGCACCGAGGGTGAGGATCTCCTCGCGCTCGCAGATCACGATGGCCGCCGGCGCATGGCCGTTCAGGATCAGCTCCAGAAGCACGCCGCTTCCGGAGCATGATCCGCGACCGCTCGGGATGGCGAGCACGCGTCCCGCGAGGTTTGCGCCGCACAGGGGGTGGTGCCGGTCGATGACGATTCCGGTTTGCGGGTCCACGCCGCCCCAGAAGCTGAGCCCCACGGGGGCGCTGAGCAATTCGCCCCTCGCATCGCCCGCCACCAAGGGCCTGCCGTGACTGATGAACTCCACGCGGTCACCTCCTTGGCCTGCGGGTCGTGGTTGTTCGGGCTTTGGACCCTTGTGGCAAGCGCCAAGGCCAGCGCGGGGCGGCAGGCCGCCCCTCGTCTCCCCACGGACTGGCTCCGGTGCAGAAGGGGCCAACCGAGTTCGGTCTCAGGTCCGATCAGGCGCCGGTGATCGCCGCCGCGCTCAGTCCCCATCCGCACGCACGGTGATGACTTGCGCGATCAGTCGCCCATCCGCTCCGGCAGCTTGTCCTCGTCGGCGAGATCCGCGAAGCGCGTCACGTCGGCCTGGAAGGCCAGCTGGACGGTGCCGGTGGGGCCGTGGCGCTGCTTGCCGATGATGACCTCGGCCTTGCCGTGCACCTGGTCCATCTCGGTCTGCCACTTGAAATATTCCTCGGTGCCGGGCTTCGGCTCCTTGTTCTTCAGGTAATACTCGTCGCGGTAGATGAACATCACCACGTCGGCGTCCTGCTCGATGGAGCCCGATTCGCGCAGGTCCGAGAGCTGGGGCCGCTTGTCGTCGCGGCTTTCCACCTGACGCGAGAGCTGGGACAGCGCCAGGATCGGCACGTTGAGCTCCTTGGCCAGCGCCTTCATGCCGGTGGTGATCTCGGTCAGCTCCTGCACCCGGTTCTCGCCCTTCTTGGCCGAGCCCGAGAGCAGCTGCAGGTAGTCGATCACCAGGAAGTCGAGGCCGCGCTGGCGCTTGAGGCGCCGCGCCCGGGCTGTGAGCTGCGCGATCGAGATGCCGCCGGTCTGGTCGACGTAGAACGGGATCGTCTGCATCTTCCGGGCGGCTTCCGTGATCTTGTAGAAATCGTCCTCCCGGATGTCGCCGCGCCGGATCTTGTAGGAGGGCACGCCGGCCTGCTCCGCGATGATACGGGTGGCGAGCTGCTCGGCGGACATTTCGAGGGAGAAGAAGCCCACGATGCCGCCGTTGACGGTTTTCATCGTGCCGTCCGGCTGCTTCTCGCCCTGGTAGGCCTCGGCGATGTTGAAGGCGATGTTGGTGGCGAGCGAGGTCTTGCCCATGGCGGGGCGGGCCGCGAGGATCACGAGGTCCGAGGGCTGCAGGCCGCCGAGCATGCGGTCGAGATCGCGCAGACCGGTCGAGATGCCGGAGAGCTTGCCCTCGCGCTTGTAGGCCGCGGCCGCCATGTCGATGGCGCTTGTCAGCGCGTCCGAGAAGCGCACGAAACCGCCGTCGGCACGGCCGGTCTCGGCGAGCCCATAGAGCTTGCGCTCCGCCTCCTCGATCTGATCCCGGGGCGAGGCCTCGACCGGCGCGTCGTAGGCCGTGTTGACGATGTCCTCGCCGATGGTGATCAGGTTCCGGCGCAGGGCGAGATCGTAGACGGTGCGGCCGTAATCCTCGGCGTTGATGACCGTGGTGGCCTCCGCGGCGAGGCGCGCGAGGTACTGCGAAACCGTGACGCCGCCGAGATCCTGGTCGCCCAAAAACGTCTTGAGCGTGATCGGCGTCGCGACCTTGCCGGCCTTGATGAGGGTCGTCGCGATCTCGTAGATGCGCCGGTGCAGATCCTCGAAGAAGTGCGTGGGCTCGAGGAAGTCCGAGACCCGGTAATAGGCGTCGTTGTTGACCAGAATCGCACCGAGCAGGGCCTGCTCGGCATCGATGTTGTTCGGCGCCACCCGATACTGCGGCTCCGCGGTCTCCAAGCGGGCAATCAGGGCATTGGCAGCCATAGGGCGCTCCGACGTTCAAACAGGCTCTCGAACGCGATTCATAAACGCCGGACCGTTAACCAATTGGCGCCCCCAACGGTCCGACCACGCAATCCTCGATTCCCACACGGCAATGGGGGCCTCGCCTTGACTCGGAAAGCCAAACGAGTCCGTCCGCGCGAGTCTTTGCCCGCCGCGAAAACCGCATGAAAAAAGATCCCTGCCGGGACTCGGCAGAGAGCTTGACTTTAGAACAAAGAGAGAACGATTTCAACCGGGGGCCAGGCCCTCTCCTCCGGCTTGGGCCGGACGAGGGGGCGGTTGGGCCCGTGACCAGGGGAGGGGTTCGCCCCTGGTCCGGCGGTCGTCGACCTGCGTGCCTTACGCGGCGTCGTCGTCGCCCTCGGCGTCCGCGAGCGCGGCGCCGACCTCGAGGCCGAGGTCGTCGAGGTCGAGCTCGTCACGGGTCGTGACGCTCTCGCCGCGGGCCTGGCGCTCGGCTTCCTCGGGCGAACGGGCGATGTTGATCGTCACCGTCACCTCGACCTCCGGGTGGAGGGCGACCGGCACCTTGTGGAGGCCGAGATTCTTGATCGGCTGGTTCAGCGCGACCTGATCGCGGTTCACCGAGAAGCCGCCGGCGGTCATCACCTCGGCGAGGTCGCGGGTCGACACCGAACCGTAGAGCACGCCGGTCTCGCCGGACTGGCGGATGATCGTGAAGCTCTGGCCGTCGAGCTTCTCGCCGACCTTCTGGGCTTCCGAGCGGCGCTCCAGGTTGCGGGCTTCGAGCTGCGCGCGCTGAGCGGCGAAACGGCCCTTGTTCTCTTCAGTTGCGCGCAGCGCCTTGCCGCGGGCGAGGAGGAAGTTGCGCGCATAGCCGTCACGCACCTTCACGGTCTCACCCATTTGGCCGAGCTTGGCGACGCGCTCGAGCAGGATCACTTCCATGGTTAGTCTCCTTTGGTTTCAGTTCTAGAGGGGAGGGGTTTTCGGTCCCGCGGCGCGGGAGGCGAGGCGTTGGCGCAGGGCCATGGCGATGTCCGCCATGCCGAGCACGGCCAGGAGCGGCAGAACCGTATGGCCGACGAAAACGATGAGCACGTAGAGCCCGGTGAGGATCGCGACGCGGGCGTTGCGGCCCCGGGTGGTCTCATGCACGAAGGCGAGCCCCTGCAGGGCGAACGCGATGGTGAGCGCGCCCGCCAAGCTCAGGCCCGCGACCCCGATGAAGCCGGGCGCGAGGCTGAGAACGATGGCGCCGGCCATGAGAAGCAGCGCCTGGCGCGGCATGGCGGTGGCGGGCAGATAGGGCCAGGGGCGGATCAGCCGCTGGGAGGTCTGCACCACGCGGGCGGCAAGCCAGAGATTGAGCGTGAACACGAGGGCGAACACCGCGGAGGCGATGTACGGGACGGCGCTCACGAGGGTGTCGACGAGGTTCTCGACCGTATCGGGCGCGGCGCCCTGCGGGGGCGGCGTCGCGCCGGAGCGCAGGATGGCGGCGAGGGACGTGCGCAGCGCCGTGCGGTAGCCCTCGTAATCGCCGGAGCCCAGCGCCATGACGCCGGCCAGGGTCACGAGGGCGGCGGCGGCCGCGACCCAGAGCAGGAGACGGCCCACGGGGTACCATTCCATGGTGCCGTCGGCATTGGGCCGCCCGAGCAGGGCGAGATAGGCCACCCACCAGGCCGGCAGCGCCGAGCCGACCACGAAGGCGAGGCCGGCCTCGAAGCGGAAGGCCAGGGCGGTCGCAAGCCCGCCGGCCACGGCGGCCACGAGGCCCGAGCGATGGTTCCAGCCGAGCGCGGTGATGAGAACGGGGAGGGGGGCGACGTAGGACAGCAGCATCGCGAGCGGCGATCCCGTGATCACCACTCCGAACAGAAGCGCCGAGACGAGGCCCGCGCCGATGCCGATCGCCAAGAATTTCATCGGTCTCGCTGTCCCGCTGCTGGAAGCGCAGGGTTAGGGGCGACTGCCCCAACAAACCCAACGGGTTTTCACCGCCGGGTGACTTGGTCTCTCCCTCCCCGCCAGGGGAGGGTGGCGCCCAAAGGGCGACGGGTGGGGTGGAGGCACGAACGTCTCAGAAGGTGCTTCCATCCCACCCCGCCGCTGCCTTCGCAGCGTCGACCCTCCCTTGGCAGGGAGGGACGGTTCTTAACGGATCACGTAGGGCAGCAAGCCCAGGAAGCGGGCGCGCTTGATCGCCTGGGCGAGTTCACGCTGCTTCTTGGCCGAGACGGCCGTGATGCGCGAGGGCACGATCTTGCCGCGCTCGGAAATGTAGCGCGAGAGCAGCTTCGTGTCCTTGTAGTCGATCTTCGGGGCATTCACGCCCGTGAAGGGGCAGGTCTTCTTCCGGCGGAAGAAGGGACGACGGCCACCGCCGCTAGCAGCACCCATAGCCATGGTTTAAGCCTCCTCGCTGTCGTTGCCGCCGAAGCCGCCGTCGCGCTCGCGACGCTCACGCTCCTTGCGCTCGTCCCGGTCGCGCTTCTGCATCATGACGGAGGGATCCGTCTCGAGCTCTTCGACGCGGATGGTCATGAAGCGGAGGATGTCCTCGTTAATGCCCATCTGGCGCTCCATCTCGGCGACAGCCGCCGCCGGAGCGTTCAGGTTGAACATCGCGAAGTGGGCCTTGCGGTTCTTCTTGATGCGGTAGGCGAGGGACTTCACGCCCCACATCTCGGTCTTCTCGACCGAGCCGCCATTCGCCTCGATGATGCCGCGGAACTGGTCGACCATTCCTTCGACCTGCTGCGGCGTCACGTCCTGGCGAGCCATGAATACGTGTTCGTAGAGAGGCATGATGGGCCTTTCTTGAAGTGAAAATTCAGCTCTGTTGGGGAGCCGGTTTCGCGCGTCCGATCGGCGCCAAGCCCTTCGAGCCGAGAGGCCCGAGCGGTTGTTCGAAGGCGGAGACACCGGACGACGGGTTCTGGAGAAGAGCCCTACAAGCGCGAGGCTTGCCGTCCGTTCAGCCCCCGGCCGGAGCGAACGCGAAGGCGGCCCTCTACACGCTTTGGGGGGATATGGCAATCCGCCCGGACAGGGGTGCGCCAACAGAACCTGGCCAAGCTGCTCGAAGCCCTGCGCAATCCGCCCGAGCGGGGCTGCACCGGTAGCACTCGGCCAAGCTGCCCCTATCTAAGGGAAACCGGGCCATGCTGAACCCCAGACCCGGATGGATTGACGGGCTTTCATGATCCTCGGCATCGGCTCCGATCTTTGCGACATCCGCCGCATCGAGCGCTCGCTCGAGCGCTTCGGCGAGCGCTTCACCCACCGGATCTTCACGGAAGGGGAGCGTCGGCGCAGCGAGCGGCGGGCCGCGCGTGCGCCGTCCTATGCCCGGCGTTTCGCGGCCAAGGAGGCCTGCTCCAAGGCGCTGGGCACCGGGCTGCGCAGCGGCGTGTTCTGGCGCGACATGGAGGTCGTCAACCAGCCGAGCGGGCAGCCCACCATGCGCCTCAGCGGCGGCGCCCTGGAGCGCCTCAAGGCCATGACGCCGCCGGGGCACGAAGCCGTGGTGCATGTGTCGCTCACGGACGATCCGCCCCTCGCCCAGGCCTTCGTGGTCATCGAGGCCCGGCCTCGGTGAACGGCGCGGCGCCCGTTCCGAAGGTAGGGATCGGGCTCCGATCTCCGATCCGTGACCGCGCCCGGAAGCCCTCGCGTTGCGGGATCACCGCCGTTCGGCTATGCCGCCCCGCGGACCGGGTGCCGGCTCGCCCCGTCCGGGGCGCTGTTGGGCCCGCCTGACACCTCGAGTTGAGCCGGAATGTCGAACCAAATGGATCGGGTGCACGTGAGCGAACTCTCCAAGAAGGACGAGGGCGGCCTCTGGGAAACCGTGAAGGTCGTCGTCCAGGCGCTCCTCATCGCCGTGGTGGTGCGCACCATCCTGTTCCAGCCCTTCAACATCCCCTCGGGCTCGCTCATCCCGACCCTGCTGATCGGCGACTACCTGTTCGTCTCGAAATACACCTACGGTTATTCCAAGCACTCGATCCCCTTCAGCCCGCCGCTGTTCTCGGGCCGCATCTGGGAATCGGAGCCGAAGCGCGGCGACATCGCCGTGTTCAAGCTGCCGAAGGACAATTCCACCGATTACATCAAGCGCGTGATCGGCCTGCCCGGCGACCGCATCCAGGTCGTGAACGGGGTCCTGCAGATCAACGGCCAGCCCGTGAAGCGGGAGCGCGTGCAGGATTACGTGACGAGCGATCCCTTCGGCCGCCCGCAAGCCGTGCCGCAATACCGCGAGACCCTGCCCAGCGGCACGAGCCATTTCATCATCGAGCGCGACGGCGACCGGGGCTACTGGGACAACACCAACGTCTACACGGTGCCGGCCGGCCACTTCTTCATGATGGGCGACAACCGGGACAACTCCACCGATTCCCGCGACGAAGGCAGCGTCGGCGCCGTGCCCCTGGAGAACTTCGTGGGCCGGGCCGAGATCATCTTCTTCTCCATCGACGAGAACGCCTCGGCCTGGAAGATCTGGGAATGGCCCTGGACGGTGCGCTGGGACCGCCTGTTCCAGCCCATTCGTTAGACCGTGGCCCGTCGCACGCCCGATCCGCGCGCGCTTGAGGAGCGGCTGGGCTATGCCTTCAAGGACCCCGACCTCCTGGTTCTCGCGCTCACCCATGTGAGCGCGCCGGGGGCCGGGACGGGCGTGAGCTATCAGCGCCTCGAATTCCTCGGCGACCGGGTGCTGGGCCTCGCCATCGCCGAACTCCTCTACCGCACCTATCCCGAGGCCGCCGAAGGCGAACTCTCCCGGCGCCTGGCCGACCTCGTGCGCCGCGAGAGCTGCGCCGAGGTGGCCCTGGCCTGGGATGTGGGCCCCCATCTGCGGCTCGGGGCCGGCGAGGTGCATTCGGGCGGGCGGCGCAATCAGGCGATCCTGGCCGACGCCTGCGAATCCATCATCGGCGCGGTGTTCCTCGACGGGGGCTACGAGCCCGCGCGGGGGCTGGTCGAGCGCGCCTTCGCGGGGCGGCTCGCCGCTCCGCGCCGCCCCCTGCGCGACGCCAAGACGGCGCTGCAGGAATGGGCGCAGGGCCGAGGCCTGCCGACCCCCACCTACGCGGTGGCCGAGCAGGTCGGTCCCGACCACGCGCCGAAATTCCGGGTGGTCGCCCGCGTGCAGGGGCTGGAGCAGGGCCTCGGCCACGGCACATCGAAACGAGCCGCGGAACAGGACGCCGCGCGAAGCCTTCTCCTTCGCGAGGGAGTTTGGACGGAGGCCGAGAATGGCAACGCCTGACGCAGACGAGCCGCAGACCACACCCGACGCGGAAGAGCCGCAGGCGGCGCCTCACCCAGGCGAGCCGCAGACCACGCCCGATGCCGAGGGGCCGCAGAACGCACCCGACGCGGAAGGGCCGGGCAAAGGCGAGCCGCAGGCCAAGACGAAGGCCGGTTTCGTGGCGCTCATCGGCGCGCCGAATGCGGGCAAGTCCACGCTCCTCAATGCGGTGGTGGGCTCCAAGGTCTCGATCGTCTCGCACAAGGTGCAGACGACCCGGGCGCTGGTGCGGGGCATCGCCATTGAGGGCGAGGCCCAGATCGTGTTCGTGGACACGCCCGGCATCTTCAAGCCGAAGCGCCGGCTCGACCGCGCCATGGTGACCTCCGCCTGGGGCGGCGCCGCGGATGCGGATGCGGTGTGCCTCCTGCTCGACGCCCGCAAGGGGCTGGACGAGGAGGGCGAGGCGATCCTCGACAAGCTGCCCGAGGTCCGGCGCCCCAAGATCCTGATCCTCAACAAGATCGACCTGATCGAGCGCTCGCGTCTCCTCGAGCTCTCGGCCAAGATCAACGAGCGCCACCCCTTCGCCCATACCTTCATGATCTCGGCCTTGAAGGGCGACGGGATCGACCGCCTGAAGCGCGAACTCGCCGCCCTCATGCCCGAGGGCCCGTGGCTCTATCCCGAGGACCAGATCTCCGACGCGCCCTTGCGCATGCTCGCCGCCGAGATCACCCGCGAGAAGATCTACGAGCGCCTGCACCAGGAACTCCCTTACGAATCCACCGTCGAGACCGACCAGTGGCAGCCGCGGCCCGACGGGTCCGTGCGCATCGAGCAGACCGTGTTCGTGGAGCGCGAGAGCCAGCGCAAGATCGTGCTGGGCAAGGGCGGCCAAACCATCAAGGCCATCAGCCAGCAGGCCCGCCGCGAGATCGCCGAGATCGCGGAGGCGCCGGTGCACCTCTTCCTGTTCGTGAAGGTGCGCGAGAACTGGAGCGACGACCCGGAGCGCTACCGCGAGATGGGGCTGGAGTTCCCGCGGGGCGGGTAGTTCATCCCTCCCCGCTCAGGGGAGGGTGCCCCGCAGGGGCGGGTGGGGTGGAGGCATCCACCTCGCTGAATCGAGCGCATCTCCCTCCCCCGCTTGCGTCGGGGAGGGATTAGGGGTGGGGGGTGGCTCCGCTTCTGGGATGCTGGGCGAGACGCGCGCAGGTGGGGCGCTTTCTCCCTCCCTTCAGGGGAGGGTGGCA
>JAESFT010000354.1_pt1 | contig 32382 bp, 47 predicted proteins | sample 9269451 | NCBI WGS metagenome assembly JAESFT01 (sample SAMN14502557, study PRJNA617106) | algae metagenome | isolation source: Scytonema hyalinum WJT4-NPBG1 and co-occurring heterotrophs from well... | place: USA: Mojave Desert, Joshua Tree National Park, California | collected 2006-05-25
TCTCCTCAGACACGCCCCTGATGTTCTGGACGGTCTTGGTGAGGTAGCCCGGACGCTCCGCCAGGAAGCGCTTAAGCGTCGCGACGAAGATTTCCTCTTCCTCGTTGGTCGGCTCGAACAGCTCCTCACCGGCCTCGACGCGCGCGCCCCACAGCGCGAACATCGTCGCATCGCCGCCATCGTCCAGGATCATATTGCAGGTCTGGTCCTGCCCCCAGTCGAAGATGCGGACGACGTAATCCCAATATTCCTCGAGCGTTTCGCCCTTGACGGCGAACACCGGAACGCCGGTCGCGGCGATTGCGGCGGCGGCGTGATCCTGGGTGGAGAAGATGTTGCAGCTAGCCCAGCGGACCTGCGCGCCCAAGGCCGTCAGCGTCTCGATGAGCACGGCAGTCTGGATCGTCATGTGCAGCGAGCCAGTGATGCGCGCGCCCTTCAGCGGCTGCTCCGCGCCATACTCCTCGCGCAGCGCCATTAGGCCGGGCATCTCGGTTTCCGCGATCTCGATCTCCTTGCGGCCAAAGGCGGCGAGGTTCAGATCGGCGACGACATAGTCTTGGGGTTGGGCAAGGGTGGCCACTGCGAAATCTCCGGCTCAACAAAAGCGGCCGTCCGCGGGAAAGCAGACGGCCGTGATGGAGAGCCTTTAGCGTCGCAGCGTCGCCAAGGCAAATATAAAGATATCTTTATATGCGGATTAGCGCCGCGCGGCGATGGTGATCGGAGCGCCGCCGCCGACGCAGCGATCACCCTGCACCGTCGGAGTCATCTGCACCATATCGGCCAGTTCGCTGAGCGCGACGGGAGAGCCTTTCGCGACCAGCGCCATCTCGACCAGCGCAGCCACATCGTCGCAGCCGAGATCGCCGGTGCCGGCGCCATAGCGATTGGCGACGGTGGTCATATAGTTGTCATAGGCGTTGAGCGCGCCGCGCTCGCCGAACTCGGCGGCGAAATGGCTCTTCAGCGTCGCATTGGCCTTCAACAGCGCCGGGCGGCTGGCGACCACGAAGCGGTTATAGTCCTCGACGAAATCGGCGTTGGTCTTGCGGCAGCGCAGCGCCTGAACCATCAGCATGGTGTCGAGCTCGCGAACCTGAGCGGCTTCATAGGCGGCGTCGCTCCAGCACGCGGCAGTGGCCGAACCGGTGCACAGGGCGGCGGCGGCGGCGGCAGTGAGCGCTTTGATGACGATCTTCATCTCTGTTCCCCGGACAGAGCCGCAACGGTGCGGCCTGGGGCGACCATGGCTCGCCAGGCTTGAGCAGCGCGTTGCCGAAACTGGTTAACGCCGGACAAAGAACTCAGCCTGCCGCCCGCTCTAACAGAAGCAGCTCGGTTCCCTTGTAAGGCTGGCGGTCGAAAACGCGGTAACCGAGGGCTTCTGCGGTGCGGATCGAGGGCGCGTTTTCCGGATCAATCATGCAGACGGTGCGCGGCCAGCTATAAAGCGACTCCCCCCAGCGCAGGGCAGCGAGCATCGCCTCGCGCGCATAGCCCTTGCCGTGCCCCAGGGGCAGCAACACCCAGCCAGCTTCCGGCGCCGAATCGAAGCGCTCACCCAGGCCCCGCCGCCCTTCGAACAAGCCGACATCGCCGATGAACTTGCCCGTCTCCAGCTCCTCGACCGCCCACAATCCATGGCCGTTCACCGCCCAATGGCCGACATAGCGCAGGAGCCGGTTCCAACTGTCCTCGGGAGCGACGGGGTTGCCGCCGAAATGACGCACGACAACCGGGTCCTGCCACATAGCAAGGAGTTGGTCGGCATCATCACGCCGATGCGGGCGCATGCGCAGGCGCTGGGTGCGGAGTTCTGGTGCGGCAACGATCTTCATAACCGCTCTCTAGCCCATCGTCATTCCCGCGAAAGCGGGAACCCAGCTGGCCCCCCCCTTGCGCGGGGGTGACGAAAGGAAGGGGAACTCCTAAACAGCGCGCATCCGATTCCCGGAGCTTCCATGACGCGCATCGCCATCGCCTCGGATCATGCTGCCTACGATCTGAAGATCGCGCTGGCTGCGTGGCTGCGCGAGCAGGGGCATGAGGTGAACGACTTGGGCACCCACTCCGGCGCCTCGGTCGACTATCCCGATTACGGCGCGCGCATCGCCCGCACGATGGAAGCGGGCGAAGCCGATCGCGGCATCGCGCTATGCGGCTCAGGCATCGGCATTTCGATCGCGGTCAACCGCAGCCGTGCCTGCCGGTGTGCGCTCGTCTCCGAACCGCTCTCCGCCCGCCTTGCGCGCGAGCATAACGATGCCAATGTGCTGGCCCTTGGCGCCCGCCTGGTCGGGCCCGAAATGGCCCGCGCCTGCATCGAAACCTTCCTTTCCACCGAGTTCCTCGGCGGCCGTCACCAAGGCCGAGTCGAGAAGCTCTCCGCCACGGAGCCCGCATGAGCACCAATCCCCAAATGCTGCACGATGTGCAGTTCGACGGGTTCTTCACCCGCGAACTGGCCGAGGCCGATCCGGAGGTCTTTGCCGGCCTGACCCACGAGATCGAACGGGAACGCTACCAGATTGAGCTGATCGCGTCGGAGAATATCGTCTCCAAAGCCGTGCTGCAGGCGCTCGGATCGGTGTTCACGAACAAATATGCCGAAGGCTATCCGGGCAAGCGCTATTATCAGGGCTGCGCGCCGTCCGACGAGGTGGAGACGCTTGCGATCGAACGGGCCAAGCAGCTGTTCGGCTGCGGCTATGCCAATGTCCAGCCGCATTCCGGCGCCCAGGCTAATGGCGCCGTGATGCTGGCGCTGACCAAGCCGGGCGACACGATCCTGGGCATGAGCCTCGATGCCGGCGGACACCTCACCCATGGCGCCAAGGCTGCGATGTCGGGCAAATGGTTCAACGCCGTGCAATATGGCGTGAAGCCGGACGATCACCTGATCGACTTCGACCAGGTTCGCGACCTCGCGAAACAGCACAGTCCCAGGCTGATCATCGCCGGCGGCTCGGCCTATCCGCGCGTGATTGACTTCGCCCAGTTCCGCGCGATCGCGGACGAGGTCGGCGCCTTGTTCATGGTCGACATGGCCCATTTCGCCGGCATCGTGGCGGGCGGGCTCCACCCCTCCCCCTTCGAGCATGCGCATGTGGTGACGACGACCACTCACAAGACCCTGCGCGGCCCACGCGGCGGCGCCATCTTCACCAATCACGAGGACATCGCGAAGAAGATAAACTCGGCGGTCTTCCCGGGCGTGCAAGGTGGCCCGCTGATGCACGTCATCGCGGCGAAGGCAGTGGCGTTCGGCGAGGCGCTGCGGCCGGACTATCGCAGCTACATCGCCGCCGTCGTCGAGAATGCGAAGGTGCTTGCGAGCCGCCTGAAGGAGCGTGGCGCCGACCTGGTCGCGGGCGGGACCGACACCCATCTGGCGCTGGTCGATCTGCGTCCGTTGGGCGTCACCGGCCGCGATGCGGACGAGGCGCTCGAGCGCGCCGCCATCACCTGCAACAAGAACGGCATTCCGTTCGATCCCCTGCCTCCGGTCAAGACCAGCGGCATCCGCGTCGGCTCGCCCGCCGGAACGACGCGCGGCTTCGGTCCGGCCGAGTTCCGCGAGATCGGCGACATGATCGCCGACGTGCTCGAAGGGCTGCGCCAGAAGGGCGAGCATGGCGATGCTGCGGTCGAGGCCGGAGTGCGGCAGCGCGTCCGGGCGCTGTGCGAGCGCTTCCCCATCTATCCGGAGCTCTGACCGATGGACCTGAAACGACGCCCGGACGGCAGCCTGTCCCCCGACGCGAAGAAAATCGCGACCTGGGCCGCAGTCGGGGCGGTGGTCGGGATTCCACTGCCCTTCGTCAGCTTCGTCGGAGGCGCCGTAATCGGCGGGGCTATCGCTGCCTATCGCATCCACAAGGGACAAGGCTGAATTGCGCTGCCCTTATTGCGGACACGAAGACAGCCAGGTCAAGGACAGCCGCCCGACCGATGACGGCGCGGCGATCCGCCGCCGACGCCAGTGCGAAGGCTGCGCCGCCCGCTTCACGACGTTCGAGCGCATCCAGCTGCGCGAATTGACGGTTGTGAAGAGCGAGGACCGGCGCGAGCCATTCGACCGCGACAAGCTCGCCCGCTCCGTCGCCATCGCTTGCCGCAAGCGCCCGATCGAGCCGGTCCGCATTGAGCGGCTCATCAGCGGCATCCAGCGCCAGCTCGAAACGAGCGGCGAAAGCGAGGTCACGTCCAAGCAGATTGGCGAGCTGGTCATGGACGGCCTCCGTGGCCTCGATAGCGTCGCCTATATCCGCTTCGCCAGCGTCTATAAGGAGTTCGCCGAGGCGCGCGATTTCCGGGAGTTCGCGGGGACGGTAGCGGAGGGGGGCGAGAACTGAGCCTTCCCCTCGCCGTTCGTCCCGAGTAGCCGTCGAGTAGGAGCGTAAGCTCCGTATCGAGACGACGTATCGAGGGATTGCGTGGCCTTTTACGCCTATATGCTCCGGTGTTCAGACGGACGCTACTATACTGGTCATACCGAGAATCTCGAACAGCGCCTCATGCAGCATGATGCTGGTACCTTCGGCGGCTGGACGAGCAAGCACCGTCCGGTGGATCTTGTATGGTCTGAGAGCTTCTCGACCCGAGAGGAAGCCCTTTCCGCCGAACTTCAGATCAAGAACTGGTCGCAAGCGAAGAAGCAGGCTCTGATCCGAGGCGATTGGCATGGCGTATCTGAGTCGGCCAAAAAGCGCTTCCCGGGGGCGAGCATCCCTCGATACGCCGTCTCGACAAGCTCGACGGCTACTCGGGACGAACGTGTCCCAGAGCCACCTCCGCCACCCATCATCGTCCTCGTCCGCCCGCAGCTCGGAGAGAATATCGGCAAAGCGGCGCGCGCGATGCTCAACTTCGGGCTGACCGAGTTGCGTCTGGTTGCCCCGAGAGATGGATGGCCGAATCCATCTGCGGGTCCGGCGGCGTCGGGCGCAGATATCGTACTCGAACGCGCGCGGGTGTTCAGCAGCACGGCCGAAGCCGTCGCGGACTGTGCGCAAGTCTATGCCACGACGGTGCGAAAGCGCGGCGTCACCAAGCCGGTGTTCACGCCGGAACAGGCCGCGACCGCCATTCACCGCGATCCGGGCCAAAGTGCGATCCTGTTCGGCGCCGAGCGGTCGGGGCTGGAGACGGATGACGTCGCGCTAGCCCGCGCCATCGTCACAGTGCCGATCAATCCGGACTTCGGATCGCTGAACCTGGCCCAGGCCGTGATCCTGCTCGCTTATGAATGGTCGAAGCAGGCCGATCTAGTCCAACCGACGGCCGGCGATGAGCTGCCGCCCGCGCCGCAGGAAGAGCTCGAGGGCCTCATCGGCCATCTCGACGCATTGCTGGCGCCGACGGGTTACTTCCTCCCGCCAGAGCGCGCCGGTGCGACCCGCCGGACGCTGCGCGGAGTGCTCACCAAGCCGGGCTGGAACAGCCTGGAGATTCGCACGCTACGGGGCGTTCTGAGTGCGCTCGGCAGGGGCCGATCGGCCGGCTAAATAGTTCGAGACGCGATATTCTCGCTTCGCGCGTTTCATGGTAGAATGGCTGTTGGAAGAAGCTTGATATTAGGGGAAGACATGTCGTTCAGCGCTCTTTTTGCGGCCCTCCTTCTCGCGGGACCCAGCACGACGGAAGCACCGGCGCAGGCGGCCGAGAAGCCGAAGAATGAGGACAAGGTTATCTGTCGGATCGACATCGAGACCGGCTCGCTCGCCAAGCGGACTAAGCTGTGCCTCACCAAGCGCGAATGGGCACGGGTGCGCGAAGATGCGAGAAACAACTATGATCGCATGAACCCGCATATCGGGGTGGTGCAGGGCAACTAACAATCTTGACCTTGGTCGGGCGCTCGTCTAGGCGCCCGCCTTCGCAATCGGCCCCGCACTCCGGTGAAGCGGCGGCCCTGCCCCATGTTCGCGTGGCAAGCAGGCGAGACCGGGCATAACGTCAAAAGCGATTGAAAGGTAAGACATGTCGAAGCGCCATAGCGCCAAGCACAAACTCGACCGCCGCATGGGCGAGAATATCTGGGGCCGTCCGAAGTCCCCGGTTAACAAGCGCGAATATGGTCCCGGCCAGCACGGCCAGCGCCGCAAGGGCAAGATGTCGGATTTCGGCCTGCAGCTCCGCGCCAAGCAGAAGCTGAAGGGCTATTACGGCGACGTCACCGAGAAGCAGTTCAAGAAGGCTTACGAGGAAGCGTCGCGCATGAAGGGCGACACTTCGCAGAACCTGATCGGCCTGCTCGAGCAGCGGCTGGACATGATCGTCTATCGCGCCAAGTTCGCGCCGACGATCTGGGCGGCCCGCCAGCTGGTCAGCCACGGCCATGTCCGCGTCAACGGCGTTAAGTGCAACATCGCGTCGCGCCGCTGCTATGTCGGCGACGAGATTTCGCTGTCGAACAAGGCGCAGGAAATGGCGCTGGTGCTGGAAGCCCAGAGCCTCGCCGAGCGCGACATTCCCGATTATGTCGCCATGGACGGCACCGCCAAGGCGACTTTCGTCCGCGTGCCGACGCTGGACGAGGTGCCCTATCCGGTGAAGATGGAGCCGAACCTGGTCGTCGAGTTCTACTCGCGCTAAGCGTTCAGCCCAACTACAAGAGCAAGAAGGGCGGCCCTCGGGCCGCCCTTTTTCTTTACTTCAGCCCCATGCTCGCCCGCAGGAACGCCTCGCTCTTGCCCAGCATGTCGGCACGCACGGCACTGTCCGGCAGGCTGTGGTCGAGCTTCGGGTAGATAGTCAGCTGCACGGTTTTGCCGGCGGCACGAAGTCTGTCTTCCATCAGACGCGACGCTTGCACGTTGACGTTCCGGTCGACATCGCCGTGAAAGAGCATGACGGGCGCCTTGATCGCCGCCGCATTCTGGGCGGGTGAGCCCTCCTTCAAATGCGGCCCCGATCCGATGAAGTCGCGGATCACGCGCTGCGCCGATGTATTCGTATAATCCTGTTTGAGAGCGACGAGATCGGTGACAGGCGCAATCGCAACGATCGCCTTGAACAAGTCGGATGCGACCACGCCAGACTGGAGCGCTGCATAGCCACCGTAAGACCAGCCGACGATCGCCAGCTTGGCGGGATCGGCAATCCCTTGCGAGACCAGCCAACGGCCGCTGTCGGTCACGTCGCCAATGGCGATCTTCCACGACTTGAAGCCGTTTTCCTGGAACCACTGCTCCCCATAGCCTGATGAGCCGCGGAAGTTCGGCTGAAGCACCGCATAGCCCTTGTGCGCATAATATTGCGCGAGCCAGTCAAAGCCCCACTCGTCGCGCGACTGCGGGCCGCCGTGCGGCATGACGATTGCCGGCAGCCCTTTGCCCGACGAGCCAGGCGGAAGCGTCAGATAGGCCGGAACCAGGGTCCCGTCTGATGCCTTGACCTGAACGCTTTGCACCTTGGCGAGCTTATAACCTTCCAGCTCCGGCCGGGTCAGCAGCAACGGCCGCATCTGCTTTGTGGTCCGATCGAGCAGATAGTGACGGCCGGGATCGACATCCGAGCCGGCCCACACCAGCAGCTTCTGCTCATCGTCGCTGGCGCCGTCGAAAGTGAGCACCGGGCTGCCGGGCAATGCCTTGGCAAGCGAAGTCGACAGTTTCGACAGCGCCGGGTCGAAATAATGAGCATAACGACGGTCCGTCGCATAGCTGACGCCGATGATGCGCTGCTTGCGGCCCAGTCGGATGGGTCCGTCCACATCGACCTGCGGATGATCGAAGACGTTAGTCTCCACATGGCTGCCGTCGAGCGTCCGCTTCACCAGCGCCAGCCGACCTTTGTGCTTCTGGAGACCGTAAACGACGTTCTCGGCCGGATCGATCGCGTACGGGTTGAAGCCATCATAGGTCTGCTGGTTGAAGGTACCGAGATCTTTCCACTCGCTGCTGCCTTGAGCCCTGTATTTGTAACGCACCATCCCCGTGTTGAAATACTCCGCCGTCTTCTCGCTGATGCCGACGATCCTGACATTGCCGGTGCCGTCGGTGATATATTCGCTAGCGTTGTTGATCGGTGCGACCACCGTCTTCGTCTGAAGCGTGCGCGTGTCGACCCGCTCGACGGCAAGGCCCTCGTCGCGCTTCTCGATCAATGTGCCGGCCCTGGTCTCCGGCACGATCCAGCGCGTCATCAGTACCGAGCCATCCTGACCCGGCAGCCAGTCCAGCACCGATCCGCCATAGTTGTTGAAGTACCAGGCATTCAGCCCCTGGCGCTGGCTGACGACCTTCGGATTAGCGCCATTTGCATCGACGGCCACCATGCGGCTGAGCCCGACCTTATACCCCGCCTCGTCGCGCACGATGTAGACGTTGCACACGAGCCGGTCATTGCTGACCCAGTTGCAGCCGACCAGCCGCTCGGGATCGCCACTCGCAACCAGCGACCGCTTCGGCGAAGCGCTGCCGTCGACCGGTACGGTGAACAGCGCATTGCCTGCTCCAATCGTCGGCGCCAGGAAAGCCATCGTCTTCCCGTCAGGTGAAAGGGTGGCGCTCGCGACCGACTCCCGCGCGCCGAACGCCTTTTCCGGCGGCACCGCTTGCGCATGCAAGCTGGTCACGCTGCTCGCCGCAACGGCGAACATCACGAATAGATCACGTCTCACGCTCTTCCCCCTCTCGGCTCCCTTCGATAAGAGCGCGTGCCGCTCGCGATGACAAGGGATGATGCATCCATAAGTCACGTAGAAATCACGAAGAAAGGTCCGACGACCGCATGACCATCCCTCGCCAGCCGCCGGAATGGGCGCGGCACGACAGTGTCTGGATCGGCTTTCCCAGCCATCGCGATCTGTGGGAAGAGGATCTGGCGCCTGCCCAGGCCGAGGTGATCGCGTTTGCCGAGGCCGTGCATGCAGGCGGCGCCGGCGAGACGGTCAGGCTTGTCGCAGCCAATGGCGAAGCCGCCGCGGCCGCTGCGCGCCTTGCCTCGCCCGGCATCGACATCGTGATCGCACCGTTCGGCGATATCTGGTTGCGCGATACAGGTCCGATCGTCGTGGCGGCCGGGCGAATCCGGGAAACGCGGTCTTTCATATTCAATGGCTGGGGCGGGAAATACCGGCTCGAGGGCGACGACGATCTCGCCGTGCGGCTGGCGCAGGGCGCGGGCCTTGCCAACCGCGCCTGCCATTATGTGCTCGAAGGCGGAGCGATCGATGTCGACGGCACCGGCCTGGCCGTCACGACGGAACAGTGCCTGCTCAATCCCAACCGCAACCCCGATCTGAGCCGCGACGAGATCGAAGCGCGCTTGCGCGGCGATCTCGGACTCGACCGGCTGCTCTGGCTCGGCGACGGCCTGCTCAACGATCACACCGATGGTCATGTCGACAATCTTGCCCGCTTCGTCGGGGAGGGCCGGCTCGCCCTTCCGGAGCCCAGCGGGGACGATGATCCCAATGTCAGCGTCTATCGCGATGCTCAGGACCGGGCGCGGGCGTTCGGCCTGGAAGTGGTGACTCTCCCCTCCCCCGGCCGCGTCCTGCGCGACGGCGAGATTATCCCGGCGTCGTACATGAACTTCTATATCGGCAACGCCGCCGTGGTGGTGCCGCTCTACGGCGCTCCAAACGACCAGGCGGCGGTTGAAGCCATCGAGGCGCTGTTCCCCACGCGCAAGGTCGTCGGCCACCGGGCCGATCACATTCTGACCGGCGGGGGCAGCTTCCACTGCATCAGCCAGCAGGTGCCGTCGTTGGCCGAACTCTCGTCCTAGTTCGTCATGCCGGGCTTGATCCGGCATCCCGCTTCTCGTTGAGCGGCGGTCGAAGCAAGGGGAGGAGCAAGTGACGGCAGCATTCTATCGAACGGCGGCGATTGCATCGTTCGCCTCGTCCGTGACGACGCTAAGCCTCATCTTCCTGCCCGATCTGTTCGCTCCGGCAGAGGGGTTTGCGGGGCGCATGCAGCGTGTGACCGACCCGATCTATCAGCTGCGCGCTTGGATCTATCTGCTCCACCCTTTCCTGGTGTTCACCGCCGCACTCGGGATCGCGGCCGCGACCAGGCATGTGGCGCCGGGCCGTGCTCTGGCGGGCGTTCTCGCCATGGGCTTGTGGGCAGTCACCGAGGCGGGACAGCAGACGCTGACGCTTTTCGCCTTCGACGGCTGGCGCCGCGCCTGGCTGGCGGGCGACGCGGCGGTGCGCGCCACGATGGAACTGCGCGCAGCCATCTATGACGGGCTGTGGGACGCCTCCTATGGGCTGCTGCTGATCGGATTCCTGATCGGCAATGCCTTTCTTGCCGCGATCCTGTTTTCGCTACGGGATGGCCTCACGCGCATCGTCGGCGTCTTTCTGCTGCTCGCCGCCTTGCTCACGCTAGCTATTCTGATCGTCGAGGTCGGCGGACCAGACCTGCTGGCCCCGTTCGGCCGCTGGGCCTATCCCGCGATCCAGCCGCTCGGGCGCATCCTCATCGGCGTCTGGCTGTGGCGGGTAGCGCTAAGCGGCGAGCCTCGGCTACAGGCGCCCGCATGACCGAGATCACCGTTGCCGCCCTTCAGCTGGCTCTGCCCGGCCCCGAAGCCGAGAACATTGCCAAAGTCTCCGAACTGGTGCGCGAAGCAGCGGCCAAGGGCGCAAAGGTGATCCTGCCGCCCGAGCTGTTCGAAGGGCCCTATTTCTGCCGGGTAGAGGATGAGGGCCTGTTCTCAAACGCGCGGCCGACCGATGAGCACCCGTCCGTCCAGGCGATGCAAAAGCTCGCGGCGGAGCTTGGCGTGTACATCCCGACCAGCTTTTTCGAGTGCGACGGACCGCATCATTACAACAGCCTCGCCATGGTCGACGACAAGGGCGCGATCATGGGGCTCTATCGCAAGAGCCACATTCCGGACGGGCCGGGTTATGAGGAGAAATTCTACTTCCGGCCTGGGAACACCGGTTTCAAGACCTGGAAGACGCCGGGAGCGACGCTCGGTGTCGGCGTGTGCTGGGATCAATGGTATCCGGAAACGGCACGCGCGATGATGCTGATGGGCGCGGAAATCCTCTTCTATCCGACCGCCATCGGCTCCGAGCCGCACGATCCTGACCTCGACACCAGCCGGCTGTGGCGCCGAGCCATGGTCGGCCATGCGGTGTCAAACGTCGTGCCGGTGGTCGCCGCCAACCGCATCGGCACCGAAGACGGACAGCGCTTTTACGGCCACAGCTTCATCTGCGACGAACGCGGCGACATTTTGGCGGAGTTCGGCGCGAGCGAGACCGGCGTCCTCACGGCGACGCTCGATCTTGATCGGGTGAAGCGGCACCGCGCCGCGTTCGGCTTCTTCCGTGACCGTCGGCCCGAGCTCTACACGCGGCTCACCGAAGATCGTTAGGGCCAGATCAAGGCGCATTTCGCCACTTGTTGGTAACGATCGCGCCCCTATCTGAGGCGCGTTTCGTCTAACGCCCTCGCATTTCCGTCGATCTCCGACTTGGCACGGCGCGTGCAAAGCCGTTGGGGAGCGCGGCTGGGCCGCGAAACACGACGACCAAGGAGTAACAAGATGCAGACCGCCAACCTTCTCACCCGCGACGACACCTTCTTCGGCGTGTGCGAAGCATTGGGCACCGACCTGGGCTTCAACCCCAATATCCTGCGCGTCGTGTTCGGCGTGGCAGTGATGTGGAACCCGGCGCTGGTGATCGGCATCTATGCGGCGCTGGGCGCCGTGGTGTTCGCCTCGCGCTACTTCTTTCCGGTGACTCCGAAGCAGAGCGTGTCGATCGACAAGCCCGTGGCAACTCCGGCGCGTAAGGTTGAGGCGGTCAACGATCCGGCGGAGAAGCAGCTCGAACTGGCCGCCTGATCTCTGTTACTAGAACGAAAAAGGCCGCCCGTTGGGCGGCCTTTCCTTTGTCTTTCCGGGGTACGACACGGGCAGAGCCCGCGTCGTCGGTCGGCTTTGCCGCCGGCCGGGCTGACGGCGTCTCCGGCTTAGCTTCGCTAAGCCGGTGCGCCTTAGCCCATGATATCCTGCTCGAGCTTCTTCGCCATTTCCTCGATATTCTCGGGCGGCCAGCCGGGGATTTCCATGCCCAGGCGGAGGCCCATCGAAGACAGGACTTCCTTGATCTCGTTCAGGCTCTTGCGGCCGAAGTTCGGCGTGCGGAGCATTTCCGCCTCCGTCTTCTGCACGAGATCGCCGATATAGATGATGTTGTCGTTCTTCAGGCAGTTGGCGCTTCGCACCGACAGCTCCAGCTCGTCCACCTTCTTGAGCAGATAGCGGTTGAGCTGGTTCGAATCGGTCTCGGCCTCCATCGGGGCCATCGCACCGCTGTGCATGCCGCCGCTGACCGGCGCCGACACCGCCATGCCGTCGTCGAAATGGACGAACAGCTGCAGCTGGTCCTGCAGGATGCGCGCGGCATAAGCGAGCGCATCATCCGGGCCGATCGTGCCGTCGGTCTCGACGGTGATCGTCAGCTTATCATAGTCCAGTTCCTGGCCGACGCGGGTGTTTTCCACCTTATAGGCGACCTGGCGCACCGGCGAGTAGAGCGCGTCGACCGGGATCAAACCGATCGGCGCATCCGCCGGGCGGTTGTTCGCGGCAGGCACATAGCCCTTACCCGCCTCAGCGGTCAGCTCCATGTTGAGCGTCGCGCCTTCGTCCAGGTGGCAAATCACCAGATCGGGGTTCATCACCTCGATGTCGCCGGACACGTTGATCATGCCCGCGGTCACTTCGGCCGGACCGGTCGCCGAAAGCTGCAAGCGCTTGGCGCCCTCGCCCTGCATGCGCAGCGCGATCTGCTTCACGTTCAGGACGATGTCGGTCACGTCCTCCCGAACACCGGCCAGCGAGCTGAACTCGTGCAGCACATTCTCGATCTTGATCGAAGTCACCGCCGCGCCCTGCAGCGACGACAGCAGCACGCGGCGCAGCGCGTTGCCGAGCGTCAGGCCGAAGCCACGCTCCAGCGGCTCGGCGACGAACGTGCCCTTGCGGCGGCTATCGCCACCGGCCTTGCGCTCCAGGGCGTTTGGCTTCTTGAGTTCCTGCCAGTTCTTTGCGTTGACAGCCACTGTGTTCCCCTCGGGGGTTGTGGCGGAACGTGTGCACGCGTCCCGCCGGAAAAGTCACAAAAGTCACACCATATACGGGGTGCGACGAACCGGCGCGTCAGACGCGACGGCGCTTCGACGGCCGCACGCCGTTGTGCGGAATGGCGGTCACGTCGCGGATCGACGTGATCTGAAAGCCGACCGCCTGTAGCGCGCGGAGCGCCGACTCGCGGCCCGAACCCGGACCCTTCACCTCGACTTCGAGCGTGCGGACGCCATGCTCGGCAGCCTTGCGGCCCGCATCTTCAGCGGCGACCTGGGCGGCATAGGGAGTCGACTTGCGGCTGCCCTTGAAACCCATCATGCCGGCCGAAGACCAGCTGATCGCATTGCCCTGCGCGTCGGTGATGGTGATCATGGTGTTGTTGAAGCTGGCGTTCACATGGGCGACGCCGGCGGTGATGTTCTTGCGTTCGCGGCGGCGAATACGCTGCGGTTCACGTGCCATTTCGTAACTGACCTTCCCTGTAGGTGGCGAGCCGCGCTGCAGAAGCGCGGCTCAAGCTCACTTCTTCTTGCCGGCGATCGGCTTCGCCTTGCCCTTGCGGGTGCGGGCGTTGGTGTGGGTGCGCTGGCCACGAACGGGCAGGCCCTTGCGGTGACGCAGGCCGCGATAGCAGGCCAGGTCCATCAGGCGCTTGATGTTCATCGCGGTTTGGCGACGAAGATCGCCCTCGACCGTGTGGCCGGCGTCGATCGCTTCGCGGATCTGCAGCACTTCCTGGTCGGACAGGTCCTGCACGCGGCGCTCCGGCGCGATGCCCAACTGCTCGGTCAGCTTCTTGGCTGTGGTCGGGCCGATGCCGTGGATATAAGTCAGCGCGATCTCGACGCGCTTGTTGGTGGGGATGTTCACCCCCGCGATACGTGCCATGTAATTCTTCTCCTGCTCCACAGGCCAGCTGGCGACCGGCCTATCTCAGCGCTTCACATGTTCCGAAACGGACAAGACCGGCGTGCGCGTGAAAGCGCCGCCGGAACGAGCGGTGTGTCGGAAGAGTGGCGATCTAGGGAGAGGCGGACGGGCTGTCAACGCCCGAACCGGCGCAAAAGCGGCTATTTCGCCTTCTTGAGCGCACTCGGCTTGTGCGCCGCCTCTTTGCCCGATTTGTCGGACCTGACCAGATATTCCGGATTGTCCTTGGACGCGGCGGCCTTGTGGCCCTTGATCTGCGTCTCGGACGTCAGCTTCTTCACGACCTTACCGACCGAATGGCCGCCGGAGCTGTCCCATTCGACCTTGTCGCCAGCCTTGAACGTCTTCTCCGCCATGTCGCACTCCCAGGATCGGGAGCCTCAACCAGCCACCCATCTTCTACGTTCCGTTCGTTTCGAGCGAAGTCGAAAAACCGCTCTCGACTGCGCTCGAAGCGAACGGGTGCGAGTTAGACCACGCCGTAGGCGAGCATTGCGTCGGCGACTTTCTTGAAGCCGGCGATGTTGGCGCCCTTCACATAGTCGCAATAGCCGCCGCCCTGCTGACCATATTCCAGGCAGCGGGAGTGGATGCCGTCCATGATGTCGACGAGCAGCTGCTGCAGCTGCTCTTCCTTCCATGAGATGCGGGCCGAGTTCTGGCTCATCTCGAGACCGGAAACAGCGACGCCGCCTGCATTGGCCGCCTTGCCCGGCGCGAACAGGATCTTGGCCTCCTTGAACAGGTGCACGCCATCCAGGTTGGTCGGCATGTTGGCGCCTTCCGACACTGCGATGCAGCCGTTCGCGATCAGCGTCTTTGCATCTTCGCCCAGCAGCTCGTTCTGCGTGGCACAGGGGAGCGCCACGTCGCACGGCACGCCCCAGGGCGTCTTGCCTGGCGTGAAGGTCGAGCCGGCGAACTGGTCGACATATTCCTTGATGCGGCCGCGCTTCACATTCTTCAGCTGCTTGACCCAGTTGATCTTCTCCTGGTCGAGGCCCGCCGGATCATGGATGAAGCCTTCGGAGTCTGACAGGGTCACGACCTTGCCGCCGAGCTGCGTCACCTTCTCCGCCGCATGCGTCGCGACGTTGCCGGAGCCCGAGATGACCGCGACCTTGCCGACCAAGTCCTGGCCCTTGGTTTTCAGCATGTTCAGCAGGAAATAGGTCGCGCCATAACCGGTCGCCTCGGTGCGGATCAAAGAGCCGCCATATTCCAGGCCCTTGCCGGTCAGCACGCCGGTGAACTCGTTCGTGATCCTTTTGTACTGGCCGAACATATAGCCGATCTCGCGCGCGCCGACACCGATGTCGCCGGCCGGCACGTCCACGTCGGCGCCGATATGGCGGTAAAGCTCCGTCATGAAGCTCTGGCAGAAGCGCATCACTTCGGCGTCGCTCTTGCCCTTCGGGTTGAAGTTAGAGCCGCCCTTGCCGCCGCCCATCGGCAGGCCGGTCAACGCGTTCTTGAAAGTCTGTTCGAAGGCGAGGAACTTGAGCGTGCCTTCGGTCACGGACGGGTGGAAGCGGATGCCGCCCTTGTAGGGCCCGATCGCATTGTTGTTCTGCACGCGCCAGCCGCGCTGCACGCGGATGTTGTTGTTGTCGTCCTCCCAGACGACGCGGAAGCTGACCACCCGATCCGGCTCGGCGATCCGGCGCAGGATCTGCCATTTGTGATATTGCTCCTTGTCCTGGATGAAGTCGAAAATGTCTTCGGCGACCTCCTGGACCGCCTGGACGAACTCCGGCTGGCCGGGATTGCGCTTCTTCACGCCTTCGATGAACGTCGGAAGATCGACGTGATCGGTCACTGCCATGGTCTTCTTGCCCCCTCTGGTGCGGATCGATGTTGCGTTTGACCCGGCGGCCTTCTGTCTGATTCGAGGCCGTTACGAAGTGAGGGTTAGCACAGATCAGGGCTTGGCCAAGGGGGCTTGCAGGCCCTTCAGCTGCTCGGCCATCACGCGGTCGACGATCGGCGCGAGCTTGTCCGCGCCGGCTCTGACGAAGCCGCCGACGACATAGGTCTGCGTGACCTCCGTGCCGCCGGCGACCGGCTTCAGCGCCCAGGTCAGCGCGCCGCTGACGCCTTCCTGTTGCAGCGGCCCGAGTGCCCCATGCAGGCGCAACGTTTTGGCCGGCTGCGCATAGACGACGCGGCTATGCTCGATTGTCGCGCGTTCCGCCGGAATGGTCTCGCAGAAACAGCCGCCGGCGCGCAGATCTTGGGTCAGGTTGTTGGCGTCACCCGAATAGGTGTGCGCCTTGTTCCACCAGCGGGCCGGCTCTCCCAGCATGGCGTAAACGCGCTCGGGCGGAGCGGCGATGGTCAGGACGCTGACGGTCTCGAACCCCGCGGGCGAGGCGGACTTGACCTCTGCGATGGCTGGCGCCGCAGCCAGCAGAGCAAAGAGCGGAACGATGCGCATATGTGCCCCCATCCAGTTCGGGAGCAGTGTGGCAGGCAGATCAGCGGCGGTCCAGAATGGCTTCGATCTGCTGCGAGACCGTGTTCATATCCGCCATGCCGTCGACGCGGCTGACCAGCCCCCTCGCCTCGTAGATGGGCAGGATTGGCGCGGTCTTGGCGCGGTATTCGGCCATGCGGGTGCGGACGGTTTCCGCATTGTCGTCGGCGCGGCGCTTGAACTCGTGCGAGCCGCAGACGTCGCAGGTCTCGGCGACCTTGGGCTGCTTGAAACGGTCGTGGTAGCCGGTGCCGCACTTGCCGCAGGTGAAGCGGCCGGTGATGCGTTCGACCAGCGCATCTTCGTCCACCTCCAGCTCGATGACGTGATCGAGCGAGCGGCCGCGGGCGGACAGAATCGCGTCGAGCGACTCCGCCTGGGCGGCGGTACGCGGATAGCCGTCGAAGATGGCGCCCTGCTCTGCCCCCATCATGTCGAGCGCCTCGCCGATCAGGTCGGAGACGATCTCGTCGGAGACCAACTCGCCCGCATCCATCACCGCGGCGACACGGTTGCCGACCGGCGTGCCGGACTTGCGGGCGGCGCGCAGCATGTCGCCGGTGGAGAGCTGAGCCATGCCGCGTTCCGCGACCAGGCGGGTCGCCTGCGTGCCCTTGCCCGCGCCCGGAGGCCCCAGAAGGATGATGTTCATGGGCAGCTCCTCCCCTTGATCGGTTCTAGCGGGCGCGGCCCTTCAGCTTCGCCTTCTTGATCAGGTCGCCATATTGGTGCGCCAGCAAGTGGCTCTGAATCTGCGTCACCGTGTCCATCGTCACGTTGACGACGATCAGCAGGCTGGTGCCGCCCAGATAGAAGGGGATGCCTGCCGCCGCGACCAGATATTCCGGCAACAGGCAGATGATCGTCAGGTATGCCGCGCCGATCACGGTGATGCGGGTCAGCACATAATCCAGATAATCGGCGGTGTTCTTGCCCGGGCGGATGCCGGGAATGAAGCCGCCATGCCGCTTCAGATTGTCAGCCGTTTCTTCCGGATTGAACACCACGGCGGTGTAGAAGAAGGCAAAGAAGATGATGCCGGCCCCATAGAGCGCCATATAGAGCGGCGTGCCGTGCTGCAGATACTGGTTGAGGCTGATGATGAAATCGCCCCAGGCGCTCTCGCCTGCCGTCCTCTGGCCGGCGAACTGAGTGATCGTCAGCGGCATCAGCAGCAATGACGAGGCGAAGATCGGCGGGATTACGCCCGAGGTGTTGATCTTCAGCGGCAAGTGGCTGCGATCGGCCTGCATCGTACCGCGTGCCGTCTGGCGCTTCGGATACTGGATCAGCACCCGGCGCTGCGCCCGCTCCATGAAGCAGATGAAGGCGATCAGGCCCAGCGCAACGACGAGGATGGTGAGGATCAGGAACGGCGACAGGCTGCCGGTGCGGCCGCCTTCAAACAGGTTGACGAGCGTCGTCGGCAGCTGCGCGACGATACCGGCCATGATGATCAGCGACACGCCGTTGCCGACCCCGCGGCTGGTGATCTGCTCGCCCAGCCACATCAGGAACATGGTGCCGCCGACCAGCGAGACCACGGCGGTGATGCGGAACAGCATGCCCGGATCGACAACCGCGGCGACGCCCTGCTGCGCGCCGAAGCCTTCCAGGCCCGTCGCGATGAAATAGCCCTGGATGACGGTCAGGAAGACGGTGCCATAGCGAGTATATTGGTTGAGCCGCTTGCGCCCGCTCTCGCCTTCCTTCTTGATCGCCGCGAGCGTCGGGCTGAGCGTGGTCGCGAGCTGCACCACGATCGACGCCGTGATGTAGGGCATCACGCCCAGCGCGATGATCGACATGCGCTCCAGCGAGCCGCCGGAGAAGGTGTTGAAGAAATCGAGCACGCCGCCGCGCGTCTGGTTGGCGAGCAGGCCCAAAGCAGTCGGGTCGATGCCGGGAAGCGGGATGAAGCTCAGCAGGCGGAAGACGATCAGCACGCCGATCGTGAACCAGAGCCGCTTCTTCAGCTCGGTGGCCTGTCCGAACTTCGACAGGTTCAAGTTGGTCGCCAGTGCGTCGGCTCGAGATGCCATGAGGGTATGTCAGTCCTGAAAAAGACAAAGCGGCGGGAAAGCATTGGTCGCTCCCCCGCCGCCCATATAGTCACCTGAAAGCGGTTGTCACGGGAGCGGGCCGGTCCAATCCCCAACTCCGTTCGTCCCGAGTAGCCGTCGAGCCTGTCGAGACGGCGTATCGAGGGATGCTTCGATACGAGCCCTCGCTATGCGGCTGCGCCGCTACTCGGTCTCTACTCAGCACGAACGGCTTTGGTTAGATTTTAGCCCCGCGCCGCCTTCTTCGCGTCGCGCTGGCTGTTCTTCTTGGCGGCAGCCTTCTCAGCGGCGGGCACGACCTCTATCACCGAGACCGATCCGCCGGCCTTCTCGATCGCCTCGCGGGCGCCCTTGGACACGCCGGCGACGTTGAAGCTGAGCTTGGCCGAGAACTCGCCCTTGCCCAGCACCCGCACGCCGTCCTTGCCGCCGCGCGCAACGCCGGCGGCCTTCAGCGCCGCATGGTCGATCGTGCCATTGGCATCGAGCTTGCCGGCATCGACCAGCTTCTGGATCGCGCCCAGGTTCACTTCGGCATAATCCTTGGCGAAGATGTTGTTGAAGCCGCGCTTCGGCAACCGCATGTGGAGCGGCATCTGGCCGCCTTCGAAGCCAGCGATGCTGACGCCCTCGCGGCTCTTCTGACCCTTCTGGCCACGCCCGCCGGTCTTGCCCTTGCCGGAGCCAATGCCCCGGCCCACCCGCATCTTCGACTTACGCGCGCCCTGATTGTCGCGGATTTCGTTCAGTTTCATTGCACTCGGTTTCCCTGTGTTCGCGCAGATTGATGGAAGCGGCGGCGCATAGCGGGGGTGGAGGGGTTTGTCACGGGAGAAAGCGCGTTCGATCAACCCGCGCCGATTCGTGACAGCCAAACGTCAACTATATATTGAACATCAACTGGACTAACAAGATCGATATAAGATACTATATAGGCCACGTAGATTTCGCCGCGCTGCTAGTCACTTCGGCCATGTCTCATAATAAACGTGATAAGGCGGGATCAGTAATGGCTTCAGGTTTCTTCATGGCATACGCGCTCGGCGCCGCGGTCTTATTCTCGTTCCTGTTATGCCTTTTGGCATTCATTCCGAATTGGGGCCGTCGCAACATGGCCGGCTATGGCCGCAGCCCTGTTCACACGCGCAAGTCGCGGCTTAGGGCCTAGACCATGTCGATCGTTGAACACGCGGTCCTGAACCCTGTCGATTGGTCCACCTCCGGAATCGCGACTGATTGGCGCAGCGGCATAGGGGAGCGCACCAGGCAGTTGTGGGACACGTTCAGCAACGATCTCAAGATCGCGCTCGCCAAGGACGCGCAAGATCTTCTGCTTGCCGGGCCGCCTTAGCGCCCGCGCACTCCACCCCTGATTTCTTCTAGAAAGTGAAACGCACTTGAAAATGCACCACCTCCTCGTCGCTGCCAGCGGCGCTATCCTCCTCGCGGTTCCGGCCACCGCAATCGCTCAGGATCAGCAATATTACCAGCAGTCCCAGCAGCCGGGCGGAATTCTCGGGCAGTTGCTTGGCGCGGTGTTCGGGCAAACGCCCCAGGCCAGCGAACAGGTGTTCGAGTCCGATTGGAACCAGGGACGGCGTCCGTTCGAGCAACGGCGCGCCAGCCTTGACGCACGCATCGATGCCGCCGTGCGGGACGGGTCGCTCGGCAGGCGTGAGGCGGACGAGATGCGGCGGGAATATGACGCCATCGTGAGGCGTGAGAGCGAATATTTGGCCAATGGCAGCATCTCCCCTCCGCAACGCAGCGAACTCCGGTCACGCTATCGTGCGCTCGCGCAGCGCGTCGGCGGGCAGGGTTATGGCGCGGACTATGCGCAGCGGAACGACCAGGACGGCGGACGGTGGCAGATGCTGTCGACCCGAAGCACTGCGTTTGAGCAGCGAATCAACGACCGTCTGCGCTCCCGCGACCTGACCCGAGCCGAGGCAGTGCGGCTAAGGGCGGACTGGCGCACCCTGTCGCAGCTGGAAGCGAACTATCAGCGGGACGGCATCGATCAGCGCGAGCAAGCGGATCTTTGGGCGCGCTACAATATAATCAACGACCGTCTTGGCGATGACGGCAGCGATAGCCCCGAAGGCGCGATGAACCGGTGGAGCGATGTCGAGCGCCGCCTTGCGGCATCCGAGCAAAATGGCCGGGTGACGCGCAACGACGCTGCCCAGATGAGGGCGCAACTGGGCGACCTCGCACGGCTGGATGCAGCCTATGGCGTCGGCGGATATAGTGCCGACCAGCGGGCCTATCTCGACCGGCGACATGCCGAGTTGATCCAGTCGCTCGGTTCGGTCGCCCGGAGGTAAGCGGTCCCAAAGCGCCGATGCGCCTCGATCCACGGCCATCGGCTGCGGAAAGGGAGCCGCACCCTCGGAACCTAAAGAAAAAAGCCCGGAGCGGCGATGCCGTCCCGGGCTTTCCCTTTGCGTCTGGAGACTGTGGAGTTACCCCTCCAGTACCTCAACCATGTGCGGCAGCTTGCGGATCATGCCGCGGACTTCGGGGGTGTCCTCGAGTTCGCTGACCTTGTGCATCTTGTTGAGGCCCAGGCCGATCAGCGTCGCGCGCTGATCCTTGGTGCGGCGGATCGGGGAGCCGATCTGCTTGATCTTGATCTTGGCCATCAGATTACTCCGTCACCATCGCCGCGTCGGCCTCTGCAGAAGCCGCCGAAGCGTTCTGCGCGCGGCCGAGCAGGTCGGCGATCTTCTTGCCGCGGCGCTGCGCGACGCTCTTGGGCGAGGTCTGCTCGCCTAGCGCCTCGAAGGTAGCGCGGATCATGTTATAGGGGTTGGACGTGCCGACCGACTTGGTCACCACATCGGCCACGCCCAGGCTTTCGAAGATGGCGCGCATCGGGCCGCCGGCGATGATGCCGGTGCCCTGCGGCGCGGAGCGCAGCGTCACGCGGCCGGCGCCGAAGTGGCCGTTGCCGTCGTGATGCAGCGTACGGCCCTCGCGGAGCGGTACGCGGATCATCTTCTTCTTGGCCGAAGCAGTCGCCTTGGAGATGGCTTCCGGCACTTCGCGCGCCTTGCCGTGGCCGAAGCCGACCCGGCCCTTGCCGTCGCCGACGACGACGAGCGCCGCAAAGCCGAAGCGCTTGCCGCCCTTCACGGTCTTGGAGACGCGATTGATGTGGACGAGCTTCTCGATCAGCTCTTCGCCACCCTCTTCGCCGCCCCGGCGGTCGTCGCGACGCCCGCGATTGCCATCACGGCCACCACGGCCACGATTGTCACCGCCGCCCCGGCCGCGACCGCCGCGGGGCCCGCGGCCCTGGCGCTCGCCTTCCGGAGGAGCACCGGCGGCCGCTTCGGGAGCGCCAGCCTGGATTTCGTTTTCGTCAGCCATTTAGAACTCCAATCCGCCTTCGCGGGCGGCATCAGCGAGCGCCTTGACGCGCCCGTGGAACAGGAAGCCGCCGCGATCGAAGACCACGGCCTTCACGCCCGCAGCAGCGGCGCGCTCGGCGACCCGCTTGCCCACGGTCGCCGCCGCATCCTTGGTCGCACCGGCGGACCCACGCAGATCCTTGTCGAGCGTCGAGGCGGCAGCGATGGTGCGGCCGGCTTCGTCGTCGATCACCTGGGCGTAGATGTGGCGGCCCGAACGATGAATCGACAGGCGCGGACGCGAGCCGGCGCGGGCGCGGAGCGAGGTCCGCACGCGCTGGCGGCGCTTTTCGAAGAGGGAGAGCTTCGCCATTACTTCTTCTTCCCTTCCTTGCGGAAGATATACTCGCCGCGATACTTGATGCCCTTGCCCTTGTACGGCTCGGGCTTCCGCCAGCGGCGAATCTCGGCGGCGACCTGGCCGACCTTCTGCTTGTCGATGCCGGTGATGTTGACCGTCGTCTGATCGGGCGTCGCGATCGTGATCCCTTCCGGGATCTCGAAGTTCACGTCGTGGCTATAGCCGAGCTGCAGCTTCAGGACCTTGCCCTGCGCCGCGGCGCGGTAGCCGACGCCGGTGATCTCGAGCGTCTTGGTGAAGCCCTCGGTCACGCCGGTGACCAGGTTCTGCACCATGGTGCGCTGCATGCCCCAAAAGGCCCGCGCGGCTTTGGTTGCGTTCGCGGGCTTCACGACAATGCCGTCGCCTTCGACCGAATAGCTGATCTCCTCGCGGAGCGGCATGGTCAGCGTGCCCTTCGGGCCCTTGACCGAGATCTGCCCGCCTTCGACCGTGGCGGTGACGCCAGCGGGGACCGGGACCGGTTTCTTTCCGATGCGGCTCATGATCAGAAGACCTCTGCGAGAACCTCGCCGCCCGCATTCTGTTCGCGCGCTTCCGCGTCGGACAGAACGCCCTTGGGCGTCGAGACGATGGTGATGCCCAGGCCGTTGCGCACGCGCGGCAGCTCCTTGCTGCCCGAATAGACGCGGCGGCCCGGCTTCGAGACGCGGGCAATGTGCTTGATCGCCGGCTGGCCCTCGAAATACTTGAGTTCGATGCGGAGGCCGGCATGGCCCGCAACTTCTTCCTCGCGATAGCCGCGGATATAGCCTTCGCGCTGCAGCACATCGAGCACGCGGGCGCGCAGCTTGGAAGCGGGCGTGGTCACGCTATCCTTGCGAGCCTGCTGGCCGTTGCGGATACGGGTGAGCAGATCGCCCAGGGGATCGGTCAAAGCCATATTCTGATCCTTACCAGCTCGACTTGGTCACGCCGGGGATCAGGCCCTTATTGGCCAGATCGCGCAGCATCACGCGAGCGAGACGGAACTTGCGATAATAAGCGCGCGGACGGCCGGTGATCTCACACCGGTTGCGGATTCGCGTCGGATTCGCGTTGCGGGGCAGCTCGGCCATCTTGAGGCGCGCAATGAGACGCTCGGTCTCGTCGCGGCTCTCATCGTTCGCGATCGCCTTCAACTTCGCGTACTTGGGTGCGTACTGCTTGACGAGCTTCTTGCGACGCTCGTTCTTGTTCACGGAACTCAGTTTCGCCATGACTTAAGTTCTCCAGGCCCTCAGGCCGCTTGCTTCTGTTCGTCCGCGTCTTCACGCGGGAACGGGAAGCCGAACAGACGCAGCAGCTCGCGCGCTTCATCGTCGGTCTTCGCAGTGGTGGTGACGATCACGTCCATGCCGCGCACCTTTTCGATGCGGTCATAGTTGATCTCGGGGAACACGATCTGTTCCTTAAGACCCATCGCATAATTGCCGCGGCCGTCGAACGACTTGGCATTGAGGCCGCGAAAGTCGCGGACGCGCGGCAGCGCAATGGTGATCAGGCGGTCGAGGAACTCGTACATCCGCTCGCGGCGCAGGGTGACCTTGCAGCCGATCGGCATGCCTTCACGCAGCTTGAACTGCGCGATCGACTTCTTCGCCTTGGTGATGACAGGCTTCTGGCCGGCAATCGCTTCCATCTCGGCAGCGGCCGCTTCGACCTTCTTCTTGTCCTGCGTCGCTTCGCCCACGCCCATGTTGAGCACGATCTTTTCGATCTTGGGCACTTCCATGCGGTTCTTGTAGCCGAACTTCTCCGTCATCGCCTTGACGATGACGTCGTCGTACCGCTGCTTCATCCGCGGGGTATAGGTATCAGCCATTGATGGCCTCCCCTGACTTGACGGCCACGCGGACCTTCTTGCCATCGCGCACTTCAAAGCGGACGCGGGTGGCCTTGCCCGTCTTCGGGTCGGCAAGCGCGACCTTCGACACGTGCAGCGGCGCTTCCGTGCGCTCCAGGCCACCCTGTGGGTTTATCTGGCTCGGCTTCTTGTGGCGCGTGGCGATGTTGATGCCCGAAACGACCACCTTGCCGTCCTTCGGAATCGCGCGAGTGACTTCGCCTGTCTTGCCCTTGTCCTTGCCGGACAGGACGACGACCTTGTCACCCTTTTTGATCTTGGCGGATGCCATGATTACAAAACCTCCGGCGCCAGGCTGATGATCTTCATGTGACCCTTGGCGCGCAGTTCGCGAACCACCGGGCCGAAGATACGGGTTCCGATCGGCTCTTCGTTCTTGTTGACCAGCACCGCGGCATTGCCGTCGAAGCGGATCGTCGAACCGTCCGGACGGTGAATGTCCTTGGCGGTGCGGACGATGACGGCGCGGTGCACGTCACCCTTCTTCACCTTGCCGCGAGGGGCCGCTTCCTTGATCGACACGACGATGATGTCGCCGACGCCGGCGGTGCGGCGCTTGGAGCCGCCCAGCACCTTGATGCACTGGACGCGCTTGGCGCCCGAGTTGTCGGCGACGTCCAGGTTGGACTGCATCTGAATCATGGCAGGTCCTCCTTAGCCTTCGGCCGACGCACGCTCAGGCGTGGTCCGGGCAGCGACGCGTTCGATCACGCGCCAGGTCTTGAGTTTGGAGATCGGCGCGGTTTCTTCGATCCGCACCGTCTCGCCCTCGCGAAACTCATTGCCCTCGTCATGGGCATGGTATTTTTTCGACCGGCGGATGATCTTGCCGTAGAGCGGGTGCTTCACCTTGCGCTCCACACGGACGACCACCGTTTTGTCGGTCTTGTCGGAGACGATCGTCCCCGTCAGCACGCGCTTCGGCATGTTTCCGTTATCCTTACTTCGCAGCCGAGCGCGCGCGCTCGGACTGCAGCGTCTTGATGCGCGCGATGGTGCGACGCACTTCGCGGACCCGCGACGGCTTTTCCAGCTGGCTGGTCGCCGCCTGGAAGCGGAGGTTGAAGGCCTCGCGCTTCAGCTGGCCGAGCTGATCGGCGAGCTGGTCGTCGGTCATCGGCGTGAGCTCGCTCTGCTTCACTTGCCTGCTCCCAGGTGCGAGGTGTCGCCCAGGCGGGCCACGACCTTGGTCTTGATCGGCAGCTTCATCGCGGCGCGGCTGAAAGCGACCGCGGCAATGTCGCCGGGAACGCCGTCCAGCTCGAACAGGATGCGGCCGGGCTTGACGCGGGCGACCCAATATTCGGGCGCGCCCTTACCGGAGCCCATGCGGACTTCGGCCGGCTTGGACGAGACCGGCACGTCCGGGAAGATGCGGATCCACAAGCGGCCCTGGCGCTTGATGTGACGCGTGATCGCGCGGCGAGCCGCCTCGATCTGGCGCGCGGTGATCCGCTCCGGCTCCATCGCCTTCAGGCCATAGGCGCCGAAGTTCAGCGTGGTGCCGCCGGGAGCGTCGCCGGAAATCCGGCCCTTGAACGCCTTGCGGAACTTGGTGCGTTTCGGTTGCAGCATGTTCTGTTATCCTTAGCGACGCTCATCGCGCGCCGGGCGCACGCCCGACGTCTGCGCTTCCATCATCAGGCGGTCGGTCGCCGTCGGATCATGGCCCAGGATCTCGCCCTTGAAGATCCAGACCTTGACGCCGCACACGCCATAAGCGGTGTGGGCCTCGGCCTCGGCATAATCGACGTTCGCACGCAACGTGTGCAGCGGCACCCGGCCCTCGCGATACCATTCGGTCCGCGCGATCTCGGCGCCGCCGAGACGGCCTGCGCAAGTGATACGGATGCCTTCCGCGCCCAGACGCAGCGCCGACTGCACCGCACGCTTCATGGCGCGGCGGAAGGCGATGCGGCGCTCGAGCTGGTCCGCAACCGATTGGGCGACAAGCTTGGAGTCGATCTCAGGCTTGCGGATCTCGACGATGTTCAGCGATACGTCGGAAGCGGTCATCTCGTTGAGCTTCTTGCGAAGCTTCTCGATGTCCGCGCCCTTCTTGCCGATGATCACGCCCGGACGCGCGGCATAGACGGAGATGCGGCAGAGCTTCGCCGGACGCTCGATCACCACCTTGGAGATCGCCGCCTGCGGCAGCGTCTTCATGATGTATTTGCGGATCTTGAGGTCCTCGAGAAGCAGACGGCCATAGTCGTCCCCTTCGGCAAACCAGCGGCTGTCCCAGGTCCGGTTGATCTGCAGGCGCAGACCGATCGGGTTCGATTTCTGACCCATTATGCTTCTTCCTGCTCGCGCACGACGATGCGAAGACGGCTGAACGGCTTCACGATCCGGGTCGAACGACCACGGGCGCGCGTGGCGAACCGCTTCATCGAGATCGACTTGCCGACGCTGGCTTCCTTGATGACCAGCGCGTCGACGTCGAGATTGTGGTTGTTCTCGGCGTTCGCAATGGCGGACGCGAGCACCTTGCGCACCTCGACGGCCATGGCCTTGGGCGAGAACTGAAGGATGCTCATCGCTTCCCCGGCCTTGCGCCCGCGGATCAGGGCCGCGACGAGGTTGAGCTTCTGCGCGCTGCCGCGGATGGTGGTGCCAACCGCCAGCGCTTCCTTGTCGCCGACGCGACGCGGAGCTGCCTGCTTGCCCATTAGCGCTTGCCCTTCTTGTCGGCGGCGTGGCCGGGGAAGAAGCGGGTCGGCGCGAACTCGCCGAGCTTCATGCCTACCATGTCTTCGTTGACGGACACCGGCACGAACTTGCGGCCGTTATAGACGTTGAACGTCAGCCCGACGAACTGCGGCAGGATGGTGGAGCGGCGCGACCAGGTCTTGATCGGCGCGCGGCCACCGGATTCCTGCGCGGTCTCGGCCTTCTTCAGAAGGCTGAGTTCGACGAACGGACCTTTCCAGACGGAACGGGCCATCTCTTAACCCTTCTTCTTCGCGTGACGGCTGCGGATGATCATCTTGTCCGTCGCCTTGTTGTGACGGGTGCGCGCACCCTTGGTCGGCTTGCCCCACGGTGTGACCGGATGACGGCCGCCCGAAGTCCGGCCCTCACCACCGCCATGCGGGTGGTCGACCGGGTTCTTGGCGACGCCGCGGGTCAGCGGGCGCTTACCCAGCCAGCGGTTGCGGCCGGCCTTGGCGAGGTTCTGGTTGGCGTTGTCCGGGTTAGACACGGCGCCGACCGTGCACATGCACTCGCCGCGGATATAGCGCTGCTCGCCCGAGTTCAGGCGGACGATCACCATGCCGCGGTCGCGGCCGACGACCTGCACATAAGTGCCCGCCGAGCGCGCGATCTGACCGCCCTTGCCGGGCTTCATCTCCACATTGTGGACGATGGTGCCGACCGGAACCTGGCCGATTTCCATCGCATTGCCCGGCTTCACGTCGGTCTTCTTGCCAGCCACGATGACGTCGCCCGCACCCAGGCGCTGCGGCGCCAGGATATAGGCAAGCTCGCCATCCTCATACTTGACCAACGCGATGAAGGCGGTGCGGTTGGGATCATATTCGATCCGCTCGACCGTCGCCGACATGTCCCATTTGCGGCGCTTGAAATCGACATAGCGATAGCGCTGCTTGTGACCGCCGCCGATACCGCGCGACGTGACATGGCCCTTGTTGTTGCGGCCGCCCGTCTTGCGCTTGCCTTCGGTCAGCGCCTTGACCGGCTTGCCCTTATAGAGGCTCGACCGGTCAACCAGGATCAGGCCACGGCGGGCCGGGCTGGTCGGGTTATATTGCTTGAGCGCCATTGCCTCAGATTCCCGTGGTCACGTCGATGGTGTCGCCGTCCTTCAGCGTCACGATCGCTTTTTTGACGTCCGAACGCGTGTAGGGCTTGCCCTTCCAGCGCTTGGTCTTGCCCTTCTGGTTCAGAGTATTGACGCCGGTCACGGTCACGTTGAACAGCGCCTCCACGGCCGCCTTGATCTGCGGCTTGGTGGCATCGCCCGCGACCTTGAACACAACCGCATTGTGTTCCGAAAGCAGCGTCGACTTTTCGGTGATGTGCGGCGCGACCACCACGTCATAGTGACGCGTGTCGACCGTCTGGGTCTTAGCCATTGAACCGGGCCTCCAGCTTTTCGACCGCCGCCCGGGTGAGCACCAGCGTGTCATGCTTCAGGATGTCATAGACGTTGGCGCCGATCGCCGGGAGCATGTTGATCTCGCGGAGATTGTTGGCGGCCAGCGCGAAGCTCGTCTCCACCGCATCGCCGTCGATCACCAGCGCCGTCTTGCCGAAGCCGAGGCTCTGGAGGTTGCCCACCAAAGTCTTGGTCTTGTTCTCGGCGACCGCGAGGCTGTCCATCACGATCAGCTTGCCGTCCTTGGCCTTTGACGACAGCGCCATCTTCAGGCCGAGCGCACGGATCTTCTTGTTCAGCGACGGATTGAAGTCGCGAACGCGGGCGCCGTGCGCCTTACCGCCGCCGACAAAGATCGGCGCGCGGCGATCGCCGTGACGGGCGGTGCCGCCGCCCTTCTGGCGACCGAACTTTTTGCCGGTGCGGGCGACGTCGGAACGCTCGCGGGTGCCGCGGGCAGTGCCCCGGCGCTTTTCGAGCTGCCAGGTTACGACACGGTGCAGGATGTCGGCGCGAGGCTCGAGGCCGAAAATCTCGTCCTTGAGTTCGATCTCGCCGTTACCCTTGGCGTCGAGGGTCTGAACCTTGACCTTCATGATCAGCCTTCCTGGGTCTCGGTTGCATCCGAGACGGGCGCCTCGGCGGGCGTGTCTGCGGGTGCGTCATTGTTGTTCTGCGCGGTCTTGACCGAGGCCGGATACGGCGCGTCCTTATGGCGCGCGACCTTCACGGCGTCCTTGACGGTCAGCCAGGCGCCCTTGTGGCCGGGAACGCTGCCCTTCACGAAGATCAGGCCACGCTCCACGTCGGTGCCGACGACTTCCAGGTTCTGCTGGGTGCGCTGACGGTCGCCCATGTGACCGGCCATCTTCTTGTTCTTGAAGACGCGGCCAGGATCCTGACGGTTACCGGTCGACCCGTGCGAACGGTGCGAGACCGACACACCGTGCGTCGCGCGCAGACCGCCGAAGTTCCAGCGCTTCATGGCGCCGGCGAAGCCCTTGCCCTGAGTGTGGCCCGACACGTCGACCAGCTGGCCGGCGACGAAATGGTCGGCCGAAATCTCGGCGCCGACATCGAGGAGCGCATCCTCGGCAACGCGGAACTCGACGATGCGCGCCTTCGGCTCGACTTCCGCCTTGCCGAACATACCGCGCTGCGGCTTGGCGACGTTCTTCGCCTTGGCGGTGCCGGCGCCGAGCTGCACCGCGACATAGCCGTCGCGATCCGCTTCGCGGCGCCCGATAACTTGCAGATTTTCCAGCTGCAGAACGGTTACCGGCACATGCCGGCCATCGCTCTGGAACAGGCGGGTCATCCCCATCTTCTTCGCGATCACGCCAGTGCGCATGATCCTGTCCCTTCTACACAGAGGCTCCGTCACGCCGTGGCGTTCGGGAGCGTGCCAACGAAAAAGGCCCCGGATTATCCGAGGCCCCAGCCCATGTTCGATACGCCCCCGCCCGGGCCGGATATCCGCATTGCTGCGAATGGCGGGGACGCAGGCCAGGTCACTTGGAAGTGCCCTGCGGTATCCCTTGCTATTCCGTCTTGCCGATCAGACCGGCAAACCAGCCGGCCATTCCAGGCCGGGATGACAGGGCGGTGAATCACCTGCCCCGTCGGGAGAGGCGCCCTTACGCCAGTTTGATCTCCACATCAACACCCGCGGCGAGGTCGAGCTTCATAAGCGCATCGACGGTCTGCGGGGTCGGCTGCACGATGTCGAGCATGCGCTTGTAGGTGCGCACCTCAAACTGCTCGCGCGACTTCTTGTCGACGTGCGGGCTGCGGTTGACGGTAAACTTCTCGATGCGCGTCGGGAGCGGAATGGGACCCCGGATCAGTGCGCCCGTGCGGCGGGCGGTATCGGCGATGTCGCCGGTCGCCTGGTCAAGCACGCGGTGATCGAACGCCTTCAGGCGAATCCGGATATTCTGGGTTTCCATGTCCACTACCAATGCGAAAGAGCCAACACTGCCCGATTACCCCAGCCCGTCATGCCGAACTTGGTTCGGCATAAGCTTTCCAGCGACGGATCACCGGAAGCCTTATCCCGAAACAAGTTCGGGATGACGAAGCCGGTCAGGCTTCTACTAATTGCGAACCGCCCGGCCCCCTAGTGGGAGCCGGGCGGCCACGCAAGCGGTTTTGCCGCTTACTTGATGATATTCGCGACGACGCCGGCGCCGACCGTCCGGCCGCCTTCGCGGATCGCGAAGCGCAGACCCTGGTCCATCGCGATCGGAGCGATGAGCTTCACGGTCAGCTGCACGTTATCGCCCGGCATCACCATCTCGGTGCCCTCGGGCAGCTCGACGGTGCCGGTCACGTCCGTGGTGCGGAAGTAGAACTGCGGACGATAGTTGGCGAAGAACGGCGTGTGACGGCCGCCCTCGTCCTTCGACAGGACATAGACCTCGGAGGTGAAGTCGGTGTGCGGCTTGATCGAGCCCGGCTTGCAGAGCACCTGGCCACGCTCGACCTCTTCACGGCCGACGCCGCGGATCAGCGCACCGATATTGTCGCCGGCCTGGCCCTGATCGAGCAGCTTGCGGAACATCTCGACGCCGGTGACGACGGTCTTGCGGGTGTCCTTGATGCCGACGATCTCGACTTCCTCGCCGACCTTGACGATGCCCTGCTCGACACGGCCGGTCACGACGGTGCCGCGGCCGGAGATCGAGAACACGTCTTCGATCGGCATCAGGAAGGGCTTGTCGAGCGGACGCTCCGGAGTCGGGATCCAGCTATCGACGGCCTGCATCAGCTTCAGGATCGCGTCACGGCCGATTTCCGTGTTGCTGTCCTCGAGAGCGGCAAGCGCCGAACCGGCGATGATCGGAATATTGTCGCCGTCGAAGTCGCGCTTGGAGAGCTCCTCCCGGATTTCCAGCTCGACCAGCTCGAGCAGCTCGGGATCGTCGACCTGGTCGACCTTGTTGAGGAAGACGACCATGGTCGGCACGCCGACCTGCTTGGCGAGCAAGATGTGCTCCTTGGTCTGCGGCATCGGGCCATCGGCGGCCGACACGACCAGGATCGCGCCGTCCATCTGAGCGGCGCCGGTGATCATGTTCTTCACATAGTCGGCGTGGCCCGGGCAGTCGACGTGCGCATAGTGGCGCTCGCCGGTCTCATATTCGACGTGCGCGGTCGAGATGGTGATGCCGCGCTCGCGCTCTTCCGGCGCCTTGTCGATATTGGCGTAGTCGACGAACGTCGCGCCGCCGGTCTCGGCCAGCACCTTGGTGATCGCCGCAGTCAGCGAGGTCTTGCCATGGTCGACGTGACCGATGGTGCCGATGTTCACGTGCGGCTTGTTCCGCTCGAATTTCGCTTTCGCCATTGTCTTCCTACCAGTTGAGTTTGTTTCTGCTTAGCCGCCACGGGACTCGCGAGAACGCGGCCCCATAGCGGGTGTTTTTCGTTTAGGCTAGCTTCGCCTTGACCTCGTCCGCGACGTTCTGCGGCACTTCGTCATAATGGCTGAACTGCATCGTGTACTGCGCACGGCCCTGGGTGAAGGACCGCAGCTGGTTCACATAGCCGAACATGTTGGCGAGCGGCACCAGCGCCTCGACAGTCTGCGCGTTGCCGCGGCTGTCGGTGCCCTGGATCTGACCGCGGCGGCTGTTCATGTCGCCGATGACATCGCCCAGATAGTCTTCCGGAGTCACGACCTCGACCTTCATGATCGGCTCCAAGAGCTTGATGCCCGCCTTGGCCGCCGTCTCGCGCATCGCGCCGCGGGCGCAGATTTCGAACGCCAGCGCCGAGGAGTCGACGTCGTGATAGGCGCCGTCCACCAGATGCACTTCGAAGTCGATGATCGGGAAGCCGATCAGGTGACCGGTCTCGGCCGTTTCGCGGAAGCCCTTCTCCACCGAAGGAATATATTCCTTGGGGATGTTGCCGCCCTTGATCTCGTCGAAGAACTGGAAACCGGAGCCCCGCTCGCCCGGCTTCACCTCGACCTTGACGCGGCCGAACTGGCCGGAGCCGCCCGACTGCTTCTTATGAGTGTAGTCGATCGAGACCGGCTTCGCGAGATATTCGCGATAGGCGACCTGCGGCGCGCCGACATTGGCCT
>JAESFT010000355.1_pt1 | contig 32380 bp, 28 predicted proteins | sample 9269451 | NCBI WGS metagenome assembly JAESFT01 (sample SAMN14502557, study PRJNA617106) | algae metagenome | isolation source: Scytonema hyalinum WJT4-NPBG1 and co-occurring heterotrophs from well... | place: USA: Mojave Desert, Joshua Tree National Park, California | collected 2006-05-25
AGATATCAGGTCTGCTCGACCGTGTCCTTGAGAGCCTTGCGGGCCCGCTCCTTGTGCTCTTCCGTTATGGAACCGGCGACCTGCGTGATCGCGGCCGCCAGGACCGCTGCGTCATCGGCGAATCCGAACAGGGGCAGGAGATCGGTGATGGCATCCGTGGGAAACACGAAATAGGCGATCGCTCCGAGGAGGATGAGCTTCACGCGGCTGGGCGTCGCCGGGTCCGTGGCACAGAAGAAGGCGGCCACGAGATCCTCGGCGAACGGGATCCTGCCGGCGACACGCTTCAGCTTGTCCCAGAACCGGCGCTTCAGACCTTCCTCGTCGCGGGTCTCCTTCCGTATGGCCTCCATCTCGGCCTTGGTGAAAGGCTTCATGAAGGGTTCACTCATTCAACCGGTTCCTTCCATAGTGTGCGTTCCCCAGGCGTCGAGGATAGCTTAAGACGTCTCCGATCGGAGGAGAAAAGCGATGAAGCTCGACAAATTGATGGCAGCCGTCGTTACCGGAGGCGCATCGGGCCTCGGCGAGGCCACGGCCCGGATGCTGGCCTCCAACGGCGCGCGGGTCGCCATCCTGGACATGAACGCCGAGCGCGGCGAGGAGGTTGCCCGGGAAATTGGGGCTGTCTTCTGCCGGGCCGACGTGACGGACGAGGCCTCCATCGATTCGGCGCTCGCCGCGGCCCGTGCGACCAACGGCATGGAACGGATCCTGGTCAACTGCGCCGGCATCGCGCCGGGCAAGCGCACAGTGTCGAAGAAGCGCGAAACCGGCGAGTTGATCCCCCACGACGTGGCGAGCTTCCGCCGTGCGGTCGAGATCAACCTGATCGGCACCTATGCCATGATCGCGAAATGCGCCACGGCCATGGCCGGGCTCGACCCGGTGACGCCGGACGGCGGACGCGGGGTCATCGTCAACACCTCGTCCGTGGCCGCGCAGGACGGTCAGATCGGGCAGGCCGCCTATGCCGCCTCCAAGGGCGGCGTGCTCGGGCTGACGCTGCCCGTCGCCCGCGACCTGTCCGGCTTCGGCATCCGGGTGATGACGATCATGCCGGGCCTGTTCCACACGCCGCTCTTCGAAGGAATCGCGGAGGATTACCGCAAGGCGCTCGAGGCCAACGTGCCGTTCCCGTCGCGCCTCGGCCGTCCCGAAGAATATGCCGCGCTGGTGAAGGCCATCATCGAGAACGACATGCTCAACGGCGAAGGCATCCGCCTCGACGGCGCGCTGCGTATGCAGCCGAAATAGCGGGCTTCAGGTAATTTCGCCCCGGTTCTCGGGAAAGCTTTCGAGATCCGGGGTGCGGAGCCAGTGCTCCCGGCGCTTGGCCCAGGCTTCGTAGGTGGGGGTGAAAAGGTTCGGTTCGTCGAAGGCGCCGAGCTTGATCTCGATCTCGGTGTCGGAATCCCGGTCGAAGACCTGCGAGCCGCACAATGTGCAGAAGCAGCGTTCGGTATCGGGCGTCGCGGACCAGCTCCGGAATTCGCCGGAGATCGTCACCTGATCGGTGGCGAAGATCACATAGGCGTTGAAGGGTGCGCCGCTGATCTTGCGGCAGGTCATGCAATGGCAGAGCCCCACGCGTTTTGGTTCGCCCCGGACCTCGAAGGTCAGCTGCCCGCAGGCACAGCCGCCCGTGCGGATTCGTGTTTCGGTCATGTCTAGCGCTTCACCCATCCTGCGGCCATCTGGTCCATGCGCTGCGCCAGCTCGATGTCGCGGCGCGTCAGACCCTTGGCATCGTGGGTGGCGAGCGTCACCTCGACCTTGTTGTAGGTGTTGGCCCATTCCGGATGGTGGTTCATGGCCTCGGCCGCGAGGGCGACGCGGGTCATCCAGCCGAAGGCTGCGTTGAAATCGTCGAAGACGAAACGCTTGTGGATGGCGTCGCGGCCTTCGACCAGTGCCCAGCCGTCGAGGGCGGGCAGGAGTTCGGAACGCTCGGATTCGGTCAGGCGGGGCATGGGCGCACTTCATCGTTACGGGAGGTTCGCCTTAGTCATGAAGCGCAGCCCTGAGGTTTCAAGCCCTCACGCAATGCCGAGCAGCCGGATCAGGCCCAGGCTGATCAGGATCAGCACCAGGAGCGAGAGCGTCACGGCCAGCGTCACACGGGCGCCGACGCGGCCGAGAACCCTGACATCCACGCCGAGGCCCAGGGCCGCCATGGAGATGACGGTGAGCAGGGTCGCGACGGGCGCGATCACGCGTAGAGCCATATCCGGGATGAGACCGAGGGAGCGCAGCAGGGCAAGGCCCAGGAACCCGATGATGAACCAGGGTACGAGCCGGTTCCACGCCAAGCCCGGTCGCACGTCCGTCGTGTTGCGTCCCGCCACGAGCGACAGGGCGACCACCACCGGGCCGAGCATCAGCACGCGCACGAGCTTCACCAGCGTACCGAGCTGCATGCTGACGAGGCTCACCGGCACGGTGGCCGCCAGCACCTGCGGCACTGCATAGACCGTAAGGCCTGCCAGCACGCCGTATTGCGTCGTCGACAGGCCGAGGAGCGGCACCAGCAGTGGGAGGGCAAGCACGACGATCACCCCGAGGATCGCCGTGAACGCGATGGAGGAGGCCACGTCCTCGGGCTTGGCGCCGATGACGGGCGCCACGGCGGCAATGGCCGAGTTGCCGCAGATCGAGTTGCCGCAGGCGACCAGCATTGCCATGCGCTTCGGCAGCCCGAGCCAGCGGCCGAGCCCATAGCTCGCCCCGATGGCGAGCGCCACCACGAGAGCAATGCCGAAGACGAGGCCGAGGCCCGCGTCGAGGACGGCCTGAAAACTGATCGAGGCGCCCAGAAGCATCACGGCGATCTCGAGCAGGGTCTTGGCGGAAAAACCGATGCCGGGAGCCCAGCGCCTGCTTGGGGTCCAAAGGGTCCTCACCAGGGTGCCGAGCAGGATGGCGATGACGAGCGCCTCGAGCCAGGACCGCCCGGTCCAATGCTCTTCCGCCCATTGCAGCCCCATGGCCGCAAGCGCGATCGCCGTGCACAGGGCGATGCCGGGCGCCGTTTGCGCGATGCGGGTGCGGATCATGGGCTCGGATCAGTCCTGGGTCTTGAAGCGCAGCGCTAGTCCCACGGCCGGGTGGATGCAAGAGCGAAACGCGCCGTGGTCAGGTCGCTCACGCCGTAAATCCCTCCTCGATGGTGCGCCAATCCTGCGTCAGCGTGAAGGAATCCCGGTCGATGACGATGAAGCAGCCGCCGCCAGGATGCGACGGGCGGCTTTCCTGGCCGATCGCGACCTGCTGCAGATGCGCGGTCAACAGGCATCCGACCGCGCCGTGCGAGACCACGACGATGTCGCCGGCGGTCTCGTCCTCGCGCAGGATGCGGCCGATGGCCTCCACGATGCGGGTCTGCGCGTCCACGGCGCGCTCCCAGCCGCGGATGCTCTCGTCCGGCCGGCCGAAGAACTCGCGCACCACGTCCCAGAATTCCGGCGGCGCGATGAAGCCTGTGGACGAGCGGTCGTTCTCCCCCAGGTCTTCGTCGGTTTCGTAAGACAGGCCGAGATGCTTCGCCACGATGGCGGCGCCGTCCATGGCCTTGCGTTCCGTGCTGGCATAGACGGCGGAGACGTCCCGGTCCGCGAGCAGTTCGGCGAAACGCTCCATGCGGGTGCGGCCGACGGCGTTCAGGGGCCATTCGGTGATCGGCTGGTCGGGATCGATGACCACTTCGGGATGGGTGATGAAGACGAGCGAAGTCATGGGGCTGCTGTAACAGCCTTGCACGCCTGCGTCGAGCTAGCTCAAGGGATAGGCCGCCTCGACGATGTAGGGACCGCCGCCGACCGAGTTCCGGGATGAATAGAGGACGAAGCGGTCGGCCGTGAAGGTCAGCTTCGGGAAGTGCCCGCGGGTGGCGATGTAATCCGCCACGTCGATGGGCGACACGTTCCGCAGCCGCGCCAGGGTCACATGCGGCGTGAACTTGCGGGTCTCCGGAGGGAGCCCGATCTGGCGCAGGAGGCGTTCCTGCTCCGCCTGAAGTTCGTTCAACTCGCCGTTGCCGGCGGTGCGGGCAAAGACCGCACGGGGTTTCCCGCCGCCGAACGTATCGAGCCCGTCGATGGTCAGGGTGATCGGAGCCCGCAGGCGCCTCTCGCCGAGAATGGAAGCGACGTCGTCCGCCATACGCTCATCGATGTCGCCGATGAACCGCAGGGTGAGATGATAGTTCTCGGGATCGACCCAGCGCGCGCCAGGAAGGCCGCCGCGAAAGCTCGAAAGAGCCAGGGCGATCTCGGCCGGGATCTCGATGCCGGTGAACAGGCGGGGCATGCGGCACCTCCCGAGGCAGCTGGTGTCGATTGAGACGATTGGTGAGAGGTGTTTGTTCCGGGTGGAACATTCCTGGACGTCATCACCGGCCTTGTGCCGGTGATCCCGATCGGAAGAGCGCCGCGCTTCACAGGATCGTCATGGCCGGGACGAGCCCGGCCATGACGAGAGAGCCTGATCTCACGGGCACGGATTGCAATGCTCGACGTGAATCGCGTCGATGCGCTCCTCAAGCTCCGGCGTGATCGTCACGTTGATCGAGGCGATATCCGTCTTCAGCTGCTCCATGGAGGTCGCGCCAATGATGTTCGACCCGAGGAACGGGCGGGAATTGACGAAGGCCAGCGCCATCTGGGCCGGATCGAGGCCGAATTCCCTGGCGAGCGCGATGTATTTGCGGATGGCCGCCTCGGCGGTGGGGTTCTCGTAGCGCTGGCCCCGGTTGAACAGGGTGGTGCGGGCACCCGGCGGGCGGGCCCCGTCGAGATACTTGCCCGTAAGATACCCCTGCGCCAGCGGCGAATAGGCAAGCAGGCTGACATTCTCGCGCATGGAGACCTCCGCCAGCGCCACCTCGTAGGTGCGGTTGAGGAGGTTGTAGGCGTTCTGGATCGACTGCACGCGGGCCTGGCCCTTGGCGTCCGCGTGCTTGAGGAAGGTCATGGTGCCCCAGGCGCTCTCGTTGGAGAGGCCGAAATGGCGGATCTTTCCGGCCTTCACCAGGTCGGTCATGATCTCGACCGTCTCGCCGATCGGATGGGACTCGCCCTCCTGATGGCGGAAGATCGTCGGGTTCGAGCCCCAGGGCATGGGGCGGTCGGGCCAGTGGATCTGATACAGATCGATATAGTCGGTCTGGAGCCGCTTCAGGCTCTTGTTCACGGCCTCCTCGATCTGGGCGCGCGAGAGCTCGCCCTTGGAGCCGTCGTCCCGGTACCAGGTGCTGTCGGAGCGGCCGATCACCTTGGTGGCGAGGATCACCTTGTCGCGCGAACCCCGCGCCTTGAACCAGGAGCCGATGATCCGCTCGGTGGAGCCCTGCGTTTCCGGGCGCGGCGGGATCGAATAGAGTTCGGCCGTGTCGAAGAAGTTGACGCCCTGGTCGAGGGCATAATCCATCTGCGCGTGACCGTCGGCCTCCGTGTTCTGCTGGCCCCAGGTCATGGTGCCGAGACAGATGAGGCTGACATTGAGATCCGTGCGGCCGAGGCGGCGGTATTCCATCAGGTAAGCTCCTCGCGGGGACATGATCCGCCGCGTTCAGGCGAGAATGAGGCGCTGACGACGATCAGCGCTGGGAAAGACGGGCGAGAAAGCTCTCGACGCTGGGCAGGATGCGCTCGACGATGATCTCCACGCCTTTGGCCGTCGGGTGCATCCCGTCGGGCAGGTTGAGGGATTTTTCGCCCACGACTCCGTCCAGGAAGAAGGGATAGAGCACAAGGTCGTGCTTCTTCGCAATGTCCGGATAGATGCTGTCGAATTTCTGCACGTAATCCGCCCCGAGATTGCGCGAGGCGTACATGCCCGCGAGCATCACCGGGATGTTGCGGCTCTTCAGCCGCTCGACGATGGTCTCGAGGTTTTTGCGGGTGCCGGCCGGATCGAGCCCGCGCAGCATATCGTTGGCGCCGAGCTCCAGGATCACCCCGTCCGTGCCGTCGGGCACGGACCAGTCGAGCCGGTCGAGGCCGCCCGACGTGGTGTCGCCGGATACGCCGGCATTGGCCACCTCCACCTTGTAGCCCTTGGCCTTAAGGGCCTTCTCCAGCGCCACCGGGAAGGCCGCCTCCTGCGGCAGGTTGTAGCCGGCGCTCAGGCTGTCACCCAGGGCCACGAGGCGGATCGTCCGGCCCTGCGCCTGGGCCGCGGACAGCGGGGCGACCATGGCGGCAAGGGCCGCCGCACACGCAAAAATGATCGTCATGAATGGGCCGGATTGGCGCTTCATCGATAGGCTTCCCATCTCTACCGGACTAGAACCGGGTAACGTCAGAATTTCCAACAGATCGGGTGAATGGGCATGCAGGACAAGGCCATCGCGCTGCACGATGTCGATTTGAGCCTCGGGCGCGGGGCCGCACGGGTGCATATCCTCAAGGGCATTTCCCTCGATGTCGACAGAGGCGAGGCGGTGGGCCTGATCGGTCCCTCGGGCTCGGGCAAGTCGACCCTGCTCATGACCATGGCCGGCCTGGAGCGTCCCGATTCGGGCAAGGTGATCGTCGACGGTACCGATCTGTCCGGCCTGGACGAGGATGCGCTGGCCCGATTTCGCGGCAGGCGGATCGGCATCGTGTTCCAATCCTTCCATCTCGTTCCCACCATGACGGCGCTGGAGAACGTAGCCCTTCCGCTCGAACTCGCGGGCGACGACGAGGCCTTCGCGCGGGCCGAGGCGGAATTGCAGGCCGTGGGCCTTGGCCATCGCCTGTATCATTATCCGGCGCAGCTTTCGGGCGGGGAGCAGCAGCGCGTGGCGATCGCCCGCGCCATCGTGCCCAATCCGGCGATCCTCGTGGCCGACGAGCCCACCGGCAATCTCGACGAGAACACGGGCGGGTCCATCATCGACCTGCTCTTCACCCTCAAGCGCGACCGCGGCGCCACCCTCGTCCTCGTGACCCACGATCTCAACCTCGCCCGCCTCTGCGACCGCATGGTGCGCCTGCGCTCGGGGCAGGTGGAGGCCACACCGGCCTCGACCGTGGCGTGAGGAGACGACCATGCACGGCTCCCTTCCCGCCACGCCGCAGCGACGTCCCGCCTCCGCGTCGCGTCTGCCTCTCCTGCTGCGCCTTGCCTTTCGCGAGCTGCGTGGGGGTTTGAGAGGATTCGGCATTTTTCTCGCCTGCATCGCGCTCGGCGTGGCGGCGATCGCCAGCGTCTCGTCCCTGTCCCGCTCGCTGACCGAAGGCATCTCCCGCGAGGGCCGGCGGATCCTCGGCGGCGACATGGCCTTCTCCCTGCTCCAGCGCGAGGCCGGGGCGCCCGAGCGGGCCTTCCTCGAATCGAAGGGCCGGGTCAACGTCATCGCCACCATGCGGGCCATGGCGGTGGCCGGCGAGAAGGGCTCCGGACTCGTGGAGATGAAGGCGGTCGACGGGGGCTATCCCACGGTCGGCACGCTCGAAACGGATCCGCAGTTGCCCCCGGCCGACCTGTTCGCCGAGCGCGACGGTGCCTTCGGGGCCGCCGTCGATCCGGCGCTGCTCGCCCGTCTCGACCTGAAGGTGGGCGATCGCGTCACGGTGGGCGCGGCCAACGTGGAATTGCGGGCCCGCCTCGTCTCGGAACCCGACAAGATCGCCGACGGAATCGGGTTCGGGCCGCGGCTCCTGCTGTCGCAGGATGCCTTGAAGGCCACCGGTCTCGTCCAGCCCGGCAGCCTCGTGCGCTGGACCTATCGGCTCACCCTGCCGGCCGAGCGATCGACCGAGGAGGGGCTGACGCAGATCGAGGCGGAGGCGAACCGCGTCCTGCCGGAGGCCGGCTGGAACATCCGCACCCGCCTCAACGCCGATCCCCGCTTTGCCCGCAATATCGAGCGCTTCACCCAATTCCTTACGCTGGTCGGCCTGACCGCGCTCCTCGTCGGCGGCGTGGGCGTCGCCAATGCGGTGCGCGGCTTCGTCGACCGCAAGCGCGCCTCGATCGCAACCTTGAAGAGCCTCGGCGCTCCCGGCGGGCAGGTGGTGCTGCTCTATCTCACGCAGGTGATGCTGATCGCGCTCGTCGGGATCGGGATCGGCCTCGCCTTCGGGGCCGTCCTGCCCTTCGTGGTCACCGGTCTCTTTGGCCATCTCCTGCCGATCCCGATCCAGCCGACGCTCGCCTGGAGCGAACTCGGCATCGCGCTGCTCTACGGCGTGCTCACGGCCTTGGTCTTCGCGCTCGCTCCTTTAGGAAGAGCCCACGACGTGCCGGTGTCGGGCCTGTTCCGCGATCAGATCGACCCCGAGCGGCGCTGGCCGCGCAAGCGCTACCTGACGGCGCTGGCGCTCTCCGTTGCGGCGCTTGTGGGGCTGTCCCTGCTCGCGGCCTATGACCGGCGCATTGCCCTCATGTTCGTGGCTGCCGCCGCAGGCTCCTTCCTGCTCCTGCGTCTCGTGGCGCTCGGGATCATGGCGCTCGCCCGCCGCCTGCCGCGTCCCCGCAGGACGGCGGGGCGGCTCGCGCTCGCGAACATCCACCGGCCGGGTGCGCTCACGCCCTCGCTGGTGCTGTCGCTCGGCCTCGGCATCACGCTCTTGGTCACGCTCGCGCTCATCGACACCAATCTCACCCGCCAGCTCACCCAGAGCCTGCCGGAGCGCGCGCCGAGCTTCTTCTTCCTCGACATCCCGAACCAGCAGGCGGATTCCTTCGAGGGCTTCCTGAAGAGTCAGGCATCCGAAGCCCAGATCGAGCGCGTGCCGATGATGCGCGGACGTCTCGTGACGCTGGGCGGACGGCCGGTGGCCGAAGTCAAGGCGCCCGAGGACGTGTCCTGGGTGCTGGAAGGCGATCGCGGCATCACCTATGCGGCCAAGCCGCCGGAAGGCTCGAAGGTGGTGCAGGGCGAATGGTGGCCCGAAAACTACCGCGGCCGGCCGCTGGTCTCCTTCGACCGCAAGATCGCCGAGGGTCTCGGGCTCAAGATCGGCGACGAGATCACCGTCAACGTGCTTGGACGCAACATCAGCGCCACCATCGGCAACCTGCGCGAGGTGGAATGGCGCTCCATGGGGATCAACTTCGTCATGGTGTTTTCGCCCAACGCCTTTGCCGGCGCGCCGCACACGCATCTCGCCACCGTCACCTTCCCGAACGGCTCGGATGCGGCGCTCGATGCCCGAATCTTGCGAAGCTCCGCCCAGGCCTACCCCATGGTCACGAGCGTGCGGGTGAAGGATGCCCTCGAGGCGGTGAACGACGTGGTCTCGCAGCTCGTCATGGCGATCCGCGGCGCCAGCTCCATCGCGCTGATCGCGAGCCTCCTGGTTCTCGCCGGCGCCCTGGCGGCCGGCCACCGGGCGCGGCTCTACGATGCGGTGGTGCTCAAGACGCTCGGCGCCACCCGGACCCGGCTGCTCTCGGCCTATGCGCTCGAATACGGTCTTCTCGGCCTTGCCACGGCGGTGTTCGGATTGCTGGCGGGAACGCTCGCGGCCTATTTCATCATCACCCGCGTGATGAACCTAAGCTTTACCTTAGACCTGTCGGGAGCCGTCTTGGCCTCTGCGCTCGCCGTTCTGGTGAGCGTCGGTCTAGGCCTCGTGGGAACCTGGCGGATCCTAAGTCAAAAACCGGCCCTCTACTTAAGAAACCTTTAACGTTCTATCCTCGCGCGCCGCTATAAAGGAGCGTCCGAAATGAAGTGAGGAGCAGCAGGAACTCTGCTCCTCATTTTTTCTTTCTTCACGAACGTTTGAAGCTTGGCCTCCCCCTTGCGGAACGCAGGCCGCCCCCTCATATTTTGCATGTCGCCGGCATTCGCGGCGGCCGAGGGCTGACTCTCCAGCCTTTCGAGGGAACACACGGGACACCGCGAGAAAGGACTCCGATGCAACCGTATGAGCAAAACCAACACGCCTATGGCACCGGCTTTGCCCGGACGGCGGCTCAGGTCGACCAGGGCCTGCGCGCCTTCATGCTCGGCGTCTACAACAACATGGTCCTGGGCCTGGCCATCTCGGCCCTGGTCGCCCTTGGCATCAACATGCTCGCCACCACGAGCGATCCGTCTCAGGCGGTCGCCCGGATGGGTGGTGTCGGCCTGACCCAGTTCGGCGCGACGCTGTACGGCTCGCCCCTGATGTGGATCGTGGCGCTGGCGCCTTTGGCCTTCATCTTCTTCTTCTCGTTCCGGATGGACCGGATGTCGGCGGCGTCCGCGCGCACGACCTTCTTCGCCTTCGCGGCGGTGATGGGCGCTTCGCTCTCGACGCTTCTCATCCGCTATACCGGCGCGAGCGTCGTGCAGGTGTTCTTCATCACGGCGGCGGCCTTCGGCTCGCTGTCGCTCTGGGGCTACACCACGAACCGCAGCCTGTCCGGTATGGGCTCGTTCCTGATCATGGGTCTCGTCGGCCTGATCCTGGCCTCGATCGTGAACATCTTCGTCGCGTCGAGCGTCCTGCAGTTCGGCATCTCCGTGATCGGCGTCCTGATCTTCGCAGGCCTCACGGCCTATGACACGCAGAAGCTCAAGGAGATGTATCTCTACGGCAACTTCGACTCCGAGGCTGCCGGCAAGGCCTCCGTGTTCGGCGCTCTGACGCTGTATCTGGACTTCATCAACATGTTCCAGTTCCTCCTCGCTCTCGTGGGCAACCGCAACGAGTAAGGACGAGCGGATCGCGTGATCACGAAGCCCCGGCCGAAAGGCCGGGGCTTTTGTTTGGATCATCCCTGTCCTGGAAGTGCCGAGCGGTAGCCGAAATACGCGCTTGCGGCAGCCGCAGCGGCACAGATCACGGCCACACCCCCGAATCCGCCGATCATGGCCGTCGTGTAGAGCGCCTGCAGGGTTTCGGACGGCGAGGAGGAGGGTGGGAGCGCCCCGAAGGTCGCCTGCCCGAAGAGATCCGCCCGTTCCGGGTTCGCCCATCGGACGGCCTGCCGATAACCGAACGTGGCCACGACGCCCAATCCGGCGACGGCGATCAGCCCGGCGACGCGGGAGACCGCGTTGTTGATGCCGGAGGCGACGCCGATGCGCTCGTTCGGGACGGCATTCATCACGGTCGTCGAGAGCGGCGCGACCGTGATCCCCATGCCCAGCCCCATGACGGCCATGACCGGCATGATCGCGAGCCAATAGCCGCCGTGAAACACGGCCGGGGCCAGGAGCGCGAAGCTCAAGGCCGTCACGAGCGGGCCTGTCGTGAGGAGCATCCGGGTGCCGAACCGATCGGTCATCGCGCCGCCGAGCCGGGAGAGAGCGGCCATCACGATGGTGAAGGGCAGGAACACCGAGCCCGCCTGGGCGGCCGAGTAGCCATGGGCCTCGATCAGGGCGGTGGGCAGGAAGAACAGGGCGCCGCTCAGGGCGAAATAGAGCAGCAGCGTCAGAGCGTTGACGTTGGCGAAGGCGGAGACGCGAAACAGGTCGAGGGGCATCATCGACGCGGCAGAGCGCTTCTCGTGCCTGATAAAGAGGCCCAGCGCCCCTCCGCCGGCGAGCGTCAGCAGCGTCGCCACGCCCTTGTGACTCTCCCGCTCGCCCAAAGCCGTCAGCCCATAGGCCAGGAGACCGAGAGCCACGACAGCAAGAGCGCCGCCCAGCCAGTCCATCGCGGTCTCCCCCATGACCGGGATGTCCGGCACATGCCGCCAGCACAGCCAGAGCGCCAGAGCCGCCAGCGGCAGGTTGATCCAGAAGATCGCCTGCCAGGGGCCCATATCGATCAGCCAGCCGCCGAGGATCGGCCCGAGCGCCGCGGCGATGCCGGAGGCCGCCGCCCAGGTGCCGATGGCCTTGCCACGCGCGTCCTTCGGAAAATGGGCGCTGATCAGGGCGAGCGATCCCGGCACCAGCAGGGCACCGCCGATCCCCTGGAACGCCCGTGCTGCGATCAGCATCCCGGCCGATTCGGAGAGGCCGCACCACAGGGAGGTCAGGCCGAAGCACGCGATGCCGATCATGAAAATGCGTCTCAGGCCATAGGCGTCGCCGGCCGCGCCGCCCAGCAGCAGGAAGGCGGAGAGCGTCAGCGCATAGGCATTGGTGACCCATTGCATCTCGGCGAGCGACGCCTGCAGGTTCTCGCGCATCTGCGGCATCGCCACCGTCACGATGGCCCCGTCGGCAAAGACCATGCTGGACGCCAGGATCGCGGTCCAGACCACGATGGTCCGGGTCCTGGAAACGGTGGATGGCTCCGCCCTGCCTGGGCTGAACTCGTTCACGGGCATGCCTTTCTCATGAGGCCCATGCTAAGGCGAAAAGGGGAGGAAAAGACAGTCTTCCCAATCAGAAATGCCATTCCGTCTCGGCGCGAATGTGTTTTAGTGAAACGTCATGAGCATCCTCATCCGCCCCTCGTCCGAATCCGATCTCGACACCATCACGGCGATCTACGCCCATGCGGTGACGCACGGCACCGCCTCGTTCGAGCTCGATCCTCCCGACATCGCCGAGATGGCACGCCGCCGGGCTGCGATCCTGGAGGGTGGCTATCCCTATCTCGTGGCCGAGAAGGACGGCGCGATCCTGGGTTACGCCTATGCGGGCGCCTACCGCACGCGGCCGGCCTATCGCTCCACCGTGGAGGATTCGATCTACGTCGCCCCGTCCGCACAGGGGCAGGGCGTGGGCCGGCTGCTGCTGGCCGCCCTGATCGAGGCCTGCGAGGCGCAGGATTTCCGGCTCATGGTGGCGGTGATCGGCGACGAGGAATCGATGGGCTCCATCGGCCTGCACCGGAGCATGGGATTCGAGCCCGTCGGGATCCTGAAGGGCATCGGCTACAAGCACGGGCGCTGGCTCTCCACTGTGCTGATGCAGCGCCCGCTCGGGCGCGGCATGGCGGATCCGCCGACCCGGCCGATCCGATAGCGTCTCTCCATGAAAGCCGGCTTTATGACCCGACCCCGGGGCGGTCTGTGGGACAATCCGGATTTCCTGCGCCTGTGGGCGGCCCAAAGCCTGTCCGCCATCGGAACCCGGTTCACGCGCGAAGGTTTGCCGATCATCGCGGCCTTGTCGCTCGGCGCGACGGCAACGGATCTCGGATTGCTGATCGCGCTCAGCGCCCTTCCGGGGGTCCTGCTAAGCCCGTTCGTCGGCGCCTGGATCGACCGCACCCGCCGTCGCCGCGTGCTCATCATGGCCGATCTCGTCCGGGCCGCCGCCCTGATGAGCCTGCCGGTTGCCGCCTGGCACGATGCCATCTCCATCGGCCAGATCATGGGAGTGGCCACGGTCGTGGCGCTGTTCTCCATGATCTTCCAGACCGCCGACAACGCCTATCTGCCGAGCGTGGTCGCGCAGGATCAGCTCCTCGACGGCAATACCAAGCTCGCCACCACCGATGCGGTCGCGGAGGTCGTCGGTCCCGCCGCGGCGGGCGTGGCGATTCAGCTCTTCACCGCGCCCTTCGCCATTCTCTTCGACGCCCTGTCCTATCTCTGGTCGGCCGTTCTTCTCGGCTCGATCCGGCGTCCGGAAATGCCGCTCGAGACGGGCGAGCACGCGCCGAACCTGTGGCGCGAGACAGCCGAGGGGCTGCGCTTCGTCTTCGCGCATCCGGTCTTAAGGCCGCTGACGCTGTGCTTTTCCACGCTCATGTTCTTCCTGTCCTTCTTCGCGCCGCTCTATGTGCTTTACGCGGTGCGCGATCTCGCCATTCCTCCGGGCATTCTCGGCTTCGTGATTGCGCTCGGCGGCATCAGCGCGGTCATCGGCTCGCGGCTCGCCTCATGGGCCGGCAAGCGCTTCCCCGTCCGCACGCTGCTGATCGGCGTGCTTGTGCTGTATGGGCTGGTGATCAGCTTCATTCCGCTGGCGCACGGGCCTCTCTGGCTGGCCGTGGCGCTGCTCTGCGTGGCGCAGCTGTGGGGGGACGGGCTCTATGTGGTGTTCTACACCAATCTGACGACGCTACGCCAAACCGTGACGCCCGATGCCCTGCGCGGGCGAGAGGGCGGAGTCGTGCATCTTCTCAGCACCGGGCTCGGACTGGTGGCTGCCCTGCTGGCAGGATTGCTCGCCGACCACATCGGCATCCGGCCGATCCTGTGGGCCGGTGCCCTCGGCGTCCTGGCCTCGACCCTGTGGCTGATCGCGCTCCCTGATCCGATCGAAAGTTAGCGCCGAACGCGCGCCGCAGCCTTCGTGCCGAGCAGAAGCGCCAATCCGGCAAGCGCGATGGCGCCAACCATGCGGCTCGGCTGTCGCGCTGAGTGGGGCAGGCCCTTGCGGTGCCGCCATCCGCCGCTCACGCCCCGGCCCGTGGGAAGGGGCTGCAACAGGGCGCCTTCCGTCCGCGGCGCGGGCCGAGCCCGCTCTAGGGCCCGGCGCATGAAGGCGCCGGTCAGATGCTCCGTCGGGCCGGGAGCCAAGGCATAGGCGATCTGGGCCGCGCGGGCGGGCCATCCCACGGCCACCTCGTCACGGGGGCGGCGCACGAGCGAGACGAAGGTCTCGGCCACGTCCTCGGGCGCATAGATCAGTGGCCCCGGATTGATCTGACGGCCCGACACGTTCGCCCCATGATCGAGCCCCGGAGTGTCGATGATGGCCGGGAACACCCCGCAGACATGGATGTCGGGGTGGTCGCCCAACTCCTGCCGGAGGCTCGCCGAAAAGCCCCGCAGGGCGAACTTGGACGCCGTGTAGGCCGCCGCGAAGGGGCTCGGCGCCCAGCCTCCGAGGGAGATGTTGTTGATGAGGATGCCGTGGCCCTGGCCGAGGAAGATCGGCAGGACCGCATAGGCGCCGTGCATGGACCCGAGCAGGTTCACCTCGATCGTGCGTCGGTGGAGGGCGATGTCCGCATCCTGATAGGGGCCGAACACGCCCGTGCCCGCATTGTTGATCCAGACGTCGATGGTTCCGAAGGCCCGTCGGGCCGCCTGGGCCAGGGTGTCGACGGCTGCGGCGTCGGTCACGTCGGTGGGGACTGCGATGGCCTGCGTGCCGAGATCCCGGCATTCGCCGGCCAGGTCCTCGATCAGGTCCGCCCGGCGGGCCGCGAGAGCCACATGGGCCCCGCGCCGGGCAAACGTGAGGGCGGCAGCGCGGCCGATCCCGCTCGAGGCGCCGGTGATCACGACGGAAAGGCCGGCCAGGTCGCGCGTCATAAGCTTCCTCATCGCTGCTGCTGTGATCGAGCCGCGTTGCTGTCGAAGCCGGTGCGGCTTCAGCGGCATTCTTCCTGCAACGCGATGAACCGAGCGGTGTTCCGGACCGCGGAGCGGTGAAGGCGCTAAGCCGACACGACCTTCGGCTTGTCGAGCACCCGCAGCACACGGGCGAGTTCATGTCCGCGCTTGAGGATCAGGCCCGTCGAGACAATGACCGAATAGGCGCCCTGCTTCTTGGCGAGCTTCGGGTCCTTCTCGATCCGGTAGAGGGGCATTTCGGAGGTGCGTCGGAAGATGGAGAAGACGGCCTTGTCGGGCAGGAAATCGATGGCGTAATCGCGCCATTCGCCGGCAGCCACCATGCGGCCGTAGAGATTGAGAATGGCCTGCAACTCGGCACGGTCGAAGGAAACCTGTTTCGGCGCGGCGGGGAAAGGAACGATGTGGGCTGAACCTTGCATCGAGCCGCCGCGCAGCGGCTCTGCGATGTCACCTTCGCTCATGAAGCCTCCCATGGCTGGCGCATCGTGCGGAGCACCGGATCCGGTGCTCCACGCCCGACGATGCGCAAGTAAAAACATGAGCATCGGACCCAAAGGCGGGATCCACTTTCATGTCCGATGCTTCGGTCGACATGCTCTGATGATGGGCTTCGGCGGCTAAGGGATCAACCCATGACGACACAATGAATCACGGGTTCCTTTGCAAATCTTATTCCTGCCTCATTCGCGCCGTGATGGAGCCGCAGTAAATGCCGTAAATGCTTAAGTTGCCTCGACGGCCCGGCTCATCGAACGGCTTGGACACGTCAGCCCCCCAGCCCTCTGAGTCGCGCGAAGGGCCGGGCCACCCTCGAGGCACAGGGCTGCCCTTCAAGGCAGCCTTTTCTCTTGTTCAAAGGGCTTTGCGATGGTCCAGATCGCAAAGCCCTCTTTTTGTCGGTTAACGTTCGATCAATGCATTGAACAAGAGTTCTTAACCTCCCCCGTCATGGCCGCCCCCGGACTTGATCCGGGGATCAGTCCCGGCCATCCCGATCGGAAGAGCACGGCTTTTCAGCATCGGGATCATCGGCACAAGGCCGGTGATGACGAAGAGGATTGGAGTATTCTTAAAATCCAGACAGCACGAGCTTGCCCCGGGTGCGGTTGCTCTCGATGAGAGCGTGCGCGCGCTTGAGATTGGCGGCGTTGATCGGCCCGACGACCTCGGCCAGGGTGGTCCTGATCGTGCCCGCATCGACGAGACGCGACGCCTCGTTCAGGATCTCGTGCTGTCGCTCCATGTCGGCGGTCTGGAAGGTGGAGCGGGTGAACATGGATTCCCAGTGGATCGAGACACTTTTGCCCTTGAGGAGCATGATGTCGAGCGGCCCTTTCGGATCGTCGATCAGGGCAAAGCGGCCTTGCGGTGCGATAGCCTTGGCGATCTCGGCGAAATGATTGTCCGTGTGGGTGATCGAGAACACGAAGGCCGGCGCGCCGATCCCTAATGCTTCCACCTGAGCCGCGAGGGGCCTGCCGTGATCGATCACGTGATGAGCGCCAAGCTCTTTGACCCATGCCTGCGTGTCGGGCCGTGACGCGGTGGCGATGACGGTCAGGTCGGTGAGCCGGCGCGCGAGTTGGATCGCGATGGAGCCGACGCCGCCGGCGCCTCCCACGATCAGGATGGCGTTGGCCGCGCCCTTCACCGGACGCTTGACGTCCAGTCGGTCGAACAGGGTCTCCCAGGCAGTCAGCGTGGTGAGCGGCAGGGCTGCGGCTTCCTCGAACCCAAGGGATTGCGGCTTTGTGCCAACGAGCCGCTCGTCCACCACATGGAATTCCGCGTTGGTGCCCTGGCGCGTGATGGCGCCGGCATAGAACACCTCGTCTCCTTCCTTGAACAGGGACACGTCCTTGCCCACCCCTCTGACGATCCCGGCGGCATCGAAGCCCAGAACCTTGTGGCCGCCCGGCTCTGCCTGGGCGCGCATGCGAACCTTCGTGTCGACCGGGTTCAGGGACACCGCCTTGATCTCGACGAGGAGGTCGCGCGGGCCCGGCTCGGGGCGGGGCAGCTCGACGTCCATGAGGGAGGCGTCCTGGTCGATGGGGAGGGATTGCTGGTATCCGACGGCGCGCATGGCATGTCTCCTGTTGACGGGAGCATAGTTGGGCATAGTCTTAGGCGCCGCAAGAACGCACAAAAACAGCCCATAGTGTCGAAAAGGATACCGTGATGCCGCAGAAGGTGCAGAGGGTTCAGGGGTGCTCCGTGGAGCGGACCATGAGCCTGATCGATGGCAAGTGGAAGATCATCGTCCTCTACAAGCTCCTGCGCGGAACCTTGCGTTTCAACGAGTTGCGCCGGCTCATCCCGTCGATCACGCAGCGCATGCTCACCCACCAGCTGCGCGAGCTGGAGGCGGACGGCCTCATTGTCCGGACCGTTTACGCCCAGGTGCCGCCCCGGGTCGAATATACGCTCTCCGGCCGCGGTCGATCTCTGGAACCCGTGCTGATGGCCATGAAGGAGTGGGGCGACGCGAATCTGTCGTCTGAGCAGGCCGAGGCAGCGTAAATTGCCTGTGCGGTGCAGCAACTTTACCCTACTTTGTTCAGGCCTTTATGCTTTTGTTGCGCAACCTGCCGCACTGTGGCAACGCTCCCGCGATTAGAGCATTTTCGGCGAAGTGGACCCGGTTCACCTCCAAAATGCGATCAAGCAGAGGGCAGAGCTGATTTCCCGCAAGGGAAACCGCTCGATACACATAAGAGGATGCGCGCATGAAGCTGGATACACCGACCAGCGGAAGCGAATTGACGGCCGAGGCCGTCGCCGTGCTGGAATCCGGGCACAAGGCCGTTCCGCCGACCTTCGTGCGCGATCTCTACGGGCGCGTCCCGCCGGAGGATCTGGCTTCCTATTCGCCGCAGACCCTGGCGGATCTCGCTGCGGAAGCCTTTGAGCATCTCAAGGCCTCGCGCACCGCGGATGGTGCCGATATCCGCCTGTTCGATTTCGAGATCGAGCGCGAGGGCCGGCGCCAGGACGTAATGGTGCTCGAGATCGTCAACGACAACATGCCCTTCCTGCTCGATTCGACCCTCGCCGAGGTCGTGGACCAGGGCTATGAGCCGCTGCTCGTGGCCCACCCGATCCTGGCGGTGGAGCGGGACTCGAGCGGCGCTCTCGTGCGTCTGGTGGGCGAGGCCACGGCCGCCCTGCGGCTCGGCGTCAAGCGCGAAAGCTTCATCCATATCCACCTGCCGCGTATCGACGATGCGGAAACCCGCACCCGCCTGATCGAAGCCATGCGCCTGGTGCACAGGGACGTTTCCGTGGCGGTCCACGATTGGCCGGGCATGCGCGCCCGAATCGCCGAGATCGTGCACAATTACCGCCTCAATCCTCCGCCGCTGCCGGAGGACGATGTGCGGGAAGCCATTGCGTTCCTCGACTGGATCGCGCGGGACAACTTCACGTTCTTAGGACTGCGCGAATACCGGCTCCCCTCCGGCGACACGGCGGCCGATCCCGTCGAGGGCTCGGGTCTCGGCCTGTTGCGCGATCCCTCCGTGCGCGTGCTGCGCCGCGGCCGCGAGCTGGTGGCGATGACGCCGGAAATCCGCGCCTTCCTGGCGCGCCCGCAGGCGCTGATCATCGCCAAGGCGAACGTGAAATCCCGCGTCCATCGCCGCGCCCATCTCGACTATGTGGGCGTCAAGCTGTTCGACGACAGCGGCCACCTGCGCGGCGAACTGCGCATCGTCGGCCTGTTCACGGCGAGCGCCTACACCAATACCACGGGTGAAGTGCCGTACCTGCGCCTCAAGGTGGCGAAGGTCGTTTCCCGTGCGGGCTTCGATCCGGCGAGCTATGCGGGCCGCGCGCTGCTGAACGTGCTCGAAAGCTATCCGCGCGACGAGCTGTTCCAGATCGACGAGGACACGCTCTACCGCTTCGCCATCGACATCATGAACCTGTCGGAGCGTCCGCGGGTGCGGGCACTCGCCCGTGTGGACGAGTTCGACCGCTTCGTCTCGGTGCTCGTCTTCGTGCCCAAGGACCGCTACGACACCCAGGCGCGCCAGCGCATCGGCCAGTTCCTGGCGGGCATCTACGAGGGCCGCGTCTCGGCCTCCTATCCCGATTACCCGGAAGGGCCGCTCGCGCGTACCCACTACATCATCGGGCGAGACGAGGGCGCGACGCCCGACGTGCCGCGCGAGACCCTGGAGAAGGGCATTGCGGCCATCGTGCGCACCTGGAGCGATGCCCTGCGCGACGCGCTCGACGGCAGCGTCGGCGGCGCACGCGCCCGTGCCCTGGCGTCCCGCTACGGCGAGGCCTTCAGCGCGGCTTACCGCGAAGCGTTCGGGGCCGAGCAGGCCATCGCCGACATCGCTCTCCTGGAGCAGCTGTCGGAGGCCCGTCCCCGGGCCGTCGACCTCTATCGCCGCGAGGGCGACGACGAGACCCGCGTGAACCTGAAGGTGTTCTCGCTCAATGTGGCGCTGCCCCTGTCGGAGCGGGTGCCGCTTTTGGAGAACCTCGGCTTCCGGGTGGTCAACGAGAGGACCTACCGGGTCGCCTTCAGTACGACGGGTCGGGTCTGGCTCCACGACATGACCCTGGAGCGTGCCTCGGGAGGCACCATCAAGATCGACGAGATCCAGGCCCTGATCGAGGCGGCGCTGCTCGCGCTCTTCCGGGGCCTCGCGGAATCCGACGGCTTCAATCGCCTTGTGATCGAAGCGGGCCTGGGCTGGCGCGATGTGGCCATGGTTCGCGCGCTCGGCCGTTACCTGCGCCAGATCCAGGTGACCTACGCGCAGGATTACATCGCCGAGACGCTCGCCCGTCACGGTGCCATCGCGGCCGATCTGGTGAAGTTCTTCTATGCCCGCTTCGACCCGCGCCAGGACAAGAACCGCGCCGGCGCCGAGGCGGCGATCCGCGAGCGGATCGAGGAGCAGCTCAAAGAGGTCACGAGCCTCGACGACGACCGGATCCTGCGCCGCTTCGTCAACCTGATCGAAGCCGCGATCCGCACTAATTTCTTCCAGCTCGAGGACAACGGCCTGCCGCGCCAGACCATCGCGTTCAAGTTCGAATGCTCCAAGGTGGAAGGCCTGCCGCTGCCCAGGCCGCTTTACGAGATCTTCGTCTATTCACCCCGCGTCGAGGGTGTGCACCTGCGCTTCGGCAAGGTGGCGCGCGGAGGCCTGCGCTGGTCCGACCGGCCGCAGGATTTCCGCACGGAAGTGCTGGGATTGGTCAAGGCGCAGCAGGTCAAGAACGCCGTGATCGTGCCGGTGGGCGCCAAGGGCGGCTTCGTGCCCAAGCATCTGCCGCCGGCGAGCGACCGGCAGGCCTGGCTCGCGGAAGGCACCGAGAGCTACCGCATCTTCGTGCGCACGCTGCTGCAGCTCACCGACAACATCGTCGGCGACAGCGTGGTCCCTCCCGCCGATACTGTGCGCCATGACGGCGACGATCCGTACCTCGTGGTGGCGGCCGACAAGGGCACGGCCACCTTCTCGGACATCGCCAATGCGCTCTCCATCGAGAAGGGCCATTGGCTCGGCGACGCCTTCGCGTCCGGCGGCAGCCAGGGCTACGATCACAAGAAGATGGGCATCACCGCCCGCGGCGCCTGGGAGGCGGTGAAGCGCCACTTCCGCGAGATGGACGTGGATATCCAGACGACGCCCGTGACGGTGGCGGGCGTCGGCGACATGTCGGGCGACGTGTTCGGCAACGGCATGCTTCTGTCCCGGGCCCTCAAGCTCGTGGCGGCCTTCGATCACCGCGACATCTTCATCGATCCCAATCCGGACCCGGAAGCCTCCTATCTGGAGCGCGAGCGGCTGTTCAATCTGCCCCGTTCGAGCTGGCAGGATTACGACAAGAGCCTGATCTCGCAGGGCGGCGGCGTGTTCCCGCGCAGCGCGAAATCGATCCCGCTCTCGGACGAGATGCGCACGCTTCTCGACATCGACAAGCCGCAGGCCACGCCGGCCGAGGTGATGAACGCGATCCTTAAGGCCCGCGTCGATCTGCTCTGGTTCGGCGGCATCGGCACCTATATCCGCGCGTCGATCGAGACCGACGAGCAGGTGGGCGATCGTGCCAACGATGCGATCCGCATCACCGGTCCGGAGGTGCGCGCCAAGGTCATCGGCGAGGGCGCCAATCTCGGCGTCACCCAGCGCGGGCGCATCGAGGCGGCGCAGAGCGGCGTTCGCCTCAATACGGATGCCATCGACAACTCGGCGGGCGTCAACACCTCCGACGTGGAGGTGAACATCAAGATCGCGCTCACCACGCCCGAACGCGACGGACGTCTCAGCCAAGAGCAGCGCAACGAGCTGCTCGCCCACATGACCGAGGACGTCGCAGCGCTCGTCCTACGCAACAACTACCTGCAGACCCTGGCGATCTCGCTCTCCGAGCAGCTCGGCGTTTCCGATCTCGGCTTCGCGCGCCGGCTCATGCACATGCTGGAGGCCCAGGGACGCCTCAACCGGGCCGTCGAGTATCTGCCGGACGACAGCACGCTCACCGAGCGCGGACGCCGCGGCGAGGCGCTGACGCGGCCCGAACTTGCGGTGCTGCTCGCCTATGCCAAGCTCTCCCTGCACGACGAGCTCTTGGAAAGCCCGGTGCCGGACGATCCGTATCTCGGCAAGGAACTCGAGCGCTATTTCCCGGCCGAGATGCGCGAACGCTTCCCGGACGCGATTGCAGGCCACCGCCTGCGCCGCGAGATCATCGCGACGCAGCTTGCCAACGCCATCATCAACCGGGGCGGCCCGACCATGGTGGCGCGCCTCGTCGACCAGACCGGCGCCGATGCCCCGACCATCGCGGCGGCCTATGCGGCCACCCGCGATTCCTTCGGTCTCACCGAAATGAACGTGGCCATCGACGCCCTCGACGGCGTTGTGTCGGGTCAGGGACAGCTGCGCCTCTACGGCGAATTGCAGGACCTCCTGATGAACCGGATCGTCTGGTTCATCCGCAACGTGGATTTCGTCAACCATTCCCTCGACGAGATCATCGGCACCTACCGGGCCGGCATCGCCGAGATCGAGCGCAACCTCACCGAAACGCTCTCGCCCGAGGCCCGGACCGCCTGGGATGCCCGCACCAGGGCGCTGGTGGACGAGGGCACGCCGGAGGACCTGGCGCGGCGCATCGCGTCGCTGCCCGATCTGGTGGCGGCGCCCGACATCGTGCAGACGGCGCAGAAGATCGGCAAGCCCGTCAGCGACATCGCCTGCACCCATTTCGCCCTCGAGGCCTCGTTCCGGCTCGGCGCGCTCATCAGCGCGGCGCAGCAGATCAATGTGAGCGACTACTTCGACCGTCTTGCGCTCGATCGCGCCATCGACAGCATCGCCTATGCCCATCGCGGCCTGACGGCGGAAGTATCGTCCCAGGATCTGTCCGGCGCCGAGGCGGTTCGCGCCTGGAGCGAGAAGCGCGGCGCCGACGTCAACCGCATCCGGAGCGCGGTCGACGGCATCGTCTCGTCGGGCCTGACCCTGTCCAAGATCACCGTAGCGGCGAGTCTGCTCGGGGATCTTGCGCGGATGAGTTGAGGCCTTGTCGAGGCAGACTGGGGAAGCGCAGTTCCATCATGCGTTTCAGGTCCAATTGTCCGAGTTGATGCGGTGGCGCCGGGATGTCCGGCGCTTCCGTGCCGATCCGGTCGATCATGCGGCGCTGCGTTCCCTGATCGAAATCGCTGCCCTGTCGCCGTCCGTCGGCAACAGTCAGCCCTGGCGCTTCGTCCATGTGGCCTCCGCGGCCATGCGCGAAGCCGTCGTTGCGAGCTTCGCGCGCTGCAACGCCGAGGCCCTTCAGGCTTATGAAGGGGAGAGGGCCAATCTTTATGCCCGTCTCAAGCTCGAGGGGCTGAGGGAGGCCCCCGTGCATCTGGCCGTGTTCTGCGATGAGCAGACGCAGGACGGGCATGGTCTGGGACGGCGCACGATGCCGGAGATGCTGCGGTATTCCGTCGTGGCCGCCGTTCAATCGTTCTGGCTGGCTGCGCGGGCCAAGGGCCTCGGGGTCGGCTGGGTCTCGATCCTGGATCCCGAGGAGGTCAAGCACGCACTCGACGCCCCATCGGCTTGGACGCTCATCGCGTATCTGTGCGTCGGTTATCCTGTCGAAGCGCATCTCGATCCCGAACTCCAGAGACATGGCTGGCAGGACCGCTTACCTTTCGATTCCATCTTCAAGGAACGTCGATGAGCGTTTCGCGCCCCGCCATTCTGGGCTGGCTCCTGTTCGACTGGGCCTGCCAGCCGTTCTTCACCCTCGTCACCACCTTCGTGTTCGCGCCCTATTTCGCCTCGGCGCTCGCGCCCGATCCGGTGAGCGGGCAGAGCCTGTGGGGCTATGCGACCGCGGCGGCGGGGCTCGTGCTCGCAATTCTCTCGCCGGTCCTCGGCTCCATCGCCGACGCGACCGGGCCGAAGAAGCCCTGGATCACATCCTGCGGCCTCGTGCTTTTCACGGCGTCCTTCGCCCTGTGGTACGCAGCGCCGGGACAGCCCTTTGCGATCGCCGTCGCTCTCATCGGATTCGCCTTTGGTACGGTGGCCGTGGAGGTCGCGGCGGTGTTCAACAACGCCATGATCCCGCATCTCGTGCCGCCGGAGCGCTATGGCCGCCTCTCGGGCACCGGCTGGGCCATGGGATATCTGGGCGGCCTGGTGTCGCTCGTGGTCGTGCTGGGCTTCCTCGCCGCCGACCCGGTCACGATGAAGACGGTCTTCGGCCTGGATCCGCTGTTCGGCCTCGATCCGGCCACCCGCGAAGGCGACCGGGTCACGGGACCGTTCTCGGCCCTGTGGTTCCTCGTCTTCGTGCTGCCGCTCTTCCTCGTCACCCCCGATGTGCCGCGCTCGGGGATGAGCCTGAAGGAGGCCGCGCGCAAAGGGCTTCAGCAGGTGAGGAGCACCATCGCGGACGCCCGTCGGCACGAGAGCGTCGGGCGCTTCCTCGTCGCCAACATGGTCTATCAGGACGCTCTGGTGGCGCTCTTCGCCTTCGGGGGCATCTACGGGGCGGGCGTCTTCGGCTGGCAGGCGATCGAGCTCGGCATCTTCGGCATCCTGCTCACCATCACGGGCACGATCGGTGCCCTGATCGGCGGGCGGCTCGACGACCGCATCGGCGCAAAGCCCGTGATCCTCGGGGCGATCGTCGTCCTCGCCCTCGTCTGCCTCGGCGTGCTCTCGCTCGGGCGCGATCATGTCCTCTTCGTGGTGCCCGCGGCGCCCCCGGCGCCCGACGACGGTCTCTACGGCTCCGCGCCCGAAAAGATGTTCGTGCTGCTCGGCCTTGTCATCGGCTCCGTGGCCGGACCGTTGCAGGCTTCCTCGCGCAGCTTGCTGGCGCGGCTCGTACCGTCGCGGGAGGCCGGGCGCTATTTCGGCCTGCTCGCCCTGTCCGGCAAGGTCACGTCCTTCCTCGCGCCACTTGCCGTTGCGGTCGCAACGACGGTCTTCCAAACCCAGGCGGCAGGACCGGCGGTGCTGATCCTGTTCCTGCTTGTCGGGTTCTGGCTCTTGAGCGGCGTGAGGCGCGTGTGAGCGCTGCTCACTCCAGCGTCACCGCAGTGCCGCTGACCGACACCATCATCATGCCCTCGTTCTTGCCGAGGGCGCCGTAATCGAGGTGAACGCCCACGATGGCATGGGCGCCGAGGCGTTGCGCCTCCTCGATCATCTCTTGGATAGCCGTGTCCCGCCCGTCGCGCAGGACACGCTCGTAGGACCCGGCCCGTCCGCCGACCACGTCGCGGATGGAGGCGAAGAAGTCGCGGAACACGTTGGCGCCGAGAATGGCCTCGCCCGAGACGATGCCGCGATAGGAAGCGATGCGGCGGCCCTCGATGGACGGCGTGGTGGTGATGATCATCGAAATCTCCTTCTGCTCCGCTTCAGATGGGAAGGGAGGGGAGAATTGTCATCGTCCTCATGGTCGGGAGAGAGCGACTGCAGAGACCTTCACGTCATCACCGGCCTCGTGCCGGTGATCTCGATTGTATGAGGCGCCGAGCTTTTCAGATCGGGATGGCCGGGACGAGCCCGGCCATGACGGAGGATGTCTGGGACGATCCGCGATCCTGTCAATGCCGGAAATGCCGGTGTCCCGTGAACACCATGGCGAGCCCCGCCTCATCGGCGGCCTTGATGACCTCGTCGTCGCGCATGGAGCCGCCGGGCTGGATCACCGCGGTGGCGCCGGCCTCGGCGGCGGCGAGGAGGCCGTCCGCGAAGGGGAAGAAGGCATCGGAGGCCACCACCGAGCCCTTGGCGAGGGTCTCAGGGAGTCCCGCGGCCTTTGCGGCCTCGGCGGCCTTCCAGGCGGCGATGCGGGAGGAATCGACCCGGCTCATCTGGCCGGCGCCGATGCCCACGGTGGCGAGATCCCTGGCGTAGACGATGGCGTTCGACTTCACGTGCTTGGCGACCCGGAAAGCGAAGCGCAGGTCCTCCAGCTCCCGCTCGGTCGGAGCGCGCTTCGTCACCACCTTCAGGTCCATGGCATCGACCACGGCGTTGTCCCGGTTCTGCGCCAGGAAGCCGCCGGCCACCGTGCGCAGCGTCAGGCCCTCCTGGCGCGGATCGGGCAGGCCGCCGGCGAGCAGCAGGCGCAGGTTCTTCTTGGCCGCCACGATGGCGATCGCCTCCTCGGTGGCGTCGGGCGCGATGATCACCTCGGTGAAGATCTCGGTGATGGCCTTGGCGGCCTCCGCGTCGAGCGGCCGGTTCATGGCCACGATGCCCCCGAAGGCCGAGACCGGATCGCAGCGAAGCGCCTTCTCGTAAGCCTCGCGCAGGGAGGTGCCTTCCGCCACGCCGCAGGGGTTGGCGTGCTTGACGATCACGATGGCGGCAGAGCGCTCAGGGGCAAATTCCGCGACGGCCTCGTAGGCCGCGTCGGTGTCGTTGATGTTGTTGTAGGAGAGCTGCTTGCCCTGCACCTGGCGGGCGGTGGCCACGCCCGGCCGGCTCTCCGGCGTGCGGTAGAAGGCGGCGCTCTGGTGCGGGTTCTCGCCGTAGCGCATCACCTCTGCGATCGAGCCGCCGAGCGCCCGGAAGGGCGGGGTCTCCTCGCCGAGTTCGGCGGCGAACCAGTTGGAGATCGCCGCATCGTAGGCAGCCGTGCGGGCATAGGCCTTCTGGGCGAGACGACGGCGCAGGGCGTAGGTGACCGAGCCGTCGTTGCCGGCGAGATCCTCCAGGACGGCGGCGTAATCGGCGCTGTCCACCACCACGGCCACGTCGCCGTGGTTCTTGGCGGCCGCGCGGATCATGGCCGGTCCCCCGATGTCGATGTTCTCGATGCAGTCGTCATAGGGCTTGCCCGCCGCCACTGTCGCCTCGAACGGGTAGAGGTTCACCACCAGGAGGTCGATGGGCTGGATGCCGTGGGCGAGCATGGCCGCCTGATGCTCGGGGTTTTCGCGGATGCCGAGAAGCCCGCCATGGACGGACGGGTGCAGCGTCTTCACGCGCCCGTCCATCATCTCAGGGTACCGCGTGAGCTCGCTCACGTCCTTCACGGGCAGGCCCGCCTCGCTGAGCGCCTTGTGCGTGCCGCCGGTGGACACCAGCTCGATGCCGCGCTCGGAGAGCGCGCGGGCGAAGTCCACGAGACCCGTCTTGTCGGATACGGAAAGCAGGGCGCGGGACACGCGCTTCAGGTCGCTCGGCATCACGGCCGCTCCATTCAAGAAAAAAGTTGCGGGCGCGATACCACGGCGGACCAGGGATGGGAACCTGTTGCGGCCGCAGGGGATGGATGCCCGACTGGTATGGCCGCGCTCAGCCCCGATGCCATCCTTCGGGCACTACGCCGCGGCAGGCCCAGGCCACGGCCGCGAAGGAGCGCGGGCCATCGGGCTCGCCCGCCTCGTAAGATGCACGCAACGCATGCTGGAAGGCCGTGCGTCTGCCCTCGTCGAGCCCGGTCACATACTTCCCAAGCGGTCCTTCGCCATCGGCGTAGGGGCTCCAGAAATCCTCGAAATCCGGAAACTCCATGCGGATCATCAGCGGGATCTCGGTGACGTCGGCAAGGCCGATGCCGGTCCAGAGTGCCCGCATCTCGCCGGGCCGCGTCAGCGGCTTGAAATAGCTCTCGTGCCTCGCAGCCGCAGCGGAGGGATCCAGTGCCGCAGCCGTGTCCCAGAACATGCGCTGATAGGACATGCCGCCATAGCTGTCCCAGACGGCGGCGGCCACAACTCCGCCCGGTCGGGTCACGCGGGCCATCTCGCGCAGAGCCTGATCCGATTCCGGAATGAAGTGCAGCACGAGCAGGGCCAGGGCCCGGTCGAACGTGCGATCCTCGAACGGAAGCGTGCACGCATCCCCGCGCGCGATGGTGATCCGGGGATCGGTGTTCCGCGCCCGGGCGGCCTCCACATAGGTCTCGGAATAATCGATTCCGTCAATGCGGCCGATATCGGCGACCTGGGGAAGGGTGAAGGTCAGGCTGCCCGTTCCGCAGCCGACGTCGAGCACCCGCTCGCCCGCCTCCAGGCCGGCGAAATCGAGGAACGGCCCGGCCAGCAGCCGGCTCCAGCGGCCCATGAGCCGCTCGTAGGCGTCGGCGCTCTTCGCATGGAACTTGGAAGACATGGTTGGCTCCCATTCAGCAGGGGATCCGAACGCAACGCCGCCCATCCTAGCAGATCGACGAGCCGCGGCGGCAGTGCTCCTTCGGAGAATGGCCGCCCGCGCGGATTCGCTGTTACCTCTTATGACCATTTTCCCCAAAAGGGCGCTCCCGCCATTCTGCCCTGCGAAAAGCGCGCAACTCAGACGTGGAGGGGAGCCATGAGCGATCTGGACAAGGGCATCACGCGGGCCGGTGAGGGTTACCGGGGCAAGTCGTGGAACATCCTCGGCCAGCTCTATTTTCCGAAGGCTTCCTGCGCGTCGTCCTTCGCCTTCGAGACCAACAGCGAACCCGGGCAATACGTGCCCGTTCACATCCATCCCGAGCAGGACGAGTTCATCCTGATGCTCGAAGGCGAGCTCGATCTGAAGCTCGACGGGGTCTGGAGCAAGGCGAAGGCAGGCGACCTCGTGCGCATGCCCCGGGGCGTTCCGCACGGCTATTTCAACAAGTCCGACGCACCGGCGCGCGCCCTGTTCTGGGTCTCGCCTGCGGGCAGGCTCGAGGCCCTGTTCGATGCCCTGCACGACCTGAACGACATCCCGCGCGTGCTGCAGCTCTCAGCCGAGCACGCGGTCGACTTCCTGCCGCCCGAGGCGAACGAGTGAAGCTCCCTCCTATAAGGAGCGCATCGTGGAGCGCGGAAAACCGGATCCACTTTTCCGCACGGTGCGCTAGATCAGCTCCGGCGCCTGATCCTGGGGCTCGCCGGGGTTGAACGTGCGCGCCAGGCGCTCGAAGCGCCAGCGCACGGTGGGCGTCTCGCTGGGGCGGATCGTCAGCACGATCTGCTCCGTGCGGCGCATGCCCTCGGCGGTGGCGAGAAACACGCTGTCCTCGAGTTCCGCCTCGACCGGGACGGCCGAGAACTGCCAGGCCTCTCGGTTGGGAAGAACCAGCATCACCACGCGTCCGCCCTGTGCGCGGCTCGCCTTGATGCCGGGCGCCAGATGGAAGCGGATGACGGCCTGCACCGTCCCGGCTCGGCCGCCGTCGCTGAAGAAGCTGTCCTCGCCCTCCAGCACGTTGCCCTTCGGGGCGAGCTGCCAGCGCCGCTCATGGATGATGCCGAAGCGGGCCTTGTATCCGTCGTGGCTGGCACTCAAGAGCTGGGCATGCTCGCGTTCGCTGCGCTCCGCCGTCACCCGCTCCGGCGCGCTGATGACCACCGGTCCGACGCGACGCAGGACCCAGGCGGAGATCCGGCGCTGCAGCCAGTTCCCTTTCTTGTCGACGATCTGGCAGGACGAGACGTCGTCGATGGAGGCGGTGGAATGCGCCACCGTCGAGCGGGCGGCCTGGATGATGGCGGGACCTGCGATGGTGGGCGTGCCGCAATTGACCACGATGCGCTGCGCGGCGCTCGAGAACTCGAAGGACAGGCAGCCGGCCGCCGCATCCTGGGACAGGGGCCGCGGCGGCGGCGCGCCCACATCGGCGACGAGCAGCGTGCGCCCGGCCTCCAGCCGCTCGTAGCCGGAATGGGGCGCATGGTGGATCGGCTGGCTGCGCATGTCGTCGTAGGTGAGCAGCGTCGCCAGATGATCGGCCGCCGTCACGCCCATGCCGTTGAAATGGGAGAGCGTGCCGTCCCCGTGCCGGAACAGGCGCACCATCGGCAGCATGCGGTCGACCGCGTGGAGCAGGGCGTCGGGCGTGTCGACCTCGCGGCTGGCGAACATCTGGCGCAGGGGCAGAAGATCGAACAGGAGGTCGACGACGATGCGCGGGTTGCGGCTCGCATGGCCGCCGTCGGCCAGGATCTGCCTTTCGAGCTCGCGGGCGAGCAGGCGGCTCGCGCGCCTCAGATTCCGGTCGAGGCCTTCGCAGCAGAGGCCCGCATAGCAGAGCGCGATGCCGGCCATGAGCTGCTGGTAGGGCAGGGCGCCGGAGCGGACCTGGCGCTCCAGGGTGCGGACATGCTGGCCGATGATCTTCAGGAAGCGCTGGTAGAAGGCATGGTCGGCGCCTTCCAGGATCAGGGGCGACTGGCTGATGAAGGACATGAGCCGGCGCGCCGTGATCTCAGGGCTGCAGGCGATTCGCTTGTCGCCGAGCTTGGAGGTGACGAATTCGTCCACCAGGGAGCGGGCATTGGCCTGGGCGAGCGCCGTGCCGGCGGCCCGCAGGTGCCGCAGCCAGCCGAAGCCGTAGAGCGCCTCGGCCCAGGCGCGGCTCGGGGGCGTGAACGCGAAGGGCGAGCGTCCGCCGGTGGTGATGGCGCGGCCGGAAAAGGCGAAGAAGCCGGAATAGATGTCGGTCGCAATGGTGGGATCGGCCGTGCGCAGATCCTGCGGCGCGAAGAGCAGGCGCGTGGGCAAAGGTGCGCTGGACAGCCGGGAGAGGCTCCAGATCGTGGTTTCGCGCATGGCCCGGCCTGCCTCGCGAGCGGCAAGCCTGTACAGACGCCAGCGATCCGGCCCGAAATCCACCCGTGGCGCTCCCCTCATCCTGCTTGAATCACAGCCAACTTAGGTGAGGAGTTCCTGCTGACTGGTTAACAACAGGTAAGAGATCGTTCACCGTGTTCACGATCCTTTGTGCATAAATCGTGCGACAAAGAAGCCGTCGAGACCGCTGCGGTCGTGTTCCGACAGCGCCATGTGGCTCGGCAGGGTGCGCAGATCGCCCTGCGGCGTGATGCATTCGGTCAGGCCGCCGATCTCGTCGGAGGTGACCGGCCTGCGGGTGAAGTCCGGATGACGGGCAAGGAACGCTTCCGCCTGCCGCTCGCCTTCCTCGGCTTCCAGCGAGCAGGTGCAATAGACCAGCCGCCCACCGGCCTTCAGGAGGCCTGCCGCCTTGTCGAGCAGGCGCGCCTGCAGGCCGGACAGCTTGCGGATGTCCTCCTCGCTCTTGGTCCAGGCCACGTCCGGGTGGCGGCGGATGGTGCCGGTGGCCGAGCAGGGAGCATCGAGCAGGATGGCGTCGAAGGGAGGAGCATCGAGCTTCTCCGCGTCCAGCGCCCGGGTCTCGGCCTTGAGGTTCAGGCGGGCGAGATTTTCTTCCAGGCGCTCCAGCCGCTTGGCCGAACGGTCGACGGCGAGCACCTCGGCGCCCGCGGCCGCGAGCTGCGCAGTCTTGCCTCCAGGCGCGGCACAGAGATCCGCGATGCGCTCGCCGGGCTTCGCCTGCAGGAGGCGGGCGGGGAGGGCGGCGGCCGCATCCTGCACCCACCATTCGCCCTCCTCGAAGCCGGGAAGCTCGCGGATGGCCGTGCGTTCCTTCAACCGGATGCTGCCGGTGGGCAGGAGAACGCCGCCCAGGCAATCGGCCCAGGCGGCCGGATCGCTCTTCACCGTCAGGTCGACGGACGCCATGGAGCGGTGCGCTTCGGCGATCTTGGTGGCGAGCGGCTCGCCGTATTGCGCGATCCAGCGCTCCTCCAGCCAGGTGGGGGTGTCGAGCCAGGGATCGTCCTCGCTAAGAATCTGCTCGCGCTCGCGGGCGACGCGGCGCAGGACCGCGTTGATGAAGCCGCCCGCGTGATGGAGCTTGGGATCGCTCTGGGCGAGTGCGACCGCGCTGTCGACGGCGGCATGGTCGGGCACGTCGAGGAACAGGATCTGCGCCGCCCCGATGGCCAGAAGGTGCATCAGGCGCTCGTCCTTGGGCGGCTTGTTGAGCCTCTCGCGCAGGGCATGGCCGAGCGTCCCGAGGCGCCGGAAGGTCACGATGGCAATGGCGCGGGCGAGCGCCTCGTCGCGTGCAGGAAGCTGTTCCGCTCGGGCCAGCTCCTCCATCACGTCGTCGAGGGGCACGCGCCGCTTCAGGGTCTCGGTGACCGCCGTCCAGGCCAGGCGGCGGGGTCCGAGCCCCGCCTGTTCGTTCGATTGATCCAAAATTCATCCCCAAGGCCCGCGGCGGGTGCCGGTCGGGCCCGTGACCGAGCCCCAGGGGCTCGATGAGTTCTGCGTGAAGAAGCCGGGCTGCTGCGCCGGCGCTCCCATCTCCTGCGCCAAAGCGTGCAGGGCCGCAATCCGGTTTTCCGTCGCGGGATGGGTCGAGAACAGGTTGTCCACGCCCCGGCCCGAGAGCGGGTTGATGATGAAGAGCGAGGCGGTGGCCGGCCGGCGCTCCGCATCGGGGTTGGGAATCTGCGCCACGCCGCCCGCAATGCGGGCCAATGCCGAGGCGAGCGCCAGCGGCTGGCCGCAGATCTGCGCGCCCATCCGGTCGGCGTCGTATTCCCGCGAGCGGCTGATCGCCATCTGGATGATCATCGCGGCGATCGGCGCCAGCAGCGCGGTCGCCAGCATCACGATGGGGTTCGGCCGCTCGTCGCGCCCGCCGAACAGGAAGCCGAACTGGGCCAGCGTCGCGATGGCGCCCGCGATGGTCGCGCTCACGGTCATGATGAGCGTATCGCGGTTCTTGATGTGGGCGAGCTCGTGCGCCATCACGCCCGCCACCTCGTCATGGGAGAGCATGTGGAGGAGGCCCGTGGTGGCCGCGACCGCCGCGTTCTCCGGGTTACGGCCGGTGGCGAACGCATTGGGCTGCGGATTGTCGATGAGATAGACCCGCGGCATCGGCAGGCCGGCGCGCCCTGCCAGGTCGCGCACCATGTGGACGAGTTCCG